>JADEYI010000118.1_pt1 | contig 149922 bp, 150 predicted proteins | sample 8542331 | NCBI WGS metagenome assembly JADEYI01 (sample SAMN16510988, study PRJNA670497) | mine drainage metagenome | isolation source: biofilm near Copperflume 1 | place: Germany: Marsberg coppermine Kilianstollen | collected 2018-02 | reverse complement strand
GGGTAGTAGTCGTAGACGCTGGTATCACCCTGGATCTGCCGGTCAAGACGAGCCTGGGTGTTGGAGCGGATGATGACCGCTTCCAGATCGAGTTTGGCGCGGATTTCCGTCTGCCACTGCTCGCACAGGTGTGGTAGGCAGATGACGGCGAAACGAGTGATCTTGCGCCGCTCCAGGAATTCCCGGACGATGAGCAGTGCCTCCACGGTCTTGCCCACGCCCACGTCGTCGGCGATAAGCAGCCGCACTGATTCCTGCCGCAGTGCCATGATGAGCGGCACCATCTGGTAGGAACGCGGGCGGAACGACAGCTTGGCCAGCGCACGGAACGGGCCGGCGCCGTTACGGAATGCGAGCCGGGCGGAGTCATAAAGTACACGTGCGGTGCTGATGTCGCCGAGGTCCGCAGCGGTTGGCTCCTCGAATCGGGCATCCGCCGGCCGGTCACTCTCGATCGCCAGGGGTAGGTAGATGCCGGCGATCTCGTCATCCGACCCGCCCAGCGGCTTGACGATCAGGAGGTTGTCGTCGTCCGAAGGCAGCACGATCCATTCACGCCCGCGCAGCGACACGAGCTTGCCGGGCTGGAGCAGTGTCGTCATCTAACTTTCTTGAAGATGTCAGGCCGGGCAGCCACTTTCTCGGGCAGGCTGTCCTTGTAGTGGTACACCCACACCTCATCGCCCTTCGCGATGATCGCCTGGCGTTTCGCCGAGTCTTCGGCCTTCAACGCGGGTTCGTCGTGGGGCGTCCCGTCGCAGAAGACCCAGATGCGGGGCTCGTAGTAGAAGTCCGGCTGCACGTACAGGCCGTCGACGCGCTTCTGGGCCGCGTCGGGCAGGCGCAGGCCATTATGGTAGAGAAAATCCAGGAACTTCCGCTCTGTCGAGGAATTGGGATCGACCGCGCGCAACAGAGCCTGGTATTGGTCCTCATAGCTTCTAAAGCCGGTGTTGGTCTGGATCTCAATGCTGCAGATGCGCAGCTTCTCCAGCGCATCCTTGATCAGATGGCGGTCGATGATCTTGTGATTGCGCTGGTTGTAATAGCTCAGCAGGTCGTCATAGCTGGCCGGCCCCTTGTAGTTTTCGTCGTCGTATCGACAGAACGCGATCGCCTGTTCGACCACTTTGTGGAATACCGCGATGTCTTCGACGAATTGCGACAGAATCCCAAGGCTGCCTTCTGATGCTTCGTAGAGGAGAATGTTGGGCGCTTCCGCGTCGCCCATGGTGACCACACCGATCTCGTTCGGCTCCACCTGGAACACGCCCTCGATGGCGCGCTTGAGGGCATGCTGCAAAGTGATGACGCCATCCGGCTTCAGGCCGAGCGGCGGAATGGGCTCGATGTAGAGGGCGTCAGCCAGGTTCGAGGTCCACAGCTTGACCAGCCGGAAGTCTTCTTTGAAGTTGCTATCGGGCTAGGGCATGGAATTGCGCCAATCTCCGGACACCATTCCGATGGGGAAGCCTTCCGATTTCTGCGATCGCCACTTGTTGTTCACATGCACAAGCCGGGCGGCGGGCACGTAGCGCAAGTTAAGCAGCGCGCTTTCGCTGGATCGGACGATCGCTTTGCGAACGCGCTCCAGGTGGCCGCCGTCCACCGTGAAATAGGTGTTGATCTCATAGCCGCGGGATACCCTCTCCTCCTCTTCGCACGAGATGCGGTCGATCTCCTCCGCGCGCGATTCGATCATTTCCAGAAGGTGATGCAGATGTTCCTTGTTTGCGTTGTCGCCGAGATTCAGTCCGCTGAAAGGGCAGATTTCCAGATCCTTCTGCTCCGCTGTGAGAAAGTAACCGGCCTTCTTGCTGATCTTGGCCTCGGTCAGCGCGGATTCCGTGTCTTGCACAACCAGCTGTGAAACGCGGTATTTGCGCCCGTTGTGATAGATGCGATTGAGCGGACCGAACTCGCGCAGCGCAATTGCGCGCGGGCGGGAGATGAAATTTCCGGTCGAATCGCTGGTTGGCAGGAAGATGCGCAACGGCAAGCGCGTGAAGTTGTAGCCCGGTAGAAACCCCTCGGACGCCAGATAGCGATAGGGATAAAACTCCGAGAGTTCCGACGACCGGCCGCCGAGGTCGTTGCGCAGCAGGTCGAGTTGGCGTGTGGCCTGATCCTGATTGCGCTTGTGCTTGCGGTACTCATCACTGCCAAGTCCCAGTGTGCCGCTTTCGATCCGCTGGGTAGCGGTAGTCAGAATCGTCCTTGCCGAACGGTACAGGCTCCGCCAGCGGTCCAGCGCCGCATCGAGGTGGTCGGCGAGTTCGCTCAGGTTCTGTTCCACCCATTGATCCGAGTACCAGCCGGTCGCCTGGTTCTGAAGTTCGGGCGCGAAGTCCGCGATGACCTTCTTGAAGCCGAACTTCAGTTCATTGAACTTGGCCGGAAGGATCGCCAATCCAGCGCGAACCTCGCTTGCGAGCGGCATGCGGTCGTTGTCATCCACGACCAGCGGCATGATGGAAGGCCGCGCGCCACCCTGTTCCTCCAGGCCCGGCATGCCGATTTCCGACACTGCCAGCGCGTTTAAATGCGTGAGCAGCAATTCGCGGTTGCAGAGATCGAGCCGCGACGCCTGAACCGCACCGGCGACCAACTCGGCCTGCTGCTGGAAGTAATGCCGATCGTGCGGCGAGTAGCTGGAGCAATAGGTGAACACCAGCGCACCCTGGCCGCTCCGGCCCGCGCGGCCTGAGCGCTGGGCGTAGTTGGCTGCATTGGGCGGCGCATTGCGCAGGTGTACGACGCTCAGGCCGCCGATGTCGATGCCCAATTCCATGGTGGGGGAACAGAACAGCGCGCTGATCCGGCCCTCCCGGAACAGATCTTCGCGCTCGATGCGGGTGTCGGTGTCCAACTGCCCGGTATGATCCTCCCCGCGGAGCCGCTTGGATTTGGCAAAGTCGCGGCGGTACATTTCCCGAAAGAACTCGTTGGGACGGGGCGCCTGATCCTTGTACGAGCGCCGCTTGATCAAATCCGCCTTGACGGTTTGGCCGTCGCCCAGGCGCCAAATGATCTTCTCGATCTTGAGGCGATAAACCGGCACCTCTTCGTTCTGCTCGCTGCGGGCGGTCTGGGCCTTCAGGTAATCGGCCTGCTCAAGCTTCTTCATGAGGAGGAGGATGAATTCGCGATAGCGGCCGCCCCTGAGATCCACGTCCAGCCCGCGCTGCCGGATATAGAGCTTGATGAACTTCCCAAGCGAGCTGGCCGGCCCCATGCTCTTGGAGAACAGCTTCGCGGACCGATGCAAAGAGTCGTAGCGGATGAAGAACGGTTCGCGCAACTCTTCGTTCCGGTCCAACGTCCAGGGGGAACGCAGCATTTCGCGAAACTGCTTTTCGTTCTCCTTGATCCTGGACTGGGTCAGGAAGTTCTCGCTGTGAATCGCGTATTCGAGGCGGAAGAAATCAAGGATCGTGCATAGCAAGTCATTCCGATCCTCAGGGTTCAGCTGGTTGAGCAGCGGCGTGTCCTGCCAGAACCCTTCCTCTGCGGCCACTTCCTGCAACTCCAGATACTCGATGGCAAGGAGCGCGCACTGCTCAAGGTTCGGCAGAATGATCCGCCAACTGCGTCGCAGATCGGCAATCGCCCGGTAGAAGAGATAGGTCTGGAACTGCTGCTCGTAGAGGCGCCTGACATTGGCGAGCGGGGGCTCTTCGTTACGGTTGGCGAATTCCAAGAATGGCAACGCTAGTGCCTGAAAGACAGCTTCGCCCAGCGTGGCGTACGTAAGGGTGTTGCCCGGTGCGACCGTGAGCGCCTTGTGGATGCCGGCGCGCAGCCGGACCACTTGAACGAAATCATTGAAATGCCCGGCCTGAAGCGCGGCATCCTGCCGGTTATCGGTAAAGCTCAACAGCTTCTGATCCTCAACGCGGTAGCCTGCGTCATTCAACCGGTTGAGGATCGAGAACGCGGTGATAGTCGTCGAGGTGCTGCGCCCTTCGCTGCCGAGCTTTGTCAGTTTCGTCCCTTCGTTTGTCTTCGTGTCGAAGAAAACCCCGCCCGTCGGGTCGAAGAGCAGTGGTGCCTTCATGAACCAGCCCCACCACTTCAGCGGTTCGGTTTCCGAACACTTTCCGTACTCATCGAAGTAAATCTTCGTAGGGAAAAAAGACTTCTGTTTGGCTTGTGGAACCGGTCCACCCTTGGTCATGCGAAACCAAGAAGGCGGCAGAAACTCCATATCCTCTCCGGGGTCCCAAATGTCTTCGCCTATGATGAGGTAGCCGTCGGTGGCGTCATCGTCTTCATCAGAACCCTCCCGGAATTCGCGCGGTTCCAGCCGATCACCATTGCGGGATACGCAAATGAAAGGGTGCCCTGTGGCGCGGCTGAACACATTGGGAAAGATCGGCTTCTTGTCCTCCTCGTCTTGTTTGAAGACACCGGGCTCCAGCGTGATGAACCGCTTCCCGTCCTGGTCCAGCGTTGTGTAGACCGAACCGGTTTGGGAAATAAATTGGTGAAGCTTGAACGGCAAAATGGTGTAGCGCTGCCCTTCGTCCTGCAGCCGCTTGTTGACGGTGCTGATCCACTGAAGGAGTTCTGTCAGAAAGTGTCGGCAGACCGGTTCCGCAGCTCCCGAATCCTCGGCGAGCGCCGCCACGATCTCGCCAATCATCTGAGGATTGCGGCGCGCATGCCCGCCATCGCGCGTTTCCAAGGCGACCCGGTTCTCCATCCATATCGCAACCGGATGCGCTTTCAACTGCTCGGTTGACGCTCCCGGCTCGATGCCTGCCTGAATGGCCGCCGCGAGTGCCGGTTTGGCCGGCATTACGCCGGAAAAAGAGAGGGACCGCGCCAGCGTCTCGTTAATAACCTGACCCGGCGAGAATGGCTTTCCGAAGAGCCTCGTCGCAACCCCCGCAACTTCTCCCCGTCGCGAGGCAGCGCTCCCCACGGAAACCATGGTGGCGGACGTACCGATACAAGTAACATCGTGGGCGCAGCGCGCCCGTATCCGACGGATCAGCATCGCCACATCCGCGCCTTGGCGGCCACGATAGGTATGCAGCTCGTCGAACACGAGGAAGCGCAGGTTCTCGAATATTGCGTCGCGTATGGACCGCTCCCGGATGCGGGTCAGGAGTAGCTCAAGCATCATGTAGTTCGTCAACAGGACCTGCGGCGGCTTCTCACGCATGCCTTGGCGAGCTTCCTCCTTCTCTTGGCCGGTGTATTGCCCGAAGGTAATGGGAAACTCTCGCGTGCCAGCCTCGTAGTTGTCCTTGTAGCGATTGAATTCTTCCGACTGCGAGTTGATCAGCGCGTTCATCGGGTACACCACGACAGCCGTGACCCCCGGTGCCCCGGGATTGGACAGAAGGTGGTGGAAGATCGAGCCAATGTAGGTGAGCGATTTGCCCGATCCCGTTCCTGACGTGACGATGAAATCCTTGCCGGCGGTACCCAGCTCGATCGCTTCTACCTGGTGCCGATAAAGTGAATAGCCCTTGAAGATGTCAGCAATGTCGCGATGCAGGGTCCCGTCGCGAGAGAGGTCCGCCACGCTGCCTGCCATCTCGAATGCCGGATTGAACTGGAGAAGTGGCTCGGGCCAGAGCTTGCCTTTCTCCAACTCCCCTTCAACGACACCTCGAATTGCCGGATCGGCAATGTTGAGAAAGCTGCGAATATAAGTCGCGTAGTCCTCAACGATTCGCGAATGGGTGTGGAATACGTTCATGGCCGGTACAGTACTGTTCGGAGAAACCGTGCGTGTCGAAAGATGGCCATCAAATCATCCTGTTCGTGGGTATCGCGGCACGCTCGAAACCTTTCGGGAGAACTGCGGTTTGCCTAGCAGTACGCGCCATTTCAGGTCACTGACATCTGATGTGTGGCGGTCGATCGGCTCACCTTTACCGCTACCTCGACGCGGGATCCCAGCCGATGGATGATGGACATCAGGCGGTCGACCGTGAAACGGCCCAGATCCGCATTGCGAATCCGGGAAAAATCGGCCGCGGCTATACCTGTGCGGGACTGGGCTTTTCGAACGGAGAGCCCTTCGCGGTCGAGCGCCTTGACGATCTCGGTGGCAAGGATCACCTTAAACTGGCGCAAATCGGGGTTGTCCTTTCCGAGGTCCCGATACACGTTGCCGCTTCCGCGGACGACTTCGAACTGCTCGCCTTTCTTCACTGCACCTCCCTCAATTGCCCGCTGCGACCGGTTGGAACCGCGCGGGCTGGTGTGGCGGCACAATTGCCCTTCGGCATATGTTGTCACAGGCGACAACAGGGCGCAAGTACAACCGCGGCGAAAAGCGCCTGACACACGGGTCGGGGTAACGCCGTTAGCACGGCTAACAGCCAAGGCGTGGTGGTCCGAGAAAGGCGGAGGGAACTTCCCACGTGATCCGTCAGTCACAACGTCAACCGAGGTGGCATCGCACGCGTTGAGCGATCATCTCGCACGCAGAGCGCCCTTGCATTCGCTGAAGACTTCACTGGACGCACCTGCACGCTTTTGAATTGCGTTGGCTGTGTCAGCCCGCATGATGCCCGTTACGCATCGCCCTTCGCTCGCAAGAGCGCCCGAAACCGGCCTCATCTCCTGAAAGCCGGTGGCCGCAAGGCTCGGAGATATCCGTAAGCAGCCGCCCCTCGGGGCGCTCAGCAATGCGCATGACGCAATAGCTCGCGTTCCTGCCGCAGTGCGTCAGTCGCGCCAGCAAGCGGAATTCCGTTTGCATCGGCGTCAACGTCGAGCGGGGTTTCTCTCCGTTCTCAGTTTGTACCGCTGCCCCTGCTAAACGCTTGGTGCGCCAACTGCGCGTCCATCGTCATGCTCGCGGGCAGATTCCTGATCGCACATCGCGACGGCTTCGGCCGCCGCGAACCCTGCGCCAACATTTGTCCGCGCTCCTGCGGCAACCCGTGGCTGCGCCAGCCGGCGTCGTCACTGGCGGCTTGCTGCTAGTGACGACGCGTCCTTCGCCTCAGCAATCATCGAGTTGAAGGCTGCTGGCGCAAATGACGACCCCTCGTGATGAGCCCTTCTGGCGCATCGCACCGTCACAACCGCGCAACGCGGTTCGTCCATCTGCCCGTTCCCTGACGGGCGTCGTTCGACCTCGCGCGCAACCCGCGCACCCCTGAGCCTCGGGTCAATGGCTCGATTCGATGGATGGCTTCTCACCGGAAGTATTCGTCGACGCCAATGCCCGTGCCGGGCAGGCAAGCAACAACAAGGCGGCACAAAACGGGAGTGGTGTCCCGTGTCCCTCGCAGTGCTCGTCCTGCCAAGGCAGGCGAGACGGACAGAAACACTAACCGGACATACGGCACGCACCAGGACCAATGGACAAACGACGGGCGAGGACACGATGAGAGACCTGAATTTCGAATTGAAGCAGCTCTGTCAGCGCAACCGCGACGGCAGTTTTTCCACGCAGTACGCGCGCGAGCGCATCCTGACCATGATCGCCAACCAATTGCACGAGATGGGCTTCGAGCACATGCGTGCTTCAAGTCTCAAGCCCAAGCATGTGCAGGCGCTGGTCGAGCGCTGGAAGGCGGAATCGCTTTCCGCCGGCACGATCAAGAATCGGATGACCGAGCTGCGGTGGTGGGCGGAGAAGGTCGCGAAACAGAATGTGCTCGCGCGGGCGAACGACTTCTACGGCATCCCGCAGCGGAACTACGTGACCAACGTCGATCGCTCGCGCGTTCTCTCCACCGGCGACCTCGAACGGCTCACCGATCCGTGGACGCGGATGTCGTTACGGCTGCAGGCCGCGTTCGGGCTGCGGCGGGAGGAGTCGATCAAGATTCGACCCGAGTGGGCGGACCGCGGCGACCGGCTCGCGCTCAAGGCGAGCTGGACGAAAGGCGGCCGGGAGCGCGAGATCCCGATCCGCACCGTCGAGCAGCGGCAAGTGCTCGACGAAGCAACGCGGCTCGCCGTCAGCGGCAGTCTGATTCCGAATGGATGCAATTACGTGCAGCAGTTGCAGCGGTTCAAGGCGCAGTGCTCGGCCGCCGGCATCCATCATGTTCACGGTCACCGCCACCAGTATGCGCAGACGCGGTATCGGGAGCTGACCGGCTGGGCCTGTCCGGCGCAGGGCGGGCCGGCCAGAAAGCAGCTCACGTACGAGCAGCAAGCCATCGATCGCCGGGCTCGCTTCACCATCAGCCACGAACTGGGTCACGGTCGCGAAAGCGTCGCTTCGGTTTATTTAGGTCGATAGCGGTTCCTGGCGGCGGCATCGAACCCGAGCGACGAGGCTGTTAGCAGTGCTGACACCCGGCATCGACGTCAAACCGGATCGACCGGCATGCGCACACGCGTGAACGTGCCGGCGAACGGCGGTAGTCGCGAGTCGGAAGTGCTGACTTTCAGCGCGTTGCTCGTGCTGCTGGGCAGGCGGTCCCGGCAGTCGATCTACGATCTGATGCGGCGCGATCCTTCGTTCCCTCGGCCGCGGCAACTGGGAAGCGAGTTCTCCATCGGATGGCTGCGAGTCGAGGTCATGCAGTGGCTTACATCCCGGCCGCTGGTCGAGTTGAATGGGCTCGATGCTGTGGAGCGCCGGAGGAGGGCGCGCGGATCAGGGCCGGGGGAGTCGGCCGGAAAGTAGCCGGGCCCGCACTTCCCCTCCCGCTGAGACGCGCGTATTATGTACACGATTCTGCACATTAAACGCGCCGCCGTTTTCGGCACAGGAGGCCTGCAATGGGAATTTCCACGAAGGACGTCATTCCGCTTTCGCAGGCCCGCGCCAGTTTCTCGGAGTTGGCGGAAGAGGTGAAGGCCGGCGCCGAGAAGGTCATCACCAAGAACGGCGAGAGTTACGTGGCGCTGATCGACGCGCAGCGGCTGGACCATTACCACCGGCTGGAGCGCGAACGCATTCACTTGCTGTTGATCGATGAGGCTGGCAAGGGGTTGGACGATGTCGCCGCCGGCCGCGTGAAGGATGCACGCAGCACGATCCAGTCGATCAAGCGCCGCCGCCGCGCATAAGACGGGTGGAGCGGCACTCGTGGCGAGGAAGCCCGTCGTCCGGCTCACCGCGAACTTCGAGCGCAACCTCGCCGACATCGAGCGTTTTCTGACCGAAGCCGAATCGCCCCAGGCTTATGAGGCGCTGCTCGACGAACTGCTGGATACCGTGATTCCAAACCTCGAACGGTTTCCCGGTATCGGACGGCCGTTCTTCGCGCAGCCGGCGCGCTCGGTCGAAACCACGAATGCGCTGGACGCATTGCGCGCAAAGTTATCGGCGTTGACGCCGGACCCGGAAGCGTTGCGCGAATACATCCTCGACCACTACCTGGTGCTGTACGCGCAGATTGATGCGAATCTCTATCTGCTGGCGATCAGGCATCACCGCCAACTGTCGTTCGATTTCCAGTCGCACTGGGGCGGGACTTCGTCGCCGCCGTAGTGCGATCGAACGCTGCCCGGTTCGCAGCGACGTTTTCGTTTCGGTACGGGTTTCAGTGTAGGTCGCGGTATAGGTCGCCGATCAAGGCGCCCGAAATCTCAGTGCCGGCGCGGGCTTTACACCCATGCATCATCGGGGTGTGTTCTAAGGCTGCCATGCCTGACGGCTCAAAATACTGGATTTCCTGCCGACCCTTGCATTGAGGTCGGGCGGAGTGTGAAATCCGCGCGTCCGCAGACGCGGCAAGCGCGGTCGCAATGGCGCATTCGGCGTCGGCCCATGCGCCGGATTGTTCGAAAGATTCAAATAAAGCGCCCTTGCGCCCTTCCTAAAATACTACCTCACCGCGCAAGGGGGTTGTCCGCCATTTTGCGGTTCCCCCGGGGGATGGGCAGCCATTAATACGCCATACGTACTTCCGCGCCGACTGATCGTCGCCATTGGGGGCAATGCGATCGATCCCGACGGCAGCAAGGGCACGCCCGAAGAGCAGAAGGCGATCGCCGCCGCCACGGCGCAGACAATGCTGCCGCTGCTTCAACTCGACAACCAGCTTGTCATCGTCCACGGTAACGGCCCGCAAGTCGGCAAGCTCTTGCTTGCCAGCGCGATCGCGCACGATCGGATCACACCGCAGTCGCTCGACATACTGGTGGCGCAGACCCAGGGCGCGACCGCCTACATACTCGCGCAGGCATTCGAGAACGCCTTGCGGGAAGTGGGCAACCCGCGCCACGCGGTGGGGCTCGTGACGCAGGTGGAGGTCGACGCGAACGACCCCGGCTTTGGCAATCCGACCAAGCCTGTCGGTCCGTTTTTCAGCGAGGCGGAGGCCAAGGCGATCGCGCAAGAGCTGGGCATTCAGGTAAGGGAGGATTCGGGACGCGGCTGGCGCTATGTGGTCGCCTCTCCCAAGCCCAAGCACATCTGCGACATCTCGCTGGTCGAGGCGCTGATGTGCACCAACACGGTGGTCATCGCAGGAGGGGGCGGCGGCATTCCGGTGGTGCGGGACGAGCGTGGCCGACGCTACGGTGTGAATGCGGTCATCGACAAGGACCTCACGACGGCGGTTATGGCGACGGTGCTCGGCATTCGCGACATGATGATGCTGACCGCCGTCCCGCGCGTGGCGATCAATTTCGGCAAGCCCGATCAGCGCGAACTCCATCGCGTCTCGCTGTCGCAGATGCGCGAGTACCTGGTTGCGGGGCATTTCCCGGCCGGGAGCATGGGGCCCAAGGTGGAGGCGGCGCTGCGTTTTCTCGAGGCGGGCGGCAAGCGCGTGATCATCACCAGCCTGCATTCCGCGGTTCCCGCGTTGCGCGGAGAGACCGGTACGCACATCGTGCAAGACGCGGATCTGGATGCCCGCTTGTCCACCGAAGCAATGAATGACGAAGGCCAGCGCAGGTCGATCTCCTGAGGAGCGTCATAAAGGGCAGGACGCTGCGAAACCCAGCCGCATTATACGAATGCCACGCCTCAATGAAGCGCCTACAACCAAGAGAACAGTTCTCTGGCAGGAGAATCGATGGCGCTGTATGCAAAGCTGATCAAGGGCATCTTCCAGGATTCCGTGACACTCATGCTGATGTCACGGGATCTGTCGGCATTGCCTGATGTCAAGCGCGTTGCCGTGATGATGGGGACCCCGGCGAACAGGGACGTGTTCCGCGAAACGGGGCTTTGGCACGAGGAGTTCGCAGCCGCAACGCCGAACGACCTCTGCCTCGTTGTGGACAGCGAAACCGACGATCCGACGGTCGCCGAGGTCATGGCGGCCCGGGTACATGAGCGGCTCTCGGAGCTGGCGCGCGGCCGGCGCCGCGCCCGCTACCCAGTCGTGCGCAGCTGGCGTCGCGCGCGCCAGCTGCTTGCCGACGCGAACGTTGCGCTGATTTCCGTCGCGGGGCACTACGCTTTCGAGCCGGCCAGGCTGGCGCTTCAGGACGGCTGCCACGTGATGATGTTTTCCGACAACGTCAGCCTCGAGCAGGAGCTCGAATTGAAGACGCTCGCCCGCGGGCGAGGGTTGCTTGTGATGGGGCCGGACTGCGGTACGACAATTCTCAACGGAGCGCCGCTCGCGTTTGCCAACCGCATCCCGCCGGGCCCTGTTGCAGTAGTCGGAGCGTCGGGGACCGGGATCCAGGAGCTGACCTCCCAGATCGCGCGGCTGGGCAGCGGCATCACGCACGCGATTGGACTCGGCGGCCGCGATCTGTCCGAGGAAATCGGTGGCATCAGCGCGGCCATGGCGCTGGACCTCGTCTCTCGCGACGACGCAAGCCGCATCATCGCGTTCGTATCCAAGCCGCCCGCGCCGGCGGTCAAGGCGCGCATCCTCGATGCGATGCAGGCGATCGGCAAGCCGGTGGTCGCGCTGTTCCTCGGCAGACGGCCGGCCCGGCGAGACATCGGGAATGTCCATCTCGCCCGTACGCTCGATGAGGCCGCCGCGCTCGCGGTCGAACTTGCGCAGGTGGACGCTCGCGCGTGCGCGTTGCCGAATGTCGAGGGGCGCGGCATTTGCGGCCTCTATACCGGCGGAACGCTGGCGGCCGAAGCTTCGATGCTGCTCGCAGAGGCGCTCGATCTGACGCAGGACGCGACGCACGCCGCCGGGTACATGCTGCGCGCCGGAGGCCATCGGATCATCGACCTGGGCGACGACGTCTACACCCGCGGCCAACCGCATCCGATGATTGACCCCACGTCGCGCAACGAGATGATCCGGGGCCTGGCAAAGGATCCGGCTGTCGGCGTGTTGCTGCTCGATGTCGTGCTCGGGTACGGGGCGCATCCCGATCCGGCTGGCGAAGTGGCTCGCGAGGTGTCGGCGTTGCGCGCGGCCCGCGGTGCCGAATCGCCGATCGTCGTGATCGCCACGCTGACTGGCACTGCGGAAGACCCGCAGGACCGCGACAGCCAGGCGGCGAGGCTGGAGGAGGCGGGCATCGTGATCGCGGAAAGCGTGCGCGCCGCGGCAGTGCTCGCCGCGCGCGCGGTGGCCGCGCAAATGCAATCGCACGCGGAGCCGCCCGCCCTGCTGCGGGCGCCCCCCGCTGTCGTCAACATCGGGCTGCGTGGTTTTGCCGAGGATCTGCATGCCAACGGCATACGCGTCGTTCACCTGCAATGGGAGCCCGCCGCCGGTGGAAACGAGCGACTTCGTCGCCTCATCGAGCAACTGCAGTGATATGGAGAAGACCGTGACGTACCAAACGCTTAACCAGGCCAACGCCGCGGTCATCGCGGAACTGAAGAAGGCGCGCCCGCGCCTGGTGGGGGTCGAGCCCGCCGCGAAATGCATTCCCGCACTGCGCCAGGAAGGCGCCACCCTGCTGCACGCGGGTCCTCCGATCTCATGGCCGGATATGACCGGCCCCATGCGGGGCGCCGTTCTCGGCGCCTGCCTGTTCGAAGGCTGGGCGACGAGCGCGGCCGCGGCCGAGGCCCTTGCCGCCTCCGGTCAGATCCGCTTTCTACCGTGCCACGACAACCTGGCTGTCGGCCCCATGGGCGGCATCACTTCGCCGCGCATGCCGGTGCTCGTGGTGCGCAACGCCGAGCACGGCAATTACGCCTACTGCAATCTCAATGAAGGCATCGGCAAGGTGATGCGCTTCGGCGCGTTCGAGGGCGAGGTGCAGGAGCGCCTGTCCTGGATGCGCGACGTGCTGGGGCCGGTGCTGGCCGCAGCACTTGCGCGCAATCCCGAGGGCATAGACCTTACCGCGCTGATGGCGCAGGCGATCTCCATGGGGGACGAATTTCACCAGCGCAATATCGCCGCGTCCGCGCTGCTGCTCAAGGCGCTGGCCGCCGATATCGCGGGCAGCAGCGCCGGCGCGGTCGTGCAAGGCGAGGTATTGCGCTTTCTGGAGCGTACCGACCAGTTCTTTCTCAACGTCGCCATGGCCTACGGCAAGTGCGCGCTCGACGCGGCGGCCGCAGTGGGTGAGGGCTCGATTGTCACCGCGATGACGCGCAATGGCCGGGATTTCGGCATACGCGTCAGCGGTCTCGGCGCCCGTTGGTTCACCGCGCCGGTAAACACGCCGTCCGGCCTGTATTTCTCCGGCTACACGGCGCAAGACGCCAGTTCGGACATCGGCGACAGCGCGATAACGGAGTGCCTGGGCCTCGGCGGCGCCGCGATGATCGCCGCGCCCGGAGTCACCCGATTCGTCGGCGCCGGTGGTCTTTCCGAGGCGCTCGAAATCTGCGAGGAGATGCGCGAGATCTATATCGACACCAACCCCATGTTCCAGATTCCAACCTGGGATTTCCAGGGTACCTGCCTCGGACTGGACGTGCGGCGCGTAGTCGAGACGGGCATTACGCCGGTGATCAACACCGGTATTGCCCACCGGAGTGCAGGTATTGGACAGATCGGCGCCGGCACGGTCCGTCCACCGATTGGCTGTTTCGAGCAGGCGCTCGACGCATTGGCGGCAAGGAAGAAAGCCGATAGCCCGACGGAATACGCGAGATCTTGCACGACCGAATGAAGTCGAGAAACCGTTAAATGAGGAGGCAACAATGGACCTAGTTTTCCGCAAAGCGCGCCTCGACGACGAGGCACCATTGATGGACGTGGCCGTCGATCACGGCAGGATCGTGGACATCGGACCGAAGCTCGCCTGCCGCGGCGAGAACGAGATTGACGCGGCTGGGCGGGTGCTGATTCCAGGGTTGATTGAAAGCCACCTGCACCTGGAAAAGGCGTTCGTGAAGGATCGCAAGCCGAACCGCTCCGGCACCCTGATGGAGGCGATCGCGGTGACTGCGTCGCTCAAGCCGACGTTCACGCGCGAGGATATCGAGAAGCGTTCGCGCCAGGTGCTGCGACGCCTGGTCGCCTTCGGCAGCACGCACGTGCGGGCACATGCGGAATTCGATCCGGCGCAGGGCTTCACCGGATTCGACACGGTGCTCGACCTGAAGCGCGAGTTTGCGGACGTGATCGACATCCAAGTCGTCGCGTTCCCTCAGGAAGGAATCCTGAAAACGCCCGGCACGGACGCGATGATGGTCGAGGCGATGAAAAAGGGCGCGGACGTTGTGGGCGGCATTCCGTATAACGATTCCAGCGCGAACGAACACATCGACTGGGTATTCAAGCTCGCGCGCGAATTCGACAAGGACCTCGATTTTCATCAGGATTTCCGCGACGACGCCGACGCGATGTCGATCGAGTATCTCGCGCGAAAAACGATTTTGTCGAAGTACGAGGGGCGCGTCAGCGTGGGTCATCTGACGGCGCTCGGCGCCGCGCCGGTGGAGCGCCGCAACGAGATCATTTCGCTGCTGAAGGACGCCGGAATCTCGGTGATGTGCCTGCCGGCGACCGACCTGCACCTGGGCGGCCGCAAGGACGAAAACAACGTTCGCCGCACGCTGACTCCGGTGCGGGCGCTGCGCGACGGCGGAGTGAACGTCTGTCTCGCCACCAATAACATCTGCAATGCATTCACGCCATACGGCACCGGCGACCTGCTGCAGATCGCGGCGCTTGCGCTGCCCGTTTGCCATCTTGGTGGAGCGGACGATCAGGCGTCCGTGCTCCCGATGCTGACGACCAATCCGGCCAAAGCGCTCCGCCTTGCGAACTACGGACTTGCGGTTGGCAAGGACGCGGATCTCGTGCTGCTCGACACGCAACGGGTCGCCGACGTGATCATCGATTTGCCCGATCGCCACACGGTGGTCAAGCGCGGCCGAGTCGTCGCCAGGACGACGCGCAGCGTGGACTACGCGTTCTAGCCGGCAAGTCGTCGGATATGTTGTCGAATGTAAATATCAGGGAGAGAAAATGAAAAAGCCGCCAGCTGAAGTCGTCGCATCTTTACTCGCCGTCACCACCCTTCTTACGCCGTATCACTTGCCTCCGTGGGCCATCTTCATCAGTTGGGCGGGCACGTTTGCAATGGGCGGTCCGAGCAAGGAGAACCTGAAGCGGATTTGGCCGGTGATGCCGATCGGATCGCTCGCCGCCTTTCTGATTGTGCTGGGCTTCAACGAGGCGGCGCGGCACTTCACGGGCAACGCCTTCCTGTTCGCGCAGATGGTGATCCTGTTCACGCTGAACGGGAGCATGATGCTGCTGGGACGAATCCGCAGCCTGAGCTTCATACCGGGGATGTTTTTCGGTTTTGCGACGTATTTCGCAACGATCTTTGGCGGCTTCAGCCCGGTGCCGAACAGTCCCTTTGTCTGCCTTTTGGCGGCGATCGGAATGAATGCGATCGGACCCCTCTACGCCTGGATTACCGTCAACTTCTCGGCGCCACACGCCGCCCACTGAGGGCCGATCGTCAGGGCGGGGTTTCGCCTGGGTACGCGCGCTTGCGCGCGTTTCGCCGCTGCAGGCGCAGGCACGGGTAATGCGGGTGTCGCACCACGGCGGGACGTCGGTATACGACACGCTGACGGGCTTCGTCGCGGCAGCCGAAGCTGCCGACGCAGCCTGCCTTACCGGCATGTCAAATTTCGGGGTGAGCGAGAATTCTGGAGGTGCCGGATGTTGCTGATGCGAATGCTCGCCTACACTAGTCATCTTGCGCCAAAGGCGGACAGCGTCGCGGGAGGGCGTTTGTCCGGTTAGCGTGCCCAAACCATTCGAAAGTTCTCCGAGGGCTCGATTTGCCGGATTTTCAGAAAAACCAGATCGATGCGGAGATGCTGCAAACGTTCGCCACTGTCGCGCAGCTGCGCAGTTTTTCGGCTGCGGCCGAACTGCTGCACAAGACCACTTCGGCGATCAGTTACCGGATTAAGACGCTCGAGGACAGTCTGGGCACGCCGCTGTTCCAGCGCACGACTAGGTCGGTCACGCTGACGCCATCCGGCGAGGTCTTACTCGAAAAGGCGAGCCTGATTTTTGAGTGGCTGCATACGCTGCCCGAGGAATTGAGGCAGGTCAGGGACGGGATCGAGCCGCATTTCACCCTGGTGGTGAACAATCTGCTCTATGACGCGGAGGCGATCGCCTTTCTCCTCGAGCACCTCGTCGAGCATTTCCCGCATTCCGCGTTCGAGGTGCGACGCGCGGTCTACATGGGCGTATGGGATGAATTGATACACAACGGCGGGCAGATGGCGGTGGGGGTCCCCGGTTTCCATACCATCGACGACGAGTTCGCGACCGAACCGCTTGGGGTCGTCAACTGGGTGTTTGTCGTTCCGCCTCACCATCCCTTGGCGTCCGCGCCGGCGCCTCTAGGCAACGAGCTGCTGCGGCGCTTTCCGGCCGTCAATGTCCGGGACACATCACATCGGCTGACGAAGCGCACCGCCTGGAAACTGCCGGGACAGCAGGAGATCCTCGTGCCCGATCTTGACGCCAAGGTCGCTTGTCACCGGCGGGGATTGGCCGTGGGGTTTCTGCCTGGCCCCGCGGCGCGTGAATTGATTCAATCGGAGCAGTTAGTGGAGTGCCGTGTCGAGGTCGGACGCCTGCCTTCTCCTCTGGCGCTGGCCTGGCGACGCAGAGGTGCCGGAAAAATCACGGCACACTTGCGCGAGCTGTGCGCTTCGCGCGACGCCCTAGTGCTGCCGTTGTTTGCCCCGATGGATCCGATCGACTAACCATGTAGCGGAAGTGATGGCCAACCACCAGTCGCCTGGAAGCGGACAGGCCGGATGTCTCGGGCTGCTGCGGCCTGTCGGTTACTTTCGCGCCACCCACCCTGATTCCCTAGATCGTGAAGTCCCGGACGATGCCCGCGCCTCGTTGCGCTCACTGAGAAAATCGCGCAGCGAGCGAGGTCAGTAAGCGAACTCGAAGATGAGTATTTATACTTTCTTGTGCCAAAAGCGTGGAAAGAATCTGGAAAGCTCCACGGAAATCGTTTTAGACCTTCCGTCCCTATTCGTTGAGCAGAAACGAGATTGGGGAACGGTTGCGCTGAGATCCGAGTGCTGCTGCAGCATCGGCGTGATATAGACTCGATTCATGCGCCTGGTTTTCGGCCGCCTGCCTCAGATGCTGGTGATGGCGAGTGTCGTCACCACGGCGCTGTTCGTGCCGGTCGTGGCGGTTCTCGGCGCGCTCGCGATGGGGCTGTTCGGCGTTTCGGTGCGCGCGTTCGTCACTTTCGGCGAAGCGCTCAACGCCGTTGAGGGCCTTGCGGCGTGGTGGGCCATCCTGTTCGTCCCCGGGCTGGTGTACAGCGCGTGCATGATGCCGTGGGGGGGCAAGAACACGTAATCGATCTAGAATGGCGGCCTCCGCCGCTACCGCCGTTCATTCCATGGCAATCGACGAGCAGCGCCTGCGCAGCACCGCGACTCCCGCCGGTCTTCCTTTCGACATCCGCAAGATCGGCCACATAGTATTGCGGGTGACGGATCTCGCGCGCTCGGTCGATTTCTACACCCGGGTGCTGGGGTTCAGGGTGTCGGACGTCTATCCTGAGGCAATGATGCCCGGTGGCATGGTTTTAATGCGCTTCGGCGCCGACCATCACGGCGTGGCGCTCGCGCCGCACGTGGCCGGTTTCCGCGACCCGCCGAGCTGGACGCCGCGATCGTCGCCGAGCGTGCGCTGCCCGATCCGCGGCTGAAAGGCGTGATCCCGGACTCTGCCGCTGCGGCCGCCGCCTGGCGCAGGCCATCGAGCCGAACTGTTCGGCGAAATGACATGATCATCGACTGTCACGGCCATTACACGACGGCGCCCAAGGCGCTCGAGGATTACCGCAAGCGCCAGCTCGAGGAGTTCGGCACGCCGGGGCATGCGCCGGCGAAGGGCGAGGTGGCAATCAGCGACGACCAGATCCGCGCGAGCCTCGAATCGGCCCAGCTGCGCATGCAGCGCGAGCGCGGCACCGACTTGACGATTTTCTCGCCGCGCGCGAGCGCCATGGGCCACCACCTGGCCGACGCGACGACGAACCGGTTCTGGTCCGAGCACTGCAACGAGCTGATCCAGCGCGTGTGCGGGCTCTACCCGGATAACTTCGTTGGCGTGTGCCAGCTGCCGCAGACCCCCGGCGTGCGCCTGGCCAACTGCATCGCCGAGCTCGAGCGCTGCGTGAACGAGTTCGGCTTCATCGGCTGCAACCTCAACCCCGATCCCTCGGGCGGCTACTGGACCGACCCGCCGCTGACCGACCGCTGGTGGTATCCGCTGTACGAGAAGATGGTCGAGCTCGAGGTGCCGGCCATGATCCACGTCAGCGGCTCGTGCAACCCGAACTTCCACGCCACCGGGGCGCATTACATCAACGCCGACACCACCGCGTTCATGCAGCTGCTCACCGCCGACCTGTTCAGCGACTTCCCGACGCTCAAGTTCGTCATCCCGCACGGTGGCGGCGCGGTGCCCTACCACTGGGGGCGCTACCGTGGTCTGGCGCAGGACATGGGCCGCCCGCCGCTCGGGGAGCTGCTGCTCGACAATGTCTTCTTCGACACCTGCGTCTACCACCGGCCCGGGATCGAGCTGCTGCTCAAGGTGATCCCGGCCGACAACATCCTGTTCGCTTCCGAGATGGTGGGCGCGGTGCGCGGCATCGACCCCGAGAGCGGGCACCCCTACGACGACACCAAGCGCTACATCGACTCGATCGACTGGCTCGCCCCCGCCGAGCGCGAGAAAATTTTCAGGGGCAACGTCGAAAGGGTCTATCCGCGCTTCGCACGGCGCGCTCGTCTGGCCTAGCCGAGAGGGACAGCGTACGATTGCCTCATCAGGCAGGAGGTACGCGCACCATGTGGAAGCCGCGGCGGCAGGCGCAGGACGAGGCACCGTTCGACAACGCCGCCCAGCTCCGGCTCATCATCGACAACATCCCGGCGCTGTCGGTCGCATACGACGAGAACCTGCGCTGCCTGTTCGCCAACAAGCGCTTCGCCGAGCGCTTCGGCCTGACGCGCGCCAACATCGTCGGCAGGCACCTGCGCGAGATCGTCGGCGAGGCGGCGTTCCTGGAGGTCAAGCGCCACTTCGACCGTGTGCTCGCGGGCCATCCGACGAGCTACATGCGCACGCAGACGCTCGCCAGCGGCGAGCGGCGCCACCTGGAAGTGGAGTTGATTCCGCGCATCGAGCGCAACGGCATCTGCCGCGGCCTGTTCGCGGTCACCACCGACGTCACCGAGCGCAAGCGCGAGGAGCAGCTGAGGATTCTGGGCCATGCGGTGCGCAGCGCGATCGCGACTGCGGACAGCAGTCCGGCGGCGATTCGCGAGGTGATCCGCGCGATCTGCGAGTCCGAGCGCTGGGACTGCGGCCGGTACTTCCGGCCACCGGCGCCCGCGGCGCCGCTGCGCCTGGCCGAGGGCTGGGGCATCGACGAGCCCGAAATCCAGGAATTCCTCGAGCGCTCGAAGCAGATCGAGTACCAGCCGGGGGTCAGCCTCATCGGCCAGGTCTGGAGCTCGGGCGAGGCGTTTTGGATTCCGGACATGTCAAAGGACCCGCGCGCGCTGCGTAAGGCGTATTCGTCGAGCTTGATCGCGGGCGGAGCCTTCATCTTTCCGGTCAAGGTGCAGGAGCAAGTGATCGCCGTGCTGACGTTCAACAGCCGCGAGCGGCGCCTGCCCGACGAGCGGCTGCTGCAGGTCATCCTCAACATCGGCAGCCAGATCGGCGAGTTCCTCCAGCGCAAGGACGCCGAGCAGCAGCTGCGCGACAGCGAGGCGCGTTATCGCAGCCTGGCGGACCTGGCCGCGGACATCTACTGGGAGCAGGACTCGCAATACCGCTTCACGAAGATTTCCGGCACGCACGCGAAGCTGGTCGAGGCCACGCGCGGCCACATCGGCAAGGCGCGCTGGGAATGCGACTACATCAACATGGGCCAGGAGGAGTGGGCCGCGCACCGCGCCCTGCTCGATGCGCGCCACCCGTTTCGCGACCTCGAGCTGTACAAGGTGATCGACGCCGGCGAGCCGGTGGCGATCAACGTCAGCGGCGAACCGGTGTTCGACGCGCTGGGAAGCTTCCTCGGCTACCGCGGCGTCGCGCGCGACGTCACCGCGCGCAAGCGGGCCGATCAGCTGCTGAACCTCGAGCACACGGTCACGCGCGCGCTGGCGGATGCGACAACCGTTGCCGCGGCGCTGCGCGAGAGCATGCGCGCCATCTGCGAATCCGAAAACTACGATTGCGGGCGCTACTTCGAGTTCGATCCCGCTCATAACGTGATGGCGTTCCGCGAATGCTGGTACGTGGAGGATGAGGCCGTACGGCGCTACGTCGCGGCCTCGGGCGGTTTCCGCTACGCGCGCGGGGAGGGTCTGGTAGGGACGGCCTGGCAGTCGGGCGGGCCGCTCTGGGTGCCCGACGCCCGAAACGACCCGCGCGTCGCGCATCCCCAGCTGGCGCGCGAGACGGGGATGAGTGCCGTGCTGAATTTCCCCGTGCTGTTCGAAGGACGGATCATCGGCATCATTTCGATCATCAGCCGCCGCGTTCCGCGGCCGGACGAGCGCCTGCTGCGGTCGTTGGGCATCAGCGGCAGCCAGATCGGGCAGTTCCTGGAACGCAAGCGGGTCGAGGAGCGCCAGGCGGTTCATGCACGCTATCAGGAGAGCATCGCGCGCTTCGGCCAGTTCGCGATCGGCACGCGGGAGGATTTCAGCGATCTAGTTGAGTCCGCCGTGCGCGGCCTGTTCGAGGGATTGCGCGCCGACACGGTGGCCTACGTCGAGCCGGGCACCGAACCGGGCCAGATCGTCGCGCCGGCGGTCTTGGGCGCGGCGAGCGACACGGGCGGCGAGCGCGCCGTCGCCGTCCCGGAGGGCGCATTCAATTCGCTCCTCGCGCAGGGCGCGCGCCGCGTGAGCGGCGAGCGGCTGCTGCCGTTCAGCTGGGCGGACGCGATGGCGAGCACCATGATCGTGCCCGTGCGCGGCGCGCGGCTTGCGCCCGGTGCGCTGTGCGCGGTCGCCCGACGGCCGAACGCCTTCGGCGACGACGAGCTCAACTTCGTCGACGCCACGGTGACTGTCCTTTCCACCGCGCTGCAGCGCATCGACAACGAGCGGCAGCTGGAATTCATGGCCCGTTTCGACGGCCTGACCGGCCTTCCGAACCGCGCGCTGTTCGCGGACCGGTTCTCGCAGATGATCGTGCAGGCGCGGCGGCACACGGCGCAGCTCGGCGTGCTGTTCATCGACCTGGACGACTTCAAGCTCGTGAACGACACCCTGGGCCATGCCGCAGGCGACGAGCTGCTGCGCCAGACCGCGGCGCGCATCCAGGCGGCGCTGCGCTCCGGCGACACCGTCGCGCGCATCAGCGGCGACGAGTTCGCGGCCATCCTGGGCGATCTCGCGCGCGCGGAGGACGCCGCGCTGGTGGCGGAGAAGATCATCGGCCGCCTGTCGCAGCCGATCGAGCTGCGCGGAAAGGAAACGTTCATCACGGCGAGCATCGGCGTCGCGGTCTTCCCCGCGGACGGCGACAACGCCGAGACGCTGCTGGGCGCCGCGGACGCGGCGATGTATCGCGCCAAGCAGTCCGGGCGCAACAGCTACCAGTTCTTCACGCCCGAAATTGCCCAGCGCTCGCGTGTGCGCAGGCAGCTGGCCGGCGAGCTCAGGCGCGCGCTCGAGCGCGAGGAATTCGAGCTCTTCTACCAGCCGAAATACACGCTCCAGGATCGGCTCGCCTGCTCGGTCGAGGCGCTGCTGCGCTGGCGGCACCCGGAGCGCGGGCTGGTTGCGCCGGTCGAATTCATTCCGGTGCTGGAGGAAACCGGGCTGATCGTGGCCGCAGGCGACTGGGTGCTCAAGCAAGCCTGCCGGGACATCAAGGAATGGCAAGCGGAGGGATTGAGGGCGCTGCCGGTGGCGGTCAACCTCTCGGCGCGCCAGTTCCGTCAGCGCGACCTCGATCAGAGCCTGCGCGCCACGATCGACGCCGCCGGCGTCAATCCTTCGCTGATCGAGCTCGAGATCACGGAAAGCCACTTGATGCAGGACCCGGAGCACGCGATCCGCGTCATGCACAGCCTGATCGCGGGCGGCATGCGCGTGGCGATCGACGATTTCGGCACCGGCTATTCGAGCCTGTCCTACCTGACCCGCTTTCCGGTCTCCTCGCTCAAGATCGACCGCTCCTTCGTCGCCGAAGCGCTGCGCGACGAAGCCGCCGCGACCATCGTGCGCACCATCATCGAGATGGCCCATACGCTCGGCTTCGTGGTCGTGGCCGAAGGGGTCGAGAACGAGGCGCAGGCGCAGATGCTGCGCGGCCTGCGTTGCGAGCAGGCGCAGGGATATCTGTTCGCCCGGCCGATGCCTGCGCAGGAGCTGAAAGCGACCGTGCTGGTGCGGCGGTAGCGGGCCCGCTGCGCGTCGCGCGGCTTCAGTGCTCGTGCTCGGCGACGCGTTTTACCGCCGGTGCGGTGACCGCGGGCAGGTCGCCGCGCCAGGCGGCGGTCCAGAACCCGGCCGCCAGCGCAAGCAGCGCTGCGCCGACGATCCACACGCTGCTGCGGATGCCTTGCCCGGGCGGGCCTTGCTTGTAGCCGTCGACCATCGCGCGCGCGAGGTTCTCCCTGTGGGCGAGGCTGCCGGCGATCACGCCGGCGATGTGCGCGCAGGCGACTCCGAGCATGACGTTGCCCATGACCTGGTGCACGTCCTTGACCCATTCCCACTGCTGCGGACCGTTGAGGGTCAGGAAGCCGAGCGCGCCGGTGAGCGCGCCGAGCGCGAGCAGCAGGTAGATCGCCCAGCTTCCGGCCGGGTTGTGGCCGACGTGCTGCTCGGGCCGGCGCTCGGCGAGCGAGCGCAGGTAGGCGAGCGCGCGCGCCGGACCGTAGGCGAACGAGCCGAAGCGCGCGTAGCGCGTGCCGGCAAAGCCCCACAGGATGCGGAACGCGACCAGCCCGAGCACGGTATAGCCGAAGGTGACGTGGAACGTCAGCCAGTCGTCCTCCGAGCTGAGGTAGGCGGCGATGAACGAGAGCGCGAACAGCCAGTGGAAGGCGCGCGTGGGCAAATCCCAGACGAGGATTCTCATCTTCGGCTCCGGGACGTTCATGCCGCGAGCGCCTGCAGCAGTTGCGGGAACACCTTGGGCGTCGCGGCGGCGATGTCGCCCGAGCGCATGTAGCCTTGGTCGCCTGAGAGGTCGCCGACCAGCCCGCCCGCTTCCTGGATCAGCAGCGCGCCGGCCGCCATGTCCCACGGCGACAGGCCCATCTCCCAGAACGCGTCCAGCCTGCCCGCGGCGACGTAGGCCAGGTCGAGCGCGGCCGAGCCGGCACGCCGCACCCCGGCGCACGAGCTCATGATCGTTCGCAGCTGGCGCAGGTAGGGATCGACGCGCGCGAACTCCTTGAACGGGAAGCCGGTGCCGACCAGCGCGTCGTCCAGCTTCTGGCAGCGGGTGACGCGCAAGCGTCGGTCGTTCAGAAACGCGCCACGCCCCTTGGAGGCGGTGAAAAGCTCGTTCTTGCCCGGGTCGTAGACCACCGCGTGCGCCAGTGCGCCGCGGTGCTCGATCCCGATCGAGACGCAGAACTGCGGGAAGCCGTGGATGAAGTTGGTGGTGCCGTCGAGCGGGTCGATGATCCAGCGATAGTCGGTCTTGGTTCCGCCGATGTTCTCGCCAGACTCTTCGGCCAGGATCGCGTGGTCGGGGTAGGAGGCGCGGATGACGCCGATCGCGGCCTCCTCGGCGCCCTTGTCGACCTGGGTCACGAAGTCGTTGGCGCGCTTGGATCTGACGTCGAGGATCGCGCCGTCGAGCGTGGCGCGGTTGATGACCGAGCCGGCGCGGCGCGCGGCCTTGATCGCTATCGTCAGGATGGGATGCATGGGCGAACCCATTTTACCTTGCGTACACTGCGCGCATGGCGAACGAACTCGAACGTGTGCGGATCGTGCTCTGCCGTCCGAGCCATCCGGGCAACATCGGCTCGGCCGCGCGCGCGATGAAGACCATGGGCGTGGCCGACCTGCGCCTGATCGCGCCGCAGCGCTTCCCGGCGCCCGAGGCAGAGTGGCTCGCGACCAACGCCGTCGACGTGCTCGAAGCCGCGCGCGTGCACGCGACGCTGGGGGAGGCGATCGGCGACTGCGTCACCGCGTTCGCGTTGAGCGCGCGCCCGCGGGAGTGGTCGCCGCAGTCGCTCGCGGTGCGCGAGGCCGCGGGCGCGGCGCTCACGCGCGCCGCGGACGGCCCGGTCGCGTTCGTGTTCGGCAACGAGACCGCCGGGTTGAGCAACGACGAGATGTTCGCCTGCCAGACCCTGGTGCACATTCCGGCCGATCCCGCCTACACCTCGCTCAATCTGGCGCAGGCGGTGCAGGTCGTGTGCTACGAGCTGCGCATGGCGCAGGGCGCCGAAGTGCCCTCGACGCGCACCGAAAAGCCGGCCACGACCGCGGACCTGGAGGGGCTGTACGCTCATCTCGAGCAGGCCGCGACCGAAACCGGCTTCATGGCGCCCGGCTCCAAACTGCGCGAGCGCTGGCGGCGCCTCTTTTCGCGCGTTCCGGCGCTGGAGCGCGAGGAGGTCAACATCCTGCGCGGCTTGCTCAAAGCCTTGCTGAGGAAATAGTTGATACGAAGCAATAGTTGATGGATTTACTCGGATAATCTAGAGTTACTGCATGTTCAGCCACCTACGTGAAGACATCGCGAGCGTCTTCGACCGCGACCCGGCCGCGCGCACGACCTGGGAGGTCCTGACCTGCTATCCGGGCCTTCACGCCCTGTTGTTCCACCGGCTCGGGCACTGGTTCTGGGGCCACGGCCTGCGCTGGCTCGGTCGCCTCACGTCGCACGTCGGGCGCTGGCTGACCGGAATCGAGATCCATCCCGGCGCGACGATCGGAAGGCGCGTCTTCATCGACCACGGCATGGGCGTCGTGATCGGTGAAACCGCCGAGGTCGGCGAGGACACGACGCTCTACCACGGCGTGACCCTGGGCGGCACGACCTGGAACAAGGGCAAGCGCCACCCGACCCTGGGCAGGAATGTCGTGGTGGGCGCAGGCGCGAAGATCCTCGGCCCGATCAAGGTCGGCGACGGGGCCAAGATCGGCTCCAATGCGGTGGTGGTCAAGGACGTGCCGGAGGGCGCAACCGTGGTCGGCATCCCGGGCCGCATCGTCGAGGCCGGCCCGAGCAAGGAAGGCGCGCGCTTCGCCGCCTACGCCGTGGTGCAGAACCAGGACGACCCCTACGCCAAGGCGATCCAGACCCTGGTGGACCATTCGCACGAGCTCGAGCAATCGGTCGCGGTACTCACTTCCAGGCTGGCCGAGCTCGAGCGCGAGCTTGCGCGGCATCAAGCTGAGGCGGCCCAGACTGAGACCCTGAGGGTAGTTAAGTAATTGTTTTTTAGGGTCATAAATAGTTGATTAAATTCGTCGGGATTTGATATACTTGAGCGTTCCGATCAGGTATTCGGCGAGGCAGACATGAGACTGACGACCAAAGGCAGATTTGCGGTGACCGCGATGGTTGACCTGGCAATGCGCCAGAACCGCGGGCCGGTGACGCTGGCCGCGATTAGCGAGCGGCAGCACATTTCACTTTCGTACCTCGAGCAGCTGTTCGGCAAGCTGCGCCGCCACCGGCTGGTGAGCAGCGTGCGCGGCCCCGGCGGCGGCTACAACCTGGCGCGGCCGACGCAGGGCATCTCGGTAGCCGATATCATCAGCGCGGTGGACGAGCCGCTCGATGCGACGCAGTGCGGCGGCAAGGAGAACTGCCTCGACGACAAGCGCTGCATGACGCACGACCTTTGGGCGACGCTGAACGCCAAGATGTACGATTACCTCAGCTCGGTGACGCTCGCGGACCTGGTTGCGCACCAGAGCGGCAAGCACGTCGCGGTACTGAAGGACTGGCGCGCGGCCGAGCCGAGCAAACCCGAACAGGCGGTGGCGGCATGAAGCTTCCGATCTACCTCGATTACTCCGCAACCACGCCGGTCGATCCGCGCGTGGCGGAGAAGATGATCCCCTTCCTGACCGAGCATTTCGGCAATCCGGCGAGCCGCTCGCACTCGTTCGGCTGGAAGGCGGAGGAGGCGGTCGAGCAGGCGCGCGCGAACGTCGCCGCGCTGGTGAACTGCGACCCGAAGGAGATTGTCTGGACTTCGGGCGCGACCGAGTCGATCAACCTCGCGCTCAAGGGCGCGGCCGAGTTCTACAAGACCAAGGGCAAGCACTTGATCACGGTCAAGACCGAGCACAAGGCGACGCTCGACACCGTGCGCGAGCTCGAGCGGCGCGGCTTCGATGCGACCTACCTCGACGTGCAGCCCGACGGCCTGATCGACATGAAGCAGCTCGAAGCGGCGTTTCGCCCGGACACGATCCTGGTGTCGGTGATGTTCGTCAACAACGAGATCGGCGTGATCCAGGACATCCCCGCGATCGGCGAGTTGTGCCGCGCCAAGGGCGTGCTGTTCCACGTCGACTCCGCGCAGGCGACCGGCAAATGCCCGATCGACCTGGCGGCGCTGAAGGTCGACCTGATGTCGTTCTCGGCGCACAAGACCTACGGCCCGAAGGGCGTCGGCGCGCTGTACATCCGGCGCAAGCCGCGCGTGCGGCTGGAGGCCCAGATCCACGGCGGCGGCCACGAGCGCGGCTTCCGCTCCGGGACGCTGGCGACGCACCAGATCGTCGGCATGGGCGAGGCGTTCCGCCTCGCGCGCCAGGACATGGCGGTGGAGAACAGCCGCATCCGCGCCCTGCGCGACAGGCTGCTCAAGGGCATGCAGGAGATTGAGGAAGTATTCGTCAACGGCGACCTCGAGCGGCGCGTGCCGCACAACCTGAACATTTCATTCAATTTCGTCGAGGGCGAGTCGCTGGTCATGGCGGTGAAGGACATCGCGGTGTCGTCGGGCTCGGCCTGCACCTCGGCCTCGCTCGAACCCTCGTACGTGCTGCGGGCGCTGGGGCGCTCGGACGAGCTGGCCCATTCGTCGATTCGCTTCACCCTCGGGCGCTTCAACACGGAACAGGAAGTGGACTACACGGTCGACCACATCAAGGCCAAGGTGGCCAAGCTGCGCGAAATGTCGCCGCTGTGGGAAATGTACAAGGACGGCGTGGACCTGAACTCGGTCCAGTGGGCCGCACACTGAGTAAATAGCAGGAGGACGTCATGGCATACAGCGATAAAGTCATCGATCACTACGAGAATCCGCGCAACGTGGGCGCATTCGAAAAGAACGAGGAAGGCGTCGGCACCGGGATGGTCGGCGCACCGGCCTGCGGCGACGTGATGAAGCTGCAGATCCGCGTCGGCAAGGACGGTGTCATCGAGGACGCGCGCTTCAAGACCTACGGCTGCGGCTCGGCGATCGCTTCGTCGTCGCTGGTCACCGAGTGGGTCAAGGGCAAGACGGTGGACGAGGCAGCGACGATCAAGAACACTCAGATCGCCGAGGAGCTCTCGCTGCCGCCGGTCAAGATCCACTGTTCGATCCTGGCCGAGGACGCGATCAAGGCGGCCGTCGCCGACTACAAGAAGCGCTACGGCGAGGCGCAGCAAGCCAAGGCCAAGGCAGTAAACGAATAGCGCCATGCCGATCACGCTCACTGAAAAAGCGGCCGGCCACGTGCAGGCCTTCCTCGCCAAGCGCGGCAAGGGCGTCGCGCTGCGGCTCGGCGTGCGCACCTCGGGCTGCTCGGGGCTCGCCTACAAGCTCGAGTTCGCCGACGAGGTGCTGCCCGAGGACGCGCAGTTCGAGAGCCACGGCGTCAAGGTCGTGGTCGACCCCAAGAGCCTGCCGTATCTGGAAGGCACCGAGCTCGATTTCGCGCGCGAGGGCCTGAACGAGGGATTCAAGTTCAACAACCCCAACGTCAAGGACGCCTGCGGCTGCGGGGAATCGTTCAACGTCTGAAAAACCATTTCGATCTCTTCGGCCTGCAGCCCGGCTTCGTGCTGGAGCGCGAGCGGCTGGAGAACGCCTACCGCGAGATCCAGGTGCAGGTGCACCCTGACCGCTTCGCCAACGCGGGCGACGCCGAGCGGCGCGCCTCGATGCAGTGGGCCACGCGCGTGAACGAGGCCTACCGTACGCTCAAGACCCCGGTGCAGCGGGCCAAGTACCTGCTCGAGCTGCAGGGCGTGGATGTGGCGTTCGAAACCAATACCGCGATGCCGCCCGAATTCCTGATGCGCCAGATGGAGCTGCGCGAGGCGCTCGAGCAGGCAGAGGAGGCAAGGGACGCGCGCGCGCTCGACGCACTGCGCGACGGACTCAACGCCGACAAGCTCGAGCTCGAGCGCGCGCTGGCCGAGGCGATCGACGCGCGGCAGGACTACCCCGGTGCCGCGGGACTGACCCGCAAGCTGATGTTCCTCGACAAGCTGGACGCGGAAATCGATCTCGCCTACGAGGCGCTGGAAGCCTGATGGCGCTGCTGCAGATATCCGAACCTGGCATGTCGCCGGCGCCGCACGAGCGGCGCCTCGCGGTCGGCATCGACCTCGGCACGACCAATTCACTGGTGGCGACGGTGCGCAACGGGATGCCGGGCACTCTGCCGGACCAGCAGGGCCGGGTGCTGCTGCCCTCGATCGTGCGCTACCTGCCTGACGGCCGGGTCGAGGTCGGCTATCCGGCGCAGGCCCGACAGTCAGAAGACCCGAGGAACAGTATCGTCTCGGTCAAGCGCTACATGGGGCGCGGGGTGAAGGACGTTGCCCACGTCGAGAACGCGCCCTACGATTTCGTCGATGCGCCGGGCATGCTCCAGATCAGGACCTGCGCCGGGGTGAAGAGCCCGGTCGAGGTATCGTCCGAGATCCTCAAGACGCTGCGCGCACGCGCCGAGTCGTCCCTGGGCGGCGAGCTGGCGGGTGCGGTGATCACCGTGCCGGCCTACTTCGACGACGCGCAGCGCCAGGCGACCAAGGACGCGGGCAGGCTCGCCGGCCTGAACGTGTTGCGGCTGCTGAACGAGCCGACCGCCGCGGCCATCGCCTACGGCCTGGAAAACGCGTCCGAGGGCGTCTACGCGATCTACGACCTCGGCGGCGGCACCTTCGACATCTCGATCCTCAAGCTGTCCAGGGGCGTGTTCGAGGTGGTGGCCACCGCGGGCGACGCTTCCCTCGGCGGCGACGACTTCGACCAGCGCGTGTTCTGCTGGATCGTCGAAGAGGCGAAGCTGCAGCCGCTGGGCCCGCGCGACATGCGCAAGCTCTTGGTCGCGTCGCGCGAAGCCAAGGAATACCTCACCTACCACGGCGAGGCGCAGCTGAGCGACAGGCTGTCGTCGGGCGAATGGGTCGAGCTCTGCCTCACGACCGAGAAGTTCTGCCAGATCACGCAGAACCTGGTGCAGAAGACGCTGGGACCCACGCGCAAGGCGCTGCGCGACGCCGGGCTCACGGTGGACGACATCAAGGGCGTGGTGATGGTCGGCGGCGCGACGCGCATGCCGCAGATCCAGCGCGCGGTGGGCGATTTTTTCCGCCGCGCGCCGCTCAACAACCTCGACCCGGACAAGGTGGTGGCGCTCGGCGCTGCGATGCAGGCCGACGTGCTGGCGGGAAACAAGCCGACCGGCGAGGATTGGCTGCTGCTCGATGTGATCCCGCTTTCGCTCGGGGTGGAAACCATGGGCGGGCTGGTGGAGCGCATCGTGCCGCGCAACTCGACCATCCCGGTGGCGCGGGCGCAGGAGTTCACTACCTTCAAGGACGGCCAGACCGGGATGAGCTTCCACGTCGTGCAGGGCGAGCGCGAGCTGGTATCGGACTGCCGCTCGCTCGCGCGCTTCGATCTCAAGGGCATTCCGCCGATGGTGGCGGGCGCGGCGCGCATCCTGGTCACCTACCAGGTCGACGCCGACGGGCTGCTGTCGGTCGCGGCACGGGAGAAGACCACTGGCGCCGAGGCGTCGGTGACGGTCAAGCCATCGTACGGGCTGAGCGACGGCGACGTCGAGCGCATGCTGCGCGATTCCTACGAGCACGCGCGCGAGGACATGCAGGCGCGCGCGCTGGCGGAGCACCGCGTCGACGGCGAGCGCCTGCTCGAGGCCACCCGCGCGGCGCTCGAGGCCGACGGCGCGCTGCTCGAGTCCGCCGAGCGCGCCGCGATCAACAGGGAGATGGCGGCGCTGGGCGCCGCGCTCGCGGGCACCGGCCACCGCGCGGTCAAGCAGGCCACCGAGGCGCTCAGCCGCGCCACCGATGCCTTCGCGGCGCGGCGCATGGACGCGAGCGTGCGGCGCGCGCTCGCCGGCCGCAGGATCGCCAATCTCGAGCCCTAGCAGGACCTTACGTGCCCAAGCTGAAAGTGCTGCCCCATCCTCAACTGTGCTCGCAAGGCGCCGAGCTCGAAGCCAAGGAGGGCGTCTCGATCCTCGACACGCTGCTCGAAAACGGCATCGAGATCGAGCATGCCTGCGAAAAGTCCTGTGCCTGTACCACCTGCCACGTGGTGGTGCGCGAAGGCATCGGCTCGCTCGACGAGGCCGAGGAGAAGGAAGAGGACATGCTCGACAAGGCCTGGGGGCTGGAGGCGAACTCGCGCCTGTCGTGCCAGGCCAGGGTGCGCGACGCGGACCTGGTGATCGAGATACCGAAGTACACCATCAACTACGCGCGCGAGGAGCATTGATGAAATGGACCGACAGCCGCGAGATCGCGATCGCGCTCGCCGAGCAATTTCCCGAAACCGATCCAGGGACGATCCGGTTCACCGACCTGCATCGCTGGGTACTCGAGTTGCCCGGCTTCGACGACGACCCGAAGCACAGCGGCGAGAAGATCCTCGAGGCGATCCAGATGGCCTGGATCGACGAGGCCGACTAGCGCGCCTTCACGGGCGGCCCGCCTTGCTTCCCCAGAGCTGCTTCACGCGCGCATCGCGGCCGCAGCCCTCGCGGTAGAAGTGGTAGCGCAGGGGATTCTTCGTGTAGTAATTCTGATGGTAGTCCTCGGCGGGCCAGAACTCGCCCGCCTTGGCGATCTCGGTTACGATAGGCGCCTTGAACGGCTTGCTGCGCTCGATCCGCGCCTTGGATTCCTCGGCCAGGCGCTTCTGCTCGTCGTTTAGGTAGAAGATCGCGCTGCGATACTGCGTGCCGACGTCGCAGAACTGGCGGTCCTTCACCGTGGGGTCGATGCTGTGCCAGTACACCTCGAGCAGCTTCGCGTAGCTCACGACTTTCGGGTCGAACTCGATCTCGACCGATTCCGCGTGGCCGGTCTCTCCGGCCGACACCTGGTGGTAGGTGGGGTGCTGCGTGTGGCCGCCGGTGTAGCCCGAGGTGGTCGAGACTACGCCCGGCACCTTGTCGAAGTCGGATTCGACGCACCAGAAGCAGCCGCCGGCGAAGATGGCCGTTTCCCGGCCCTGGGGCTGGGCCGACGCGGCGGTGGAGGCAAGGGCGAGGGCTAGGGCGGCGATGAGCCGGAAGGTCATTTCAGGAACTCCGCTGGTTGTACATCTTAGTCTGTACGCGGGAGCCCTCCTTACGGACGCAGGCCCAGCTCGGTGAGCACCGCTTCGATCACCGGCTCATCGCGCAGGCAAAGGCGGATCAGCCTGAGCGGGCCCGCGGCCTGCGCCTCGTACCAGGCGCGCACCGCGGCGTCGTAGGCGCGGGCGCACACCGGCAGCGGCACCGCGAAGATCCCGCTCGAGACCGCGGGAAACGACAGCGCAGCCCATTGCGACTCGTGCGCGCAGCGAAACGCCGCCTCGAGCGCGCGCACCAGCTTTTGCTCCTCTTCGCCCTCGCCCTGGCGCGGACCGACGGCGTGGATCACGCCCTTGTACGGCAGCTTGCCCGCGCCGCTTACCACCGCGCTGCCGGTGGGCAGCGGGCCGCGCTCGCGCACGATTCGATCGCACTCGGCCTGCAACGCGGGACCGGCGGCGCGCGAGATGATTCCGGCCACCCCGCCGCCATGGGCCAGGTGTCCGTTGGCGGCATTGACGATCGCGTCGACCGGCTCCTTGAGCAGGTCGCCGCGCACCACCTGAAACATGCGGACGGCGGGAAACGGCAGCTCGGCGAGGATCATGCCATCGCGGCCGCCGCGCGAATTACTCGATTTTCGCCTTGGCGCGCAGACTCTGCACCAAGTCGCGCAGCTGGCGCTGCTTGAGCTGCTGCTCGATACGCGCCTTGACCTCTTCCAGCGGCGGGACCTTGAGCGGGCGCACGTCCTCGACCTGGATCACGTGGTAGCCGTAGCGCGTGCGAACCGGCTTCTCGGTGTACTTGCCCTTGTCGAGCTTGACCATCGCGTCGCTGAACGCCTTGTCCAGGTTGCCTCCCGGCGACATCCAGTCCAGCTCGCCGCCGCGCTCCCGGGTGCCGGCGTCCTTCGACTTCTTCGCCAGCTCTTCGAACTTGGCGCCCTTGTCGAGCGCCGCGATCACGCTCTTGGCCTCGTCCTCGGTGTCGAGCAGGATGTGGCGCACCTTGTATTCCTTGCCGCCGGCCTTCGCCTTGGCCTCGTCGTAAGCCTTCTGGATCTCGGCCTCGCTGACCGGATGATCGCGCAGCCAGTCGCTGACATAGTGCTGCACGATCACCGTCTGGCGCACCAGCGCGAGTTCGGCCTGCAGCGCGGGTTTCTTGCTGTAGCCGGTGCGCGCAGCCTCCTGCGCGATGAGCTCGCGGTTGATCAGGTCCTCTCGCACGGCTTCGCGCATTGCCGGATTGTCCGGCGCGCCCTGGACTTCGCGCTCGCGCAGCAGCACTTCGGCGCGCGCGGCGGGAATCGCGACGCCGTTCACGGTCGCGATAGGGCCGGCCTTGGCGGCCTTCTTCGGCGCGTCCTTCGCAGCGGCCTGCGCCAGGACGGACGCCGGGAGGGCGAGGGCGGCGGCCGCGAGCGCGGCGCCGACGATTAGGCGTAGCTTCATCTGCTTCCTTTGTGCCAAGAATGATCGAGCCCGCATTATGCGCCGCCTTCGTCCGGCGCGCGGGCGGCGATGGTGAGCGCGTGGATCGGGTGTTCCATCAGCTCGCCCAGAGCCTCGTAAACCATCCGGTGGCGCGCCAGCGTCGGCTTGCCGCGGAAGGCCTCTGCCACGATGGTGAGGCGCCAGTGCGTATTTCCGCCCGGCTTCCATCCGGAGTGGCCCTGGTGCTTCGCGCTCTCGTCCAGAAGCTCGAGGGAGGCGGGCTCGAGCGCCGCGAGCCGCTGACGCATGCGGGCCTCGACGCTCATTGCTCGTCGCCGTCGTGCTCGATGTGCCGGGCGAGAAACAGCGCCTGGGCCAAGATGAACAGCAGCATCAGCCCGGTCACTCCGAACAGCTTGAAATTGACCCACTGGTCGGTCGAAAAATGGAACGCCACGTAAAGATTGAGCACGCCCATGGCGGCGAAGAACCCGGCCCAGCTCCAGTTCAGCTTCGCCCACGCCGGCGCCGGCAGCTGCAGCTGGGCCCGCATCATGGCGCGGATCAGGTTGCGCCCGAAGAAGCGCTCGGAGACCACCAGCACGAGCGCGAATAGCCAGTAGAGCACGGTCGGCTTCCACTTGATGAAGATTTCGTTGCGCAACAGCAGGGTCGCGCCGCCGAACACCACGATGATCGCGAGGCTCGCCCACAACATGCCGTCGATGCGCTTGCCGCGCAGCCAAAGCCAGCCGATCTGCACGAAGCTCGCCGCGATCGCCGCCGCGGTGGCGACGAAAATGCCCTTCAGCTTGAACGCGACGAAGAACAGGATGACCGGAAACAGGTCGAAGAGAAACTTCATGCCTTCTCGAACTTGAGCGAGGCCGAATTCAAGCAGTAGCGCAGGCCGGTAGGTTGCGGGCCGTCTTCGAACACATGCCCCAGGTGGGCCTTGCAGCGGGCGCATTGCACCTCGGTGCGCTTCATGAAGAAGGAGTAGTCCTCCTCGGCGGCGACGTTCTCCGGCTTGAGCGGCTGCCAATAGCTCGGCCAGCCGGTGCCGGATTCGAACTTGTGCTCCGAGGAGAACAGCTCCGCGCCACAGCACACGCAGCGGTAGCTGCCCTTTTCATGGTGGTCCCAGTACTCTCCGCTGAAGGCGGGCTCGGTGCCCTTGCGCCGCGCCACCTTGAACTGCATCGGAGTGAGTTCCTTCTTCCACTCCGCATCCGTCTTTTCAACCGTATTGTCGACCTTGCTGTCCATGTTCGATCCTGATCCTCTAGCGCCAGTCGCCGACCGCGCGCCGCGCGGCTTCGTTCTCCGGCCGCACCGCCAGTCCGCTCGCCGTGACCGTGACCACGTACTGCGCGCCGTCGGCCATCGGCACGTAGGCCGCGCTGCCGTACAGCGCATCGGCGAACGGCAGGTAGTCATGATACCGCCTCGCCAGCCTCCACAGGTCGAGCGCGTCAGCGTGCCACAGCGGATAGACCGTGCGCAGCGCGGTCTGGTCCTGCGCGGCGTCCGAGTAGCGCCCCGAAATCCGCTCGAGCCGGTACACCGTGTCGAATCCGATCAGCGTGCCGATCGCGCGCCACTTCAGGACCCGCGCGTCGATCTGCCATTCGTCGCCGCGCAGCTCGTACTCGTGCGGTGCGGCGCCCGGAATGCTGAGCGTGAGCACGAAATCCTGCGGCCCAAGTGCGCGCAGCGCGACGTGCGCGGCTTCCTGCTCGTGCGTCAGGCGGGCGTAGGAGTGAAGGCTGGCCGCGATCACCGCCGCCAGCACCCCGAGCAGCACCACCGCCGCGCCGAGCAGCATCAGCAGCGTGCCGCGCGCGACCTGGGCGCGACGCAGCCGGCGCAGCGCCGCCAGCTCGAGCGGCAGGGCGAGCAGCACGCCGAGCAGCGCGAAACCGAGCAGGAGCGCCCGGGGTGACAAGCCCGAGAGCCAGTTCAGCATCGGGGTACTATATTCGCCCGGACCCACCGAGGGAAGCAGGAGGAAAGCGTGGCACTGGTAAGACTAATCGAGTACGCGGAGGCGACGCCCGAGGTCAGGTCGGTCTACGACGACATCATGCAAACGCGCGGCGTCGACTGGATCAACAATTTCTGGAAGGCGCTGGCCAACGACCCGGCCCAGCTGCGCCGCATGTGGCACAACGTGAAGCAGGTGATGGCGCCGGGCGCGCTCGACCCGCTACTGAAGGAGATGATCTACGTGGCCGTGAGCGCGACCAACGGTTGCGAGTACTGCACGCATTCGCACACCGCTGCGGCGCGCAAGAAAGGCATGAGCGACGCCATGCTGATGGAGCTGATGGCGGTAGTCGGGCTGGCGAACGAGACCAACCGGCTCACCAATGGCCTGCGGGTCGAGGTGGATCCCCAGTTCAGGTAGCAGGGCGCGCTTCCCTGGAGCGGTCCCACAGGTTGGGCGTCAGGCTGTTGTGGTAGCCCGAGACGAACTCGCGCGGCGCGCCGCTCGCGGGATCGAAGGTGTGGCGCCTGACCGCGCCGATGTTGGCGCCGTAGACGTGGATGCTGATCGCCGTGCGGTCGCGCGCGGCGTTGGAGACGACGTGCACGTCGCCGATGCGAGGCGAGACGCGGTCGACGTCACCCGGACGCACGCGATGCGTGCCCGTCACACGCATGGGTCTTTCCACGGCGTATTCCTCGCACAATTCCTCGCCGCGCATAACGCCCACGAGCCCCCACACGGTGTGGTCGTGCACCGGGGTTTTCTGGCCCGGCTGCCAGACGAAGCTCACCACCGAAAAGCGCTCGAGCGGGTCGCAGTGCAGCAGGTACTGGCGGTAGGAGTCGGCCGAGGGACGGGCGAACTCCTCCGGCAGCCAGTCGTCGTGGGTCACGAGTTCGCGCAGCAGCTTCTCGCCTTCGTCCAGCAGGGCGGGCTCGTCGCCCGCGCGCCGCGCGACCAGGGCGGTCATATCCTGCACGAATTTGCGGAAGCGCTGGATGTTGTTCGGCATGCGGCGGAATGTGAAATGGGGTCCAGCACCCATTATCCTACCGCTAAGATACATGAGATGACGGCCCCTGAAACCGCTTCTCCCCGGCTGAGCGCGCAGGCGCTGCGCGCGATGCTCGGCGACGGGCGGGAGCTCGCGCTGCTCGACGTGCGCGAGGAGGGCGTCTTCGCCCAGGGCCACCTGCTCACGGCGGCCTGCCTGCCGCTGTCGCGGCTCGAGCTCGGGCTCGAGCGGCGGGTGCCGCGGCGCGACACGCGCGTCGTGCTGTGCGACGACGACGAGACCCTGGCCGGCCGCGCTGCGGTGGCGATGCGCCGCTTCGGCTGGCGCGACGTGTCGCTGCTCGCCGGCGGCGTGCCGGCGTGGAAGGCCGCCGGCCACGAGCTTTTCAGCGGGGTGCACGTGCCGAGCAAGGCGTTCGGCGAGGCAGTCGAGCACGGCTGCGGCACACCGCGCATCAGCGCCGCCGAGCTCAAGGCGCGGCTCGACGCGGGTGATGACGTGCTGGTGCTCGATTCGCGCCCCATGAGCGAGTACGAGGTAATGAACATCCCCGGCGCGCTCGACTGCCCCGGGGCCGAGCTGGTGTACCGCGTGCACGAGGTGGTCAAGCGGCCGCAGACGCTGGTGGTGGTGAATTGCGCCGGGCGCACGCGATCGATCATCGGCGCGCAGTCGCTGATCAACGCCGGCCTGCCGAACCGGGTCATGGCGCTGCAGAACGGCACCATGGGCTGGCATCTCGCCGGCTTCGAGCTCGAGCACGGGCAAGAGCGGCACGCACCGGCCCCATCGGCCGAGGCGCTGGCGAAGGCGCGCGCCGCCGCGGCACGCGTGGCCGAGCGTTGCGGCGTGCGCGCGATCCCGCTCGCGGAGCTCGAGCGACTGCGCGGCGAGGCGTCGCGCACCAGCTACTGCTTCGACGTCAGGGGCCCCGAGGAGTACCGCGCCGGGCACCTGCCGGGTTTCGCCGGCGCGCCGGGCGGGCAGCTGGTGCAGGCGACCGACTTGTACGCCGCCGTGCGCAACGCGCGCATCGTGCTCGTCGACTCGGACGGCGTGCGCGCCCGCATGACCGGCTCGTGGCTCGCGCAGATGGGTTGGCCCGAGGTGTACGTGGTCGAAGGGGCGGACGCGAGCAGCATGAGCGAGCGCGGCGTGCCGCGCGCGCGTGTGCTCGGGCTCGACGTGGCGCGCGCCGAGGCGCTCGATGCGCGCGCGCTGCAGGCGCTGCTCGCGGCAGGCGAGGCAACGCTGCTCGACCTCGCGAGCAGCCTGCAGTACCGCGACGGCCACATCCCGGGCGCCTGGTTCGCGGTGCGCGCGCGGCTGACCGAGGCGCGCGCGAAGGTCGGACCGCTGAAGAAGCTCGTCTTCACCTCGCCCGACGGCGTGCTGGCGAAGCTCGCCGCGGCGGAGGCGGGCGGGCTTGCGCTCGAAGGCGGCACCGAGGCGTGGCGCGCCGCCGGCCTGTCGCTGGAGCAGGGTACGACCCGCATGGCCTCGGCCACGGACGACGTGTACTACCGGCCGTACGACCGGCGCTCACAGATCGAGCAGGCGATGAAGGACTATCTCGACTGGGAAGTGGCGCTGGTCGAGCAGCTCAAGCGCGAGGACTATCTGCGCTTTAATCTGCAGCCGGTCTGAAGTGGCTCGTTGTCCCGAATGAGCGCGCTTTCGCAGCGTCTCGGCATCGCTAGGGCTCGTGCTGCTCACGCTGCTGTACGGCACCGCCATCACCGCGATCTTCACGGTCGCCCCGCGCCAGATCTTCGGCGCCTTCCTGGTGGTCGGCGCGATCGTCTACTTGAGCACCGGCCGGCGCTAGGCCGGCTTGCGCACGCTCAGAAGGTAGTCGTAGCCGGTCGCCTCGGTGCGCAGCGAAATTTCCGCGCCGTCCAGGCCGTCCGCCCAGGACAGGACGTTTTCGGCGCTGCGATAGGTGAGCGACCAGTCCGCAATGAGCTCGAGCGGCCACGCCATGTCGGTGCCGGCTTTCATGTTTCCAAGCAGCAATAGTCCGCCCGGGCGCAGCGCGGCGTAGAGACGCTGGGTCAGGGTGCGGCAGGTGCGGTCGCTGAAATAGTCGAACAGGCCGGCGCTGTAGATCATATCCGCCTCGGGCACGAGTCGAGTGGGGTCGATTTCCTTCAGCAGCCGCAACACGGAGATCTGTCTCGGCTCGATCTTCAACGGCGGGTTGTCCCGGCGCCCGCTGAGCGCGCCGGAAACGGCGCGGCCGGCAAACCTGAGGGCATCGGGGTCCTGATCCACCAAAACGAATTCGACCGGGCGCATAACGGCATCTTCGGAACGCGCAATCTCGACCACCTCTTGTGCCGGCCCCGCGCCGAGACTGACGATGTTGATGGTGCCGCAGCTCCTGGACCGCACCAGGACCGCAGCGATCGCCTCGCGCACGAGGTCCTTGCGCTTCACCACGAACTGGCCGATGTGAACTCCGAGCAGGTGCGCGATGCGCCCGAACGAGGTGTCGCCGCGCGGGCTCCCGTCGTAGATGTGCTCCATCACGAGGTAATCGCCTGGGTAGCCCTGCGGCTTGCAGTAGGCCTGCCGCCACAGGGGTCCGCTCACGAGCTCCGGGGTGAGCCGCAACTCCGTATACGCCTTGGCCGCCGCCACATGATCCGGCTTGCTGCCGATTTCGGCCAGGCATTCGGCGGCGTCGGACCAAAGGGCTCGCCACTCGTGCCAGAGCAGGGCCACGGTGTGGGCAATCGGGTCGTGCGCCTGGCCTGAAGTCGGATCAGACGTTGGCCATCGCGTTTTCGCTCTGCAGCGCTCTAGAAGCGCGGTCGTGCCATCGATCACGTCCCGGTATTCCCTGCTCAACTTGCCGCGGGACGCTTCGACTGCCCGCTCGAGCTGCGCCATGCCCTCGACATTCGTATCTAGGGCGGAGTACCGGCGTCTATCCGGCCCGCGGCGAAGATCGTTCATACGCTCGTTCTGGGGCCGATTCGGCCTGCGGCGGCGACCGTTGGCGAGTTGCTTGCCACCGCACGCAGTTCCGTGCCGGCCGCCACTTTGCGCCCCGTGAGCAGGTACGCATTGAGCTTTTGGTCGTGCTTAAGCGTCAGGACGCCGCGATCCTGGAACTCGTACTTGTTGCGCAGGCGCCAGTAGGTCGCTTCGGCGACTTGAATTGCGCCCGGCACGCCTTCCTGCTGCAGGCGGCTGGCGTTGTTCACGGGGTCGCCCCACAGATCGAAAATCGGCACTCGCGTGCCGATCACGCCGGAAACGACCTGGCCGGTCGCCATGCCGACCCGCACCTGCAGCGGGAGATCGTTTTGCGCGGCGTATTCGCGCACGAACGACAGCGCCTCGATCGCGAACTCGGCCACCGCTTCGGCACTCTTCGGCCAGGGGGTGCGGACGCCCGCCACGACCATGTAGCAGTCACCGATGGTCTTCACCTTCTCCACCCCTTTGGCATCCGCGATCTCGTCGAACTTGGTGAAGATTGCGCTCAGCAGCTCGACCAGGTGCCCCGGCGCCATGCGCTGTGTCAGGGAGGTAAAGCCGACGATGTCGGCAAACAGCACGGTCGCTTCGCCGACCGCCTCGGCGATTGAGCGCTCGCCGTCGCGCAGGCGCTGCATGATGCGATCGGGCAGGAAATTGCGCAGCATCGTGTCGCTGATCTTCTTTTCCTGCCGCAACCCGTCCTCTAGCTGAAACGCGAGCCGCTCCATCCATTCCAGCAGGGCCGTGTAAACTAGTCCGATGATCGACGCGGATACCAGGAAGACGTTGGTGTTGAAAAACTCGAAGCCGCTGGCGTTAACCGCCAGCAGCGTCAAGTTCGAGATCGCGATGATGGCCAGGCAGGCGACGGTGGCCGCGCGCAGCAGCAACCGAGTCGCGCCGCAGGCGTACATGATGACCAGCAGCAATCCTGGAGTTCCGTAGTCGAAGCCGTGCGGCAGAATCGCCAGGCAGATCGCGATTCCGGTCGCGCCCAGGACGACCGTGAGGCCGAGAATCGGTTGCGACCAGCGCTCGAAGGATTTCAGGAAGGTGAAGCCGAAGACCGCGACCGCCAGGAAGCTGAACGGCAGGCGCACCGCGAGCGTATACAGCAGCGAGTGCGGATCGAGGTAGTAGTCCCAGGCAAGGAAGAACAGGTACAGCGTCGCCGCGAGCGGTAGCGAGACGCGGATGAACGGAATCGAGCGCTCCGTGAAACGCGACCGGAACCGGGCTTCGGCTTCCCCGTCAAAACGCGGCAACAACATGCGCCCTCCGTTCTTCGCGCCTGCTCTCCCTGTGACCTTAGAGGAGACGCGCGGGCTGGGGGCGCTAGATCTGTAATCCTTTGTAAGGAGTGGCTTCCGTCGTGCGGAAGATCACGCTCAGCCGGCGCGCAGCACCTGCCGGATCGCGTCGACCAGGACGCTCTTGCTGTACGGCTTGGTGACGTAGGCGTCGGCTCCGAGCGCGAGGCCGCGCTGGATATCCTCGCCCTTGGTCTTCGCGGTGAGCATCACCACCGGCAGCATGGCGAGCTTGCGGTGGCTGCGGACCTTGCCCAGGATGTCGAAGCCGTTGCCGTCGGGCAGCATCACGTCCAGCAGCATGACGTCGGGCGGCTGCCGCGTACGCAGCTCGGCCAGCAGCTCTGCGGCGTTGCGCGCGACGCGAACCGCGTAGCCCGCCATGCTGACGCGCAGGTCCGCGAGCGCGAGCTGGTCCGGATCGTCCTCGACGATCAGCACCGTGGTCTGCTCGGGAGTGCGCGTCGCCGTCGGGCGGTTCACGATCCGCTCGCGGGCGAGGAAAAGGCCGCTGCGCTCGAGCGCAGTCCCGGCTTCGGCCGCGACGCGCGTCAGGCGCTCGGCGTCCTGCGGCAGCAGGCCGGTGCCGGTCGCGAGCTTGGCGGTGAAGTGATCGGTGAAATCCAGTTCCTCGCCGGATTCCGCCGGCAGCGTCTCGATGAAGCCGAGCTCCTCGATCTCCGCGAGCCACTCCTTGAGCAGCTGGTCGGGATATTCGCGCAGCCGTCCGCGGATCACGTTGAAATGCGTTTTGGCTTCGATCAGGGCCAGCAGACGGCGGTAATCGGTGGGAATCGCCGTGTCGTCGCTCGCGCGGGCGTTCTTGCCGGTGGCGGTGATGCGGTAGCTGCGGTCTGCCATGTCCGTTCCTCAGGTTTTGATGACTTCGGGCGCATTGCCGTACAGTCTTTCCACCAGCGCAGCGCGTCGCTCGAGCACCGCGCGCTGATTCATGTAGCCCTTGTCGGTGATCTCGTTGGCGTCGATCGAGGGCGGCTCGCTCATCACGAGCAGGCGCACCGGATGGGTCGAGCTGCCCGCGCCCTGCGCCAGACTGCGCAGTGCCTGCGCCAGACGCTCGTGCAGTGCCTCGCGCGCCAGCCCCGCGACGCCAGCCGGGTTGAGGAATACCAGCGCCCCGATCTCATTGCGGTCGTGCCCGGTGATCACCGCGTCCTGGATCAGCGGGTTGGCCGCGGCGATCAGCTTCACCCGCAGCGCCCCGACGTGGACCCAGGTCCCGGTGGCGAGCTTGAAGTCCTCGGCGATGCGGCCGTCGAACTCGATTCCCTTGGCCGGGTCCGTCGGGTCGGCGAGCCTGACTGCGTCGCCGATGCGGTAGTAGCCCTCTTCGTCGAACGCGGCGCGCGTCAGATCCTCGCTCCGGTAATAGCCCGGAGTGACGTTCGCGCCCCTGACGCGCACCTCGAGCTTGCCCGCCGAGGGCACCAGCTTGAGCTCGCAGCCGGCGACCGGCAGGCCGATGACGCCGGCGCGGTCCATGTGAAAGTGCACCGACGTGGCGAGCGGCGAGGTCTCGGTCGAGCCCCAGGCCGAGAGCATCGCCAGCCGGCCGTCTTTTTCCTCGAGCGCGAGTTGCTCGATGCGCTGCCACAGGTTCTGCGGCAGTGCGGCCGCGGCGTAGAACAGCATGTCCAGGTTGCGAAAGAAATTGGCGCGCAGCGCGGCGTCGCGCTCGAGGTATGGCAGTAGCAGGTCGTAGCCGCGCGGCACGTTGAAGTACATCGTGCCCGCCACTTCCTTCAGGTTCCTCGCCGTCGTCTCGACCAGGCCGGGCACGGGCTTGCCGCCGTCGATGTAGAGCGTGCCGCCGTTCCGGAGCACCATGTTGAAATTGTGGTTGCCGCCGAAGGTGTGGTTCCACGGCAGCCAGTCGATGACCAGCGGCGGGCGGTCTTCGACGAACGGCCAGGCCTGCGCCAGCATCTGCTGGTTCGCGCACAGCATGCGCTGCGTATTGATCACGCCCTTGGGCACGCCGGTCGAGCCGGAAGTGAACAGGATCTTGGCGACGGTCTCCGGTCCGAGCACGGCGAACGCGTCGTCGACGCGCCGCGTGGGCGCGTGCTCGAGCAGTTCGGCCAGCGGCGTCGCTCGCGCTCCCAGCGCGCCGAGCGCGGGACCGTACTTGGCGGGATCGGCGGCGTACACCAGTCCGGGGCGCACCAGCTCGTAGATGTGCCTGAGCTTGGCGAAATCCTTCGACGTCAGCGAGTAGGCGGGCGAGACCGGCGCTACCGGCACGCCCACGTGCATCGCGCCGAGCGCAAGCAGCGCATGGTCGATGCCGTTGTCCGACAGAATCGCGACCGGGCGATCGGTGCCCAGCCCCCTCTCGAGCAGCGCCTGGCCGATGCGCCGCGCCGCGTCGAGCGCCTCGCGGTAGCTCAGCTTGCGCCACGCTTCGCCCGCGCGCTCGGCGAGGAAGGTCCGCTCGGGCGCCGCGGCAGCCCAGTGCACCAGCCACTCGCCGACCGCGCGCGCGTACGGCGCCAGCCTCTGTGGCGAGCGCAGCAGCAGCGTGCCGTCGGAACGCCGTTCGGACAGAACTTGCGCCGGCGCGAAGCGCAGGTCGGAATGCAGACGCGCCCCCATTGCGTGCCCCCCCTAGATCGCACCGCTATTCTAGCCGCACAGTGGAGATTTGATCTGGCGCAACATCTCATGCAGGACAGGTAGGCCGGCATGGTGCGCGTGACCAGTCCGGAGCACTGCCGGGTAGCCAAGAACCTGGCGATCGCCTCCGGCGCGGCCGCGTTCCGCGACCGCCTGAGATCGACCTGATGCGGGTGCGCGGATTCTTCGGCGGCAACGAAATGACGACCACCTTCCGCATCAACGCCTACGTCACTTCTCTCGAGCGCTTCGCTCGGTCGAGTTCGGGCCACATCCCGGGTGTCGTCAACCCGCCGGTCGAGCCACCGAAACGCAGAATTTGCGTCCGCGCCGCGCATCGCGATCAGAGCTAGACGTCCCGGCAACTTCGTGCCGGCGCGCGAGCAAAAAGCTTGCATCAAACCTTCGCGCGAGAGGCAATTTTGTCAGCACGCGGTAAGCGGCCGGACAGACTCGATCGGTAGACTCGTGCTCCGTTGAAGCAAAGACGGAGCGAGGGCTAGTTCGTCCGCCCGCTGCCACAGCGCTTCCATAGAAAGAGCCGGGTCTGTGTGCCCGACATCGGCTCCGTCCACACGAAACCGTACCGAGGAGACAGTAATGACAGTCAACGATTCTTCGAGCAAGAAGGTCAGCCGCCGCACGGTGCTCAAGGCCGCGGCAACCGCCGGCGCACTGCAACTAGTGCCGCCATTCATCATCAAGGCGCGCGGCGAGGAGCCGGTCAGGCTCGGGTTGGACAATCCGCTCACCGGCACTTACGCCGCACTGGGCAAGAACGAGTTGTACGGCTGCAAGCTCGCACTCGAGCAGATCAACGCCAAGGGTGGAATTCTGGGCCGCAAGGCCGAACTCCTGGTCGAGGATTCGACCAGCGGCGACGCCGGCACTACGGTGCAGAAAGCACGCAAGCTGATCGATCGCGATCACGTGAACTTCCTGATCGGCAACATCAACTCCGCGCTTGCGCTTGCCATGGCGGCGGTCGCCTACGAGAAAGGCGTGTTCATGATCGACCCCGGCGGCCATACCGACGCGGTCACCGGCACCAGCTGCCACTGGAACGTATTCCGCATCTGCAACCCGACCCAGACGGAGGCGAATGCGGTCGCCGGCACCCTGATCAGGGACTTCGGCAAGAAGTGGTACTACATCACGCCCGACTACGCCTTCGGCCACACGCTCGAGGCGGGCATGATCAAGGCAGCGGCGAAGCTCGGTGGCACTCGAGTCGGCGGCGCTTTGACGCCGCTCGGCACGACCGACTTCTCTTCCTATCTGATCGCAGCCCAGGCGGCGAAGCCGGACGTGATCATCTTCCTGGTCCAGGGCGACGACCAGGTGAACGCGCTAAAGCAGGCGGTACAGTTCGGCCTTCAGAAGCGCTTTCATCTCGCCGGCGCCCAAGGCGAACTCGAACCGCAGGAGGGCCTGCCGCCCGAGGCGCGTATCGGCACCTGGGTGTTCGAGTGGTACTGGAAGCAGCCGGGCGTGCCGCACGTCGCGGAATTCGTCGCGGCGATCAAGAAGATGTCCGGTCGCGTGCCGACCGCGCGTACCTGGTTCGGCTATGCCGCGACCTGGACCTGCGCGCTCGCGGCGAATGGCGCCAAGTCCCTGGAGGCGGTCAAGATGGCAAAATTTCTCCAAGGCTATCATCTTCCTCCCGAGGTGGCGCTGATGCCGAACGGCGCGTTTTTCCGCGCCGGACAGAACCAGCTCATCGGCGACCTCTATGTTGGGCACGCGCAGGCGCACGGCAGTGCGCCGGACGACCTGTTCAAGGTTACGGACGTCGTCAAGGGCATCGACATCTCCGGTACGCTCGAGGACACCGGATGCAAGATGACCTGGCCGGCCTAACGCCCGGTCCGGTCTGAGCGAACTAGGCTACGGGCGTTGCGCCTCTGGCGCGACGCCCGGCCGCTTGACGCTGTGCCGACGCGTGCGCGCCTTGATAATCGGATAATCTCGCCCCCCCCAGATGCGGTTCCCCGACGTGTGTTACGCGTCGGGATGGTCTTTTGCGGAGCATTGCGACGTTAAGACACGATACCTGAATGACGCAACTAATTCTGTTCAACGTGTTCAACGGACTGATCATCGGCGCGTTCTACGCACTGATGGCTCTCGGCCTATCGTTGATCCTGAACCTGTCTGGTGTCATCAATTTCGCGCACGGCGGCTTTCTCGCCATCGGCGGCTATCTCGCCTATGTGCTAATTCCCTTCGTCGGTTTCTGGGGCGCCCTGCTGATCGCACCCTTCTTGACCGCCTTCATCGGTCTGGTCGTCGAGCGCGTGCTGATCCGCCGCCTCTACGGGCGAGATCAACTTTACAGCTTGCTGCTCACCTTCGGCCTCGCCTACATTTTCGAGGACGGCACGCGCTTCATCTGGGGCGCTCAAAGCGTGCCCTACCAAGTGCCGGACTGGCTGATGCAGCCGTTGAGCGTCGAGTATTTCTTCCTCACCGGCTACCGGGTGTTCATGGTGATTCTGGTGGGCGTCGCGGTGGCTGGCCTGTTCTTGATTCTGAATCGCACCCGCCTCGGGATGCGTATCCGGGCCGGCACCCTCGATCTGGAGACTGTCTCGGTCCTGGGCGTCAACGTGCGCATCCTGCGCACTCTCAATTTCGGCCTCGGCATCTACCTTGCCGGCCTCGCGGGCGTGCTCGCGGCCGGCATGCTCGGTTTGTCGCCGACCATCGGGAATTCGCTCATCATGCCGAGCTTCGTCGCGATCATCGTCGGCGGTCTCGGCAGCCTGCCCGGGACGCTCCTGGGCGGACTTCTGATCGGCGTTGCCTCCGGGCTCACCACCATGTTCTTCCCGTCGGCCAGCGAGGCGGTGATCTACATCATGATGGGTATCGTCTTGCTGGTTCGCCCGCGCGGTCTCCTGGGCGAGGAAGGGAGATTCTAGATGGGCCAGATCAACAATAAACTGGCGGCGAACGCCATCGTCTGGCTGCTGCTGCTCACGGCACCCTTTTGGATGCATTGGGTCGGCGGCTATACCGAGCTTGGCAGCCGGGTGCTGGTGATGGCGCTCGCCGCCATGGCGCTCAATTTCCTGCTCGGCTTCACCGGCGTGCTGTCCTTCGGTCATGCCGCTTATTTCGGCCTCGGCGCCTACGGCGCCGCCATGACCATCAAATACCTGGTTCCGAGCACGCCGCTCGCCATTCTGGTCGGCGTCCTGGTCGGCACGGCTGCCGCCGCGATCATCGGCACCTTGATCGTCAAGCTGCGCGGCGTGTATTTCGCCATGGTGACGATCGCCTTTGGCCAGGTGTTCTACTTCATCACATTCCGCTGGAACACCGTTACCGGTGGCGACGACGGGTTGACCAACTGGACCCGCGTGCCGATCGATCTCGGTTTCACCAAACTCGACATCCTTCACAATCCAGAGCTCTTTTATTACTTCATCCTGTTCTTTTTTGCGCTCTCGGTCGCACTCATGACGATCCTGCTGCGCTCGCCGTTCGGGCGCACGCTGCTCGCGATCCGGGAGAACGAGCGCCGCGCGCGATTCCTCGGGATTCCGGTCGAGCGCCACATCTGGCTTTCCTTCACGATCTCGTGCTTCTTCGTCAGCATCGCGGGCGCGCTCTACGCCCTCCTGAACAATTTCGTCGATCCGCGCGCACTGTACTGGGGCCTGTCGGGCAACTTCGTGATTATGGCGGTCCTCGGGGGCATGCGCTCGTTCTGGGGTCCGCTGGTAGGGGCGGTGATTTTCGTCGTGTTGCAGGACTATGTCTCGAGCATGACGCAGAACTGGGAGTCCTTCATCGGCCTGCTGTTCGTGCTGATCGTGCTGTTCTTCCCGCGCGGCGTGCTGGGTATCGTTCGGCGCAAGGTGGCCTCGTGAGTCTGCTGCAGGTCGATAACATTTCGCGCGACTTTGGCAGCCTGGTCGCCGTGAGCGGCGTATCGATGGCGGTCGAGCCGGGTGAGCTACGGGCGGTGATCGGCCCGAACGGCGCCGGCAAGACAACTTTCTTTAACCTCATCAGCGGCTTGCTCCCGCCGACCTCCGGCCGTATCGTCTTCGACGGCAAGGACATCACGAACCTGTTGCCGGCACGTCGCGTATGGCGCGGCATCGCGCGCACCTTCCAGGTCACCGAGATCTTTCCCGAGCTCACGGTGCGCGAGAACCTGCGCATCCCCGTAGAGGGCGCGGCCGGATACCGGCTGCGGCCGTGGTTGTCGCGCGAAGTTGCCCAGGAGATGGCTGCGCGCGTATCTGGGCTGATGGACATGGGCGGACTGCGCGAAAAGGCGGACCGGCTAGTGGGCGAGTTGCCACACGGCGATCAGCGCGCGACCGAGATCATGATGTCGCTCGCGCTCAAGCCGCGCCTGCTGCTGCTGGACGAGCCGACCGCAGGCATGGGCGACCAGGAGACCTACGACATCACCAGGCTGATTCGGCGGCTGCACCGGGAGCAGAAACTCACGATCGTCCTGATCGAGCACGACATGCGCGTTGTGTTCCATCTTGCCGATCGTATCATGGTGCTGGCAGAAGGTGCGGTGCTCGCTGAGGGCACGCCCGACGAGATCGCGCGCAACGAGGGTGTGCAGGCGGCCTACCTTGGGAAAGCGGCATGAACGCCCTCGAAGCCGAAGCGCTGCACACGTTCTACGGCAAGAGCCACATTCTGCACGGGGTAAGCCTCGAGGTGGGCGAGGGCGAGATCGTGGCCCTGCTCGGACGCAACGGCGCGGGCAAGTCGACTACGCTGCGCAGCCTGATGGGTCTGACTCATGCGCGTGAAGGCGTGGTGCGCGTGTTCGGCCACGCCACGACCGACTGGCCGCCCTACCGGATCGCCAGTCTGGGCGTCGGCTTCGTGCCCGAAGGGCGGCGCATCTTCGCCAATCTGACCGTGGACGAGAACCTGAAAGTGCCGATCGAGCGCCCCGGGCCCTGGACCATCGCGCGCGTGTACCAGCTCTTTCCGCGGCTCGAGGAGCGCAGGAACAACAAGGGGCGTCAGCTCTCGGGCGGGGAGCAGGAGATGCTCGCGATCGCGCGCGCCCTGCTGCTCAACCCGAAGCTGTTGCTGCTGGACGAGCCCTCGCAGGGCCTGGCGCCGATCATCGTGCAGGACGTGTTCAAGGTCGTGGTCGCCACGCGCAAGGAGGGCGTGTCGGTCCTTCTGGTCGAGCAGAACGTGCGCGCGGCGGTCGAGATCGCAGACCGTGCCTACGTGCTCGACAACGGCGAGATCGTATACGGCGGGCCGGCGGCCGAGTTCGCCGCGGACGAGGAGCGGGTGCGCGCGCTCGCGGGCGCCAGCGCCGAGAGCTGGGAAGGGATGGACTAGCGGCGCCGGCGGCTCAGACCAGGTCTTTCGACTTCAGCAGCGCGTTGCAACTCGCCAGGCTGCCGCGGTGCGTGTCGCAGATGCGGGTGAGTGCCTGGGCCCCCGCCTCGTCTGGCACGCGCGGCAGCGCGGCCTCGATCTCGCGCACCGACCAGCCCAGGCCGCGGCACAGGTACTCGAGCCGCGCGCGCCGGCCGCGCACCGCGAGCGCCTTGTCGAGGAACTCGCCCGTGGCGTGGCTATAGGGCTCGCCGACGCGCTTGAGGACGTCACCCAGCACGACGCAGTTGTGCGCTTCGTCGCCCTGGACCTTGCGCAGCGCCTTCCAGGCTTCGCCGTCGCGCGGGTACTCGCCGAGGAACTCGAGCAGTGCCCTGGCACCTGCGCGCTCGGCCTCGAGCATGCGGTTGAGGAACGCGCACCACTCGGCGCGCGCGAAGGCCGGCGCGGCGTCGCTCATGACAGGTGCACGTACTCGTAGTCTAGCGGCAGATTGTTGATGCCGCGGTCCGGCGGCGCAATCCAGGCCGCCATCTTGCCGGGCTCGACCACCTTCTGCATGAGGGACTTCACGAAAGCCTTGTCCTCCGGCGAGGGGACCCACTCGTTGAGGCGCCGCTCGTACTCCTCCTTCGGCAGCAGCTTGCCGCTCGGATCGACCGGCAGCCCGACCCAGGAGCCGATCGCGCGCCGGAAGCGCGACGAGGGCAGATTGAGGCGGAAGTCGTGCCCGGCGCGCTCGATCGCGCGGTTCCAGCGCTTCAAGCCGATCTCGCAGTCCTTGAGGTAGGACTCGCGCATCACCTCGTTCAGCGCGTTGAGCATCGGCACGTCCTGCGCGCCCTCGGGCGTGTCGAGCTTGAGGCTGACGTCGCGCAGCACGTGGTCCTGGTACAGCGGCTCGTCCGGCCGGCCCTTCAAGCCATTGGCGAAGCTGGCCGCGGCGTTGGACGAGATCTCCGAGCCGAACAGGTCGAGCGAAGACGAGCACCAGAAGTTGAGGTACTTCTGCAGCAGCGGCAGGTCGACCGCGCCGTGCGCGCGTACCTTGGCCGGATCGTCGGTGCCGAGCTCCTTCATCACCTCCAGGGTGCGCTTGACTACGCGCCCGATGCCGGTCTCGCCCACGAACATGTGGTGCGCTTCCTCGGTCAACATGAAGCGGCAGGTGCGCGACAGCGGATCGAAGCCGCTTTCGGCGAAGCTCTTGAGCTGGTACTTGCCGTCGCGGTCGGTGAAGTAGGTGAAGCAGTAAAGCGACAGCCAGTCCGAGATCGGCTCGTTGAAGGTGGTCAGGATCCTCGGCTTGTCGGCGTCGCCCGAGTGGCGCGCGAGCAGCTCCTCGGCTTCCTCGCGCCCGTCGCGGCCGAAGTAGGCGTGCAGCAGATAGACCATGGCCCACAGGTGGCGACCTTCCTCGACGTTGATCTGGAACAGGTTCCTCAGGTCGTAGAGCGACGGACACAGATGCCCGAGCAGGCGCTGCTGCTCGACCGAGGCGGGCTCGGTGTCGCCCTGGGTGACGATCAGGCGCCTGAGGGTCGAGCGGTGTTCGCCCGGCACCTGCTGCCAGACCGGCTGCCCCATCTGGTCGCCGAAGCCGATCGTGCGCCCGGGCTGCTGGTCGGCGAGGAAGATGCCCCAGCGGTAGTCGGGCATCTTGACCGCGCCGTAGCTGGCCCAGCCCTTGGCGTCGACCGAGGTGGCGGTGCGCAGGTAGACGTCGGCCTGCTCGAAGTCGCTCGGCCCCATCTCGTGCCACCACTGCAGGAAGTGCGGTTGCCAGTGCTCGAGTGCGCGCTGCAGCGTGCGGTCGTGGGCGAGGTCGACGTTGTTCGGAATCTTCTCGGAATAGTTGATGGTCATGATTAGACGCGCTCCCAGTTGAATGTTGGCTTGGCGCCGCTGCCGTACACCTTGAGCGCGCCCTGTTCGCCGACCGCGTTGGGGCGGATGAATATCCAATTCTGCCACGCGGTGAGGCGGCCGAAGATGCGCGTCGCCATGTTCTCCCGCCCCGAAAAGCGCAGGCTCGCTTCCATCCCGGTGAGGGCGTCGGGCGAAAGGCTCGCGCGCTCCTCGATCGCGAGCCGGATCTCGTCCTCCCAGTCCAGGTCGTCGGGCGCCGCGGTCACCAGCCCGAGCTCGAGCGCGTCGTGCGCGTCGAGCATCTCGCCGATCGCCTGGCGCGCGGCCTCGACCGGCGCGGGCTGCTCGCAGAAGCGCGCCTCGATGCGCGCGGCGCCGCTCACCATCGGCCAGAGGCCGAAATTGGACTGCGACAGCGCGAGGTGCGGCGCGCCCGTCTCTTCCTCGGGCAGGTGCAGCATGTAGGCGCGGTCGGCCGCGAACATCAGCTCGGCCAGCGTGCCGGCGAAGCACGAGCCCTGGTCGACGATGGCGAACATCGAGCGGCTCGAGACGTCCAGGCGCGCGAGCGTGCGGCGCAGATAGCCGATCGTTTCGCGCACGAACCAGTGCCTTGCGTTGGCTGCGAGCGCGGCGTCCGCCGCCAGCACCGCCTCCGCGCTGCCGCGGGTCTTGAGCAGCCACAGCCCGATCTCGAGCTCGTTGTGGCGCAGCATGAGGATGGCGTCGTCGAGCTCGCGCGCCAGCTTGAGCGGCCACCAGTCGGCGCCCGCGGCGAGCATCTGCTCCGCGGTCTGCGGCTGCTCGCCCTCGGGCGCGGCGACCGTGATGGTCGCGGTGCGTGCGGCGCGGTTCAGGTGCACCTCGACGCAGGAGTAGTGGTAGCCGGACTCGTCCTCGCGGCGCCCGAGCGGCGTAAGCGCCGCCCCCTTGCCGCCCGGGCGGTCCGAGCTCTTCGCCAGCTCGAGCGCGCGCGCTTTGACCATCTCGGCGAACTGCTGCGGCTTGGCCACATGGTCGACCAGCTTCCACGTTTTCGCGCGGTCGGCGCGCACGCCTTCGGCGGTGGTGCAGAACACGTCGGCCAGGTCGCGCCGGACTTTCCGCTTGTCGACCAGGCGCGTCAGGCCGCCCGTGCCGGGCAGCACGCCGAGCAGCGGCACCTCGGGCAGGCTCACGGTTGTCGAGCGGTCGTCGACCAGCGCGATCTCGTCGCAGGCAAGCGCTACTTCGTAGCCGCCGCCGGCGGTGGTGCCGTTCAACGCCGCGAGGAACTTCAGGCCGGAATTCGCGCTCGAGTCCTCGATGCCGTTGCGGGTCTCGTTGGTGAACTTGCAGAAGTTCACCTTCCACGAGTGCGCGCTCAAGCCCAGCATGTAGATGTTGGCGCCGGAGCAGAACATGCGCGCCTTGCCGCTTGTGAGCACGACGCACTTCACCTCGGGATGCTCGAAGCGGATGCGGTTGAGCGCGTCGTGCAGCTCGATGTCGACCCCCAGGTCGTAGGAATTGAGCTTGAGCTTGTAGCCGGGCGCGATGCTCTTGTCCTCGGCCACGTCGAGGGTCAGCGTGGCGACCGGGCCGTCGAAGCCTAGCTTCCAGTGGTTGTAGCGCTCGGGATGCGTGTCGAAGCCGACGCGCAAGCGGGCGGCGGGAATGGGTGCGTTCATTTCTCCTCCTTGGAGACGAGGTTGCGCAGCTGGGCGAGGCTCTGCCTGACGGACTTGCCCGAGGTGTCGAGAACGGCGTCGGCGCGTGCGTAGAGCCGGTCGCGGTCGGCCAGCAGGCGCCTGATTTCGTCCAGCGCGGCCGAGCGCCCCTTGAAGGGGCGCATGTCGCCCTGCGAGATTACGCGCGCCATGTGTTCTTCGGGCGAGGCCTTGAGCCAGACGCAATAGCAGCGTTCGCGCAGCAGGTCGTAGTTGTCGTGGTCGGTGACCAGGCTGCCGCCGGTGGCGATCACGGCGCGGTCGTGCTGGCGCAGCACGCGCTCGAGCGCGCGGCGCTCGAAGCGGCGGTAGGCATCCTGGCCGTAGATCGAGAACACTTCGCCCAGGTTCGAGCCCGCCTCGCGCTCGACCTCGCGGTCGAGCTCGACGAACGGCGCGTGCAGGGCTTCGGCCAGGCGCGCACCGAGCGAGGACTTGCCTGCGCCACGCAGGCCGAGCAGCGCGATGCGCCGCTTGCGCGGGCTGCCGAACTGCGCCTGCAGCACGCGGTGCGCGGCCGCGACTTTCTCAGGCGGCAGCCCGGCCGCGAAGCGCGTCAGCAGCGCGAGCTCGGCGGGCAGCTCGCCGGTCTCGCGCGCCAGGTCTTCGACCGGAACGCGCATCGCCTGCGCGACCTTGCGCAGCAGCAGCACCGAGATGTTGCCGTGCCCGGATTCGAGCTGGGCAAGATAGCGCTCGGACACGCCCGAGGCGAGCGCGAGCGACTTGCGCGTTACGCCCTGCTCGAGGCGCCAGCCGCGCACCCGCTCGCCGAGACGGGCGAGGTAGGCCTGCTCGGCGGGTTCCAGCGGCGAAGGAGAGGTGAGGGGAGCGCCCATGACTTGATCCGGGTTAACTTGATCCGGGTTAATGAACTATACTGCTTGACCGCAATTCTATGATGCAATATAGTGACTGTCAAATGGCGCTCAAAATAAACATTCTGGTGGGGACCATGACGGGTACCGCGCAGCTCGTGGCGCAGGAACTGGAGCTGGCCTGGGACGACGGCGAAACGAAGGTCGAGACGCTGCTGATGGACAAGCTCGACAGCACGGTGTTCGCGCGCGGGGGCGTGTACCTGATTTGCACCTCGACCTACGGCCAGGGCGACGTGCCGGACAACGCCAAGGCGCTGTACGATGACCTGAACACCAAGCGTCCGGACCTGTCGCAGCTGCGCTACGGCGTGTTCGGCTTGGGCGACCGGACCTACGCCGAGACCTTCAACTTCGGCGGCCAGCGCTTCGACGAGCTGCTGGCGGAGCTCGGCGCGCAGCGCATCGGCGAGCGCGTCAAGCACGACGCTTCGTCCGGCGTGCTGCCCGAGGAGATGGCGACCGAGTGGGGCGACGAGTGGCTTAAACTTGCGCGGCAGGCGGCCGGGCAGGCCGCCTGAGACGCAGCGCAGCAAGGAGGGGATATGGAGCTGTCCAGGGCTGACCATTCGGTCTCGCCGCCGCGGGTCGACATTGCGCGCGACTACAACGCGGCCGAGGACCTGATCGGGCGCAATCTCGCGGCAGGGCGCGCAGACAAGACGGCTTACATCGACGATGGCGGCAGCACCAGCTACGGCGAGCTCGCGCGGCGGGTGAACCGCTTCGCCTCGGCGCTCGCGACGCTCGGCGTCGACCTGGAGCAGCGCGTGCTGCTGGCAATGCACGACACGGTCGACTGGCCGACGGCGTTCCTCGGCGCGATCCGCGCCGGCGTGGTGCCGGTGGCGGCCAACACGCTGCTCACGACCAAGGACTACGCGTTCATGCTCGAGGATTCCCGCGCGCGCGTGCTGTTCGTGTCGGAGGCGCTGCTGCCGCAGTTCGCGCCGCTACTGGGCAAGCTGCCGTTCCTGAAGCACGTCGTGGTCTCGGGCAAGGACGCCAAGGGCCACATGGCGTTTCGCGACCTGCTGGCGAAGGGCAACGACGAATTTCCCGTCGCACGCACCACGCGCGACGACCCCTGCTTCTGGCTCTATTCCTCGGGCTCGACCGGAACGCCCAAGGGAACGGTGCACGTGCACTCGAGCATGATGCTCACCGCCGAGCTCTACGCGCGGCCGATCCTGGGTATCCGCGAGGACGACGTCGTGTTCTCGGCCGCCAAGCTGTTCTTCGCCTACGGCCTGGGCAACGCGCTGTCGTTCCCGCTCTCGGTTGGCGCCACCACCGTGTTGATGGCCGAGCGCCCGACGCCGGCGGCGGTGTTCAAGCGCATCGTGGAGCGAAAACCCACCATCTTCTACGGCGTGCCGACGCTGTACGCGGCGATGCTGGCCGACCCGGCACTGCCGAAAAAGGGCGAGCATGCGCTGCGCGCCTGCACCTCGGCCGGCGAAGCGCTGCCGCCGCGCATCGCGCAGACGTTCAAGGAAAAAACCGGCGTGGAGATCCTGGACGGCATCGGCTCGACCGAGATGCTGCACATCTTCCTTTCCAACCGCCCGGACGACATCCGCTACGGCACCACCGGCAAGCCGGTGCCGGGCTACGAGCTGAGGCTGGTCGACGAGGCGGGCCATCCGGTGAAGCAAGGAGAACTGGGCGAGCTGCAGATCCGCGGCGAGACCAGCGCCGCGCTGTACTGGAACAGTCGCGCCAAAACCCGCGCCACCTTCGTCGGCGAGTGGACCAAGAGCGGCGACAAGTACAGCCAGGACGCCGACGGCTACTACGTCTACGGCGGGCGCTCGGACGACATGCTCAAGGTCTCCGGCATCTACGTTTCGCCGGCCGAGGTCGAGGCGGCGCTGATTTCGCACGACGCGGTGCTCGAGGCGGCAGTGGTCGGCCACGAGGACGAGAGCAGGCTGGTGAAGCCCAAGGCCTACGTGGTGCTCAAGCAGGGGCAGACGGCGAGCGACCAGCTCGCGCAGTCACTGCAGCAGCACGTCAAGGACAAGCTCGCGCCCTACAAGTACCCGCGCTGGATCGAGTTCATCGGCGAGCTGCCCAAGACCGCGACGGGAAAAATACAGCGCTTCAAGCTGCGCGGGTGAGCTCGCCGCTCTGGTAGTCGCGGATCGCCTGCTCGATTTCCTCGCGGGTGTTCATCACGAACGGACCGTACTGGACCACCGGCTCGCCGAGCGGCCGCCCCGCGAGCAGAAGGAACCTCGCGCCCTCGCTGCCGGCGAGCACTTCGACCTGATCGCCCGCGCCGAGCACGCCCGCGCCTTGCGCGCGCAGCTGGCGCCCGCCGATCGTCACGCTGCCCTCGAACGGATAGACGAAGGCGTTGTGCCCGGCGGGCACCGGGTGGGCGAAGGCAGCGCCGGCGGGCAGCTCGACGTCCAGATAGAGCGGCTCGGTCGTCACGCCCTGGATCGGGCCGGGCGTAGAGCGGCCGTCGTGCACCAGCGTGCCGGCGATCACCTTCGCCCGTCCGCCGCCCGCTAGGGCGGCTGCCGGAATCTCATCCGGCTGCAGGTCGCGGTAGCCGGCGGGCTTCATCTTCTCGCGCGCCGGCAGGTTGATCCAGAGCTGAAAGCCGCGCATGCGGCCTTCTTCCTGCTGCGGCATTTCGGAGTGCACGATGCCGCGCCCGGCGGTCATCCACTGCACGCCGCCGCTCTTCAGGTCGCCGCGGTTGCCGAGATGGTCCTGGTGCAGCATGTGGCCGTCGATCAGGTAGGTCGCGGTCTCGAAGCCGCGGTGCGGATGCGCCGGGAAGCCGGCGATGTAGTCGTCGGCGTTGTCGGAGGAGAACTCGTCCAGCATCAGGAACGGGTCGAGGCGCAGGTTCTGGTGCGCGCCGAGGCTGCGGCGCAGCTTCACGCCGGCGCCGTCCGAGGCGGGGATGGATTCGATCACCCGTTGAAGTTGTCTGCTTGTCATGATGCGCCTCCATTGGATTTTCCGGTGCGGCGGGCGTCCACGCTCCACGCCCCGGCGCCGTTCGCCGCCAGCAGCAGGAACCCGCCGGCGATGGCCACATCCGACAGGAACAGGATCTGTTGCATCTGGTCGGCGAAATTAGCATGAAAGATCGCGGCCGCCAGGACCGAGAAGGCGGCCAGGGCGAGCGCCGCGGCCCGCGTCCACAGGCCGGCGAGGATCAAAGCGCCGCCGCCGAGCTCGAGCGCAATCACGAGCGGCAGCAGTGCGCCGGGCACGCCCTTGGAGGCCATGTAGGCCTGAGTGCCCGCGTAGGCGCCCAGCTTGCCCAAGCCGGCGACGAGGAACAGGGCCGCGAGCAGCAGGCGGCCGGCGAGGTCGGCGATGTTGCGCGAAGTAGCGTTCATGTCATTCTCCCTCAGGCTGCAAGCCGCTGAGCATCGAACAGGCGCCCGATCGCGGAGTGCGCCTGCGCCAGCGCGGCCTGCTTGCTCGGCTCGCCGATGGCGAGTCCCTCGGCATAGACGAACTCGACGTCCTCGATGCCGAGAAAGCGCAGGAAGGCGCGCACGTAGCCGGTCTGACTGTCGGCCGGGGTGCCGGCGTAGATACCGCCGCGGGCGGCGAAGACGACCGCCCGCTTGCCGCCGAGCAGCCCGACCGGGCCGTTCTCGGTGTAGCGGAAGGTGACGCCGGCGCGCGCCACGTGGTCGAAGTAGGCCTTCAGCATCGAGGGCACGCCGAAGTTGTACATCGGCAGGCCGAGCACGATCAGGTCGGCACGCCTGAGCTCGCCGATCAGAAGGTCCGAATACGCGACCACTTCTTTCTGTGCCGCATCGCGAACGTCTTCTTTCGCCAGGAACGCGCCGAAGCGCTGCGCGTCGAGGTGCGGCACCGGCTCGCGTGCCAGGTCGCGCAGCAGCACCGTGGCGCCGGGATTCGCGGCGCGCCAGAGGTCGACGAAACGGTTCGCGAGGCCGCTCGACTGGCCGTCGCCCGCATACAGGCTCGAGTTGATTTGCAGCAGCGTTTTCATGACGTCCTCCGTGGAATGGATAGACTCCATTTAATATTGACGCGGTACATTAAAAAGTAGAAAAATACGGACGATATGATCGATAAAATAGATATGTGATCACCCTCGAGCAGTGGCGGGCGCTTGTCTCGGTGGTCGACTCCGGGGGCTACGCGCGGGCCGCCGAGAAGCTGAATAAGACCCAATCGTCAGTGACTTACGCGGTGCAGAAGCTCGAGTCTCTGCTCGGCGTGAAGGCGTTCGAGATCAGCGGGCGCAAGGCCCGTCTCACCCCGGTCGGCGAGCTGCTGGTGCGCCGCGCCCGCGGCCTGCTGGACGAGGTGGCGGCAATCGAGCGCTCGGCGCGCCGGCTCTCGGCCGGCTGGGAGGCTGAAATCGGGCTCGCCGCGGAAATCGTCTTTCCGCGCTGGCTGCTGTTCCAGGCGCTCGAGCGCTTCGGCGCCGAGAGCCCGCATACGCGCATCGAGGTGATCGAGTCGGTGCTGGGCGGCACCCAGGAGGCGCTGGCCAGGCGCGAAGTCGACCTCGCCGTCTCGGGCATGGTGCCGCCGGGATTCGTCGGCGACCCGCTGCTGCGGCTGCGCTTCCTGCTGGTCGCGCGCGCGGATCACGCGCTGCATCGCCTGGGGCGCGAGCCGACGCTGCGGGACCTGCGCGCCGAGCGCCAGCTCGTCGTGCGGGAATCCGGCACACGGCGCACGACGCAGACCTGGATCGAGGCCGACCAGCGCTGGACCGTGAGTCACATGGCGACTTCGCTCGAGGCGGTACGCGCGGGCTACGGCTACGCCTGGTTTCCGCAAGAGATGATCCGCGCCGAGCTCGCCGCGGGCTCGCTCAAGGCGCTGCCGCTGCGCGAAGGCGGCGAGCGCTACGCCCAGCTCTACCTGGTGTACGCCGATCGCGACGGCGCGGGACCCGGCGCGCTGCGGCTGGCCGACATCCTGCGCGAAACGGTGCGCGCCGAATGCGTGTCGCGCGGCGAGGCGAGCGGGTAAAATCGGCCGGAACCGAGCTATGGAGACGCGTCCCAGATGGCGAACGAACCTCGCACCACCGAACTGAACCTGGACCTCGCGGGGTTGTTCCTCGAGGAGACTTTCACCGACCGGCGCGTGGGCACGCTGCGCCGGCTCACGCCGGTCACGAGCGACGGCAGCCCGGACGCGGCGCGCAAGCTGATCTACGTCGGCGAAACGCAGGTGATGACGCCGATGGGCGCGCTTCCGATCGCGTTCGAGATCGACGCCAAGTCGCTCGACGAGGCGGCGGGCAAGTTCGGCGGCCTGGCGAAGACTGCGATCGAGCGCACGGTGCGCGAGCTGCAGGAAATGCGGCGCGAGGCCGCGTCGCAGATCGTCGTGCCGCAGGGCGGACTGCCACCGGGCGCGCTCGGCGGCGGCGGCAAGATCCAGATGCCCTGAGGCACGGTGGTCCCTGCCGACCGCTACGGCCTGCCGCTCTCGAGCAGCGCAGCGGCGCGCGACGCCTACGTCGCGGGCGTGGACTGCGTCCTGTCGGCGAACACCGGCGCCGAAGAGGACCTCGGCCGCGCGCTCGCGGCCGATCCCGGCTTCGCGCTGGCGCAGATCGCGCTGGCGCGCGCTTTGTTCCTCGCCGCCCGGGTGCCGCAGGCGCGCGAGCACGCGACGCGTGCACGCGCGCTCGCCGCCGGCGCCACGGCGCGCGAGTCGAGCCACGTCAACGCGCTGGCATTGGCGATCGAGGGCAACCCGGTGGGTGCGCTCGAGGCGACGCGCGCGCACCTGGCCGAGCACCCGCGCGACGCGATGGTGCTCGCGCCGGCGACCGGCGTATTCGGCCTGATCGGCTTCAGCGGCCGCCAGGGGCGCGAGCCCGAGCTGTACGACCTGCTTTCCGGTCTCGCGCCGCACTACGGCGAGGACTGGTGGTTCGACATGACGCTCGCCTTCGCCGCCTGCGAAAACGCCCGGCTGGACGAGGCGGGCTCACTGATCGAGCGCAGCATGGCCGCCAACCCGCGTAATCCGCACGGCGCGCACATCAAGGTGCATGTGCTCTACGAGCAGGGCGATCACAGGGCGGCGCTCGGCTACCTCGAGGACTGGATGCCGGCCTACCCCAAGCAGGGGCTGATGCACTGCCATCTGTCGTGGCACGTGGCGCTCGCGGCGCTCGCGCTCGGCGAGCGCGAACGCGCGTGGCACGCATACCGCGACGGCGTGCACCCCGGCGGCGGCGCCTCGGGGCCGCCGCTTAACGTCGCGACCGATTCGCCGTCGTTCCTGTGGCGTGCCGAGCTCGCCGGCGAGCCGCGCCACGCGCGGCTCTGGAGCGAGGTGCGCGACTACGGGCTGCAGAGCTTTCCCAAGGCCGGCGTCTGGTTCGCCGACGTGCACGTCGCGCTCGCCTGCGCCGCGGCGGGCGACGGCGAGAACCTGGCACGCATCGCGCGCGAGCTGCGCGAGCGCGACGCCGCCGGCAAGCTGCCGCCGGGCGCGGTCGCGCCCGGGCTGGCGGACGCCTTCGCCGCCTGCGAGAAGCGCGACTGGAACCGCGCCATCGAACTGCTCGAAGCGGCGCTGCCCGAGACCGTGCGCATCGGCGGCAGCCGCGCGCAGCGCGACATCGTCGAGTTCACCCTGCGCGCGGCCTGCCTGCAGGCCGGGCGCACCCCGCCGCAGAGGCGCGGCGCGACGACCTAGCGGGTGCGCGCGGCCTTCACGAATTCGAGCGAAGCCTGAAACAGGGGCAGATCTTTCTCGTACTCGGCCGCCTCGGCGCGGTCGATCTGGATCCATTCCCGCGTGCTCGCCATGCCGCCGGGTTGGAACGGGACCACGTTGTCCCTCGAGAACTGCAGCTCGGTCGCCGTGGCGACCGGCAGGCGCAGCCCCACGCCCCGGCCGCTGATGCAGGCGAACATCCTGTCATTGACGAAGTAGGCGTCAAGGCTGTTGATCTTTTTCGTGCTGACGCCGGGCAGCTGCAGCAGCACTGCGTCGATTTGCGCCTTGCGGCTGGACCCGGGTGAATCCGAATTCATGCAAGAATCTCTCTAGCTTCGCATCAGCGCGCTATCGTACCGTCAATTCAAGGAGAAACCCATGTCCAAGACCGTGCTCATTACCGGCGCCGGAAGCGGCTTCGGCCGGCAGACCGCCGTGCAGCTCGCCAAGCGCGGGCACAAGGTGATCGCCACCGTGGAGACCGACAAGCAGGCCGCCGAGCTTGCGGCCGCGCACCCCGAGCTGACCGTGGCGAAGCTCGATATCACGAATCCGAAAGACGTGGCTACGCTCGACCAGTGGGACCTCGACGTGCTCGTCGCCAATGCCGGCATGGGCCAGACCGGGCCCCTGAGCCTCATTCCCATGGAGCGGCTGCGCGCCGTGTTCGAGGTCAACGTCTTCGGCACCTTCGCCGTCGTGCAGCGCGTGGCGCAGAAAATGCGCAACAAGCGCGCCGGCCGCATCCTGATCGTGTCGTCGATCGGCGGCGTGCGTGCCGGCGTGGGGTCCGGCCCCTACACCATGACCAAGCACGCGCTGCAGGCCTTGGGAGGTGCGCTGCGCGCCGAGCTCGTGTCGTTCGGGGTCGACGTCGCGCTCATCAACCCGGGGCCGTTCGCCACCGGCTTCAACGACCGCATGGCGAACAATCCCGGCCCCTGGTTCGACCGCAAGAGCGCCGCACCCGAGGACGTGGCGGTCATGGACGCGCTGGTGCAGCGCATCACGGTGGGCCAGCTCGACCCGGCCGACGTCGTCAAGCGCTACGTCGAGCTGGTCGAGGCCGACAAGACCGAACTCGTGAACTTTATCCCGCCTGACATCATCGAGCGAATGAGCAAGCCCAGGCCGGCCTGAGTGCAAGAAATGGATAGAACGCGGGGGGCTGTCCACTAGTTCCTCGATTGAGCCAGGGATTGTTGCGATACTGGGCACGCAGGCAAACGCAGGTCCGGCGCAAAAAGCGCCGGATGGGGATGCGACTGATCCTCCTCCCGGTCCGCACCCCGATCGATTCCCCTGGCGCACCCTGCCTGCGCCAGGGGCCTTTCCCGACATTCCGCTCTGAGGCATAGACTATCCGGCATGTTCTTTCCGGGGGGACGTCTATGGACTCCGTTTTGCCGGGTGGCTGTCAATGCGGGGAGGTGCGCTACGAAGTGAGGGGCAAGCCGCTGCGGACCTACGCCTGTCATTGTTCGATCTGCCAGAAACAGTCGGGAAGCGCCTTCGGGCTGTCGGCGCAGTTTCCGGGCGGTAGCCTTGACGTCACGCGCGGGCGCCTGGAGCATTTCGTCCGGGAGGGGAACGGCAGAGGATTCCGCTGCTACTTCTGCCCGATCTGCGGTACGCGAATCTACCATCAGATGTTCACCGAGAAAGGCGACCTGCCGCGGATCAACCTGAAATCAGGGACGCTCGACGACCGGAGCTGGTACAAGCCCGGCTGCCACGTGTGGGCCGAGAACGCGCAGCCGTGGGTGAAATTTTCGGACGAGGATGTAGTATTCGCGCAGCAACCGAAGCCCGAGGAAATGCCGGTCTTTCATGAGTAGCGAGAACGGAGCGAGACCGACGACCGAGCACTTCGACGTGCTGATCGCCGGTGCGGGAATCTCCGGCATCGGCGGGGCCTACCACCTGACCAAGCAATGCCCTGGCAGGCGCTTCGTCGCGCTCGAGGCGCAGGACGGCTTCGGCGGCACCTGGCGCACGCACCGCTTTCCGGGAATCCGCTCCGACAGCGACCTGCACACCTTCGGCTACCGCTTCAAGCCCTGGAGCGGCGCGCCGATTGCGACGGCCGAAAAGATTCTCGCGTACATGGGCGAAGTGATCGAGGAGAACGGCCTCGCGCGCCACATTCGCTACCGTCATCGGATCGTGTCCGCTAGCTGGTCGGGCGAGCACAAACGCTGGACGATCGAGGCCGAGCGCGGCGACAGCGGAGAGCGCGCGCGCTTTACGGCGAAGTTCCTCTGGATGTGCCAGGGCTACTACCGCCATGCGGAGGGCTATACGCCACAATGGCCCGGCATGGCCGCTTTTTGCGGCCGCATCGTGCACCCGCAGACCTGGCCCGAGGATCTCGACGTCTCGGGCAAGCGCGTGGTGGTGATCGGCTCGGGCGCGACCGCGGCGACGCTGGTGCCGGCGCTTGCCGGCAAGTGCGCGCAGCTGACGATGCTGCAGCGCTCGCCGACCTTCTACATCACCGGCCGCAACGCGATCGAGCTCGCCGAGACGCTGCGGGAGCTGAAGGTTCCCGAGGAATGGGTGCACGAGATCGTGCGGCGCAAGATCCTCAAGGACCAGGCGGTCTTCACGCAGCGCGCCCGGCACGAACCGGAGAAGGTCAAGCAGGAGCTGCTCGCCGGCGTGCGCAAGTACCTGGGCGAGGACTTCGACCTCGACAAACACTTCACCCCGCGCTACCGACCGTGGCGGCAGCGCATCGCGTTCATTCCGGACGGCGACCTGTTCTGCGCCATCCGCGACGGCAAAGCGTCGGTTGTCACAGACGAGATCGACTGCTTCACCGAGAGCGGCATCCGACTCAAGTCGGGCGCCGCGCTCGAGGCCGACGTGATCGTCACCGCCACCGGCTTCAAGCTCAACGTGCTGGGCGACATCGCATTCGCGATCGACGGCAAGCCGCTGCGCTTTGGCGAAAGCGTCACCTACCACGGGGCAATGTTCACCGGCGTGCCCAACATGGCGTGGGTGTTCGGCTACTTCCGCGCCAGCTGGACCCTGCGCACCGACCTGATCGCGGACTTCGTCTGCCGGCTGCTCAAGCACATGGACACTCGCGGCGCGGGCGTCGTGGTGCCGGCGCTGCGGCCCGAGGACCGCGGCATGCCGCTTTCGCCGTGGGTCGACGTCGAGAACTTCAACCCCGGCTACGTCATGCGCGGGGTCGATCTGCTGCCCAGACAGGGCGACCGCATGCCCTGGCGCCACACCCAGGACTACTGGAGCGACAAGGACGACCTGCCGGCGGCCGACCTCGAGGACGGCGCGCTGGTCTACGGCTGACGCTCCAATCGGGGCCGAGCGCGGCAACTAGTTCCTGCGGCGCGGGGCGAATCATGCAGTACAGTGACTGCCGCTTGATTCTCCGCGAGTGTTGTGCATGCGCCTGACCGCCCGATCGTTGCTTTTTTCCATTCTTGCGTTGGTTGCGTCTGCCGCGCTCGCCCAGGCGCCTCGCAGCGTTCTTCTCGATGAGCTGACCTGGACCGAGGTGCGCGATGCGGTCCGCGCCGGAACGACCACGGTCATCATTCCGATCGGCGGCACCGAGCAGAGCGGCCCCGACGTCGCCCTCGGCAAGCACAATGCGCGGGTGAAAGTGCTGGCCCGGCGCATAGCCGAATCGCTCGGCGACGCGCTGGTCGCGCCGGTCGTGGCCTACGTGCCGGAAGGTAACCTGGCGCCACCGAGCTCGCACATGCGCTTTCCAGGCACGATCACGGTGCCCCGCGCTGCGTTCGTCGCGACGCTGGAATCAGCGGCGCGGAGCCTCGAGATCCACGGCTTCAGGAACGTCGTGTTCCTCGGCGATCACGGCGGCTACCAGCGCGATCTCATGCGGGTCGCCGCGCGCCTGAACGCCGCATGGGCGCACAGCGGCGCGCGCGCCTTCGCACCGCCGGAGTACTACGCTGCGAGCTCGCGGGGCTATGCGGCTATCCTGCGTGCGCGCGGCTATTCGGACGAAGAGATCGGCACGCACGCGGGGCTCGCCGACACGTCGCTGCTACTGGCGGTGGCGCCGGAGATGGTGCGGCTCGAACGGCTGCGCGGCGGCCCGAAGCCCGGCCCGACCGAGGGCGTGTACGGCGGCGACCCCCGCCGCGCCAGCGCCGAGCTCGGGCGGCTCGGCGTGGAGCAGATCGTCGCCAGCACCGTTGCGGCGCTCAGGCGGGACATGGCGGCGCAGGCGGCGCCGACCGTTCCCGGCATGCCGCCGGTGGTCGATCCCGCGAATCTGTACAGCGAAACGGGCGCGGGGCGCCTCAGCCCGGCCGCCAGAAAGGCGCTGCCGCGCGTGTACGTACCGGATTTGCGCTCGAGCGACGTATACGTCATCGACCCGACCAGCTACAAGGTGGTGGACCGCTTCATGGTCGGCATGGGACCCCAGCACGTGGTGCCTGCGTGGGATCTCAAAACGCTGTGGGTGACCAACAATGCGAGCCGGAGCCCAGAGGGCAGCCTGACCCCGATCGATCCGATGACCGGGAAGCCGGGCCCGGCGATCGCCGTTGACGACCCTTACAACATGTACTTCACCGCCGACGGCAGGGAGGCGATCGTCGTCGCCGAAGCGTTCGCGCGCCTCGACTTCCGTGACCCGCACACGATGGCGCTGCATTCGCGCCTCCAGGCGCCGGAATGTAAGGGCATCAACCACGGCGATTTCTCGATCGATGGCCGCTACGCGATCTTCACCTGCGAGTTCGGCGGCGGGCGCCTGGCGAAGATCGACATGGTAAAGCGCAGGGTCGCGGGCTACCTGCGGCTAGGCGAGAACGCGATGCCGCAGGACGTCCGCGTCTCGCCCGACGGCAAGCTTTTCTACGTCGCGGACATGGCGGCGGGCGGCGTGCATTTGATCGACGGCGACCGGTTCGAGAAGGTCGGCTTCATCGCCACCGGCGTGGGCCCGCACGGTCTTTATCCGAGCCGCGACGGAACGAAGCTGTACGTCGCCAACCGCGGCTCCCCCAACATGCACGAAGCAAGGCCGCACGGCCCCGGGAGCATCTCGGTGATCGATTTCGCGACGCGCAAGGTCGTGGCCGACTGGCCGATCCCGGGCGGCGGCAGCCCCGACATGGGCAACGTCAGCGCCGACGGGAAGACGCTGTGGCTGTCCGGTCGCTTCGACGACGTGGTCTACGCGATCGACACCGCGACCGGCGCGGTGAAGTCGATTCCGGTCGGCAAGGAGCCGCACGGGCTCACGGTGTGGCCGCAGCCAGGACGGTACTCACTCGGGCACACCGGAAACATGCGCTGACCGAAGGCCGCGCCGCCGCGCAAGATCGGATGCAGGGGGCAGGCTATCTACTGTCCCCCGAGGTGTGCCAAGATGGTGCGCGAGCGGGCCGTTCAGCGTGGCGGTCATGACGCGCCAAGAGGAGGCGAAAGCGATGGGTAAAACGATCAGCTTCAAGCGGCCGGACGGACAGAGCGTTAACGGCTATCTTGCCGAGCCGGCGAAAGGGGCGAGCGCGCCGGGCATGGTGGTGATCCAGGAGTGGTGGGGCCTGAACGATCAGATCAGCGGCGTCGCTGACAAGCTGGCTGCGGCTGGATACCGGGCGCTGGTGCCGGACCTGTACCGCGGTAAGGTCGCGCTCGAGGCAAACGAAGCCGAGCATCTGATGACCAATCTCAACTTCGGCGATGCGGCCGGCCAGGACGTGCGCGGTGCGGTCCAATATCTCAAGGCGTCGGGCAGTGCCAAGGTCGGCGTCACCGGGTTCTGCATGGGCGGGGCGCTCACGCTGCTGGCGGCGGTGAACGTCCCCGAGGCGGACGCCGCCGTGGTCTGGTACGGCTATCCGCCGCTCGAATACGTCGATGCATCCAAGATCAAGGTCCCGCTCATGGCGCACTGGGCGAAGGGCGACGTGCCGTTCCCGATCGCCAAGGTCGACGAGCTGGAAAAGAAGCTGCGCGCGGCGAAGTTGAGATTCGAGTTCCACCGCTACGACGCGAAGCACGCCTTCGCCAATGAAACCGCGGATTCGAAAAACCTGCCGATCATCAAGTACGATCCCGCGGCGGCGAAGCTCGCGTGGAGCCGGACGGTGGAGTTTCTCGGCAAGCACCTCAAGTAGCTTCGGGCTTTCAGTATCGTGTACGACGATGGCCGATGAGTAAATCATTCGACGTCATCGTCTTCGGCGTCACCGGTTTCACCGGGCGGCTGGTGGCGGGGTACCTGAACTCGACATACGGCGTTGGCGGCAAGCTCGCGTGGGCGATGGCGGGACGCAACCTCGACAAGCTGGCCGAGGTTCGCCGCTCGATCGGCGCCGGCGAGGCCCCGCCACTTATCGCCGCCGACGCGTCCGACGCCGATTCCCTGGCGAGCCTGGTTCAGCGTTCGAGGTCGATCATTACCACGGTCGGGCCATACCAGCGCCACGGCCGGGCGCTGGTGACGGCCTGCGCCCAGGCCGGCACCGACTATCTCGACCTGTGCGGCGAGCCGGCCTGGATGGCGCAGATGATCCCGCTGCTCGAGGCGCCGGCGCGCGCGAGCGGCGCGCGCATCGTGTTTTCGTGCGGATTCGATTCGATCCCGTTCGATCTCGGCGTCGTCTTTCTGCAGGAAGAAGCGCAGCGGCGCTTCGGCCAGCCGCTGAACAGGGTGCACACGGGCGTGCGCAAGATGAAGGGCAAGCCTTCCGGCGGCACGATCGCGAGCCTGCTGGCGACCATCGAGCAAATGGGGCGCGATCGCGCGGTTGCGCGGACGATGGTCGATCCGTTCGCGCTGACCCCGGGCTTTCGCGGGCCGCGGCAGCCCGCGAGCGGATCGGTCGCCTACGACGAGCTGGCCCAGTCATGGACGGCGCCGTTCGTCATGGCGCCGATCAACACCAAGAACGTGCATCGCACCAACGCGCTGCTGGGCCATCCCTGGGGCCGCGACTTCGTCTACGACGAGCGCATGCTGGCCGGAGACGGCGCGGAGGGAGAGCAACGGGCGAGAAGGATGGCGAGCGCGCTTCGATTCCAGAACGCGATGCTCGCGTTTGCGCCCACGCGCGCGCTGCTGCGGCGCTTCGCCCTGCCCAAGCCGGGCGAAGGCCCCGATGAAAAGGAGCGCGAGGCCGGCGGCTACGAGCTGCTGTTCATCGGCCAAAGCGCCGACGGGCGCACGCTGCGGGCGTCGGTCCGCGGCGAGGGCGATCCGGGCTACGCCTCCACGTCGAAGATGATCTCGGAAAGCGCGCTGTGCCTGATCGAGGACGTCGACCGTCGGCAGACCGCTGGCGGGATGTGGACGCCCGGCGCCGCGATGGGCCAGAAGCTCATCCCGCGCCTGCAGGCGCGGGCGGGATTGACCTTCGCGATTGAGGATTAGTATAGGCTGCGGGATCGGGAGTTTCCGAAAGTGCAAATAGACAGCTTTCTCGTCTGGCTGATCGCCGGCTTCGTGCTCGTCATCGTCGAACTCGTGACAAGCACGTTCTATCTGCTGGTGCTCGGCGTTGCCGCTTTCGCCGGCGCGGGCCTGGCGTACGCGGGCGCCGTGTTCGCCTGGCAGGCGGTCGCCGCGGCGGTGGTTGGAGTGGCTGGCGTGGTCTGGGTGCATCGGTACAAGAAGACGGCCGGAACGAAGCGCATGCAGGGCCTCGATTTCGGCCAGCCGGCCGCTTTCGATTCCTGGCTGAACCAGGACGCCGGCCAGGCGCGCGTGAGATACCGCGATGCGCTCTGGGACGCGCGCATCACGGGCGCAATCGCTGGCGAGCGCGGCGAGGTTCTCTACGTCGAATCGATCGATGGCAACACGCTCACGGTTTCCAAGACCCGGCCCGCCTGACCTGGCGCAGGCCCTCAACGATTTCTCGCGCTCGAAGGGAGGCAGCATGTTTGCGAAGCTCATCGCCGTGGTGATCGCCACCATCGCCATTGCCGCGGTGCCGGACATCCGGCCGTTCGCGATTCCGTTTTTCGTCGTCGCGCTGGCCGCGGTGTTCGTGATCGAGGGCGTGCGCGTCGTGCCGCAGCAGAACGCATGGGTCGTGGAACGCCTGGGAAAGTTCCACCTGGTGCTGGAGCCGGGGCTCAACATCATCATCCCGTTCTTCGACCGCGTCGCCTACAAGCATTCGCTGAAAGAAGTTCCGCTGGACGTCGCCGAGCAGGTCTGCATCACCAAGGACAATACCCAGCTCGCGGTGGACGGACTCATCTACTATCAGGTTACCGATCCGCGCCTGGCTTCCTACGGTACCTCCGACTACGTGTTCGCCATCGTGCAGCTCGCGCAGACCACGTTGCGCAGCGAGGTGGGCAAGATGGAGCTCGACCAGTCGCTGCAAAGCCGCGACGTGATCAACCGCCAGATCGTGAGCGTGCTCGACGAGGCGGGCCGTTCCTGGGGCGTGAAGGTGCTGCGCTACGAGGTGAAGAACCTGACCCCTCCCGAGACGATCCTGCGCGCGATGCAGGCCCAGATCACCGCCGAGCGGGAAAAGCGCGCGCTGATCGCCAAGTCCGAGGGCGAGAAGCAGCAGGAAATCAACCTGGCGGAGGGCGAAAAGCAGGCGGCGATACTCAAGTCAGAAGGCCAGAAGCAATCGGCGATCAACAAGGCGCAGGGCGAGGCGACCGCGCTGCGCGTGGTGGCGGAGGCGACCGCCGCGGCGGTCGAGGCGGTCGCCAACGCGATCGGCAAGGAAGGCGGTCTGCAGGCCGCGAACCTGAAGGTCGCGGAGCTCTATATCGGCGCGCTCGGCAACCTCGCCAGGACCAACAACACCATGATCGTGCCGACCAACCTGTCCGACGTCGCGAGCGTCGTCGCCTCGGCGATGACGGTGCTCGACAGGACGCGCGCGGCGAGCTGACTGCCAAGGAGGCCTGCGATGAAGAAATTCGCGAATCAATTCGTTGCCGCAATTGTTCTTGCACTCGGTGCCCAGTTCGCGACGCCGTGCGCCTTTGCGGCGGGCGCGGACGACCACGAGGCGCTTGCCGGCGTCAAGGAGGTCTGGGTGGCGTTCGATATCACGGCCGGCGAAGGCAAGAAGCTGCTGGGCCAGCTCAACGTCATAGACGAGACGCGCGAGTCACTGATCCGGCAGGGCGTGACGCCGCATTTCGTGCTGGCGTTCCGCGGCCCGGCGACGAGGCTGATCCAGACCGATCAATCGATGATCAAGCCCGAGGACAGGGAATTCGCGGCCAAGATCGCGGCCAAGCTCGATCAGATGCGCGGCGCGCCGGGTGTCGGGGACCTGGTGCAGTGCTCGGTTGCGATCCGGCAGCAGGGCACCAAGGCGGAGAACGTGATCCCGCCGGTCAAGGTGGTCGGCAACGGCTGGATTTCGCTCATGACCCTCCAGAACCGCGGCTACGCCTACATCGCGCCCTGACGCTAAATTGAATCGAGCGGGTAGATGGGGCGCCGCACGCGGCGGAAGTCGAGTTGCGAGTAGTCGGAGGTGCACACGCCGGTGCCGGCGCACTCGATCACGCTCTTCGCCAACGGGCCCAGGCCGGCACGCCAGTGCACGCGGCTCTTGAGCATGAGGTAGCGCTTTCTCGACGGGTCGATGCCGAGCGCGCGGAAGGCGCCGATGTCGTAGGGCTCGCTGTGGCGCGTGATGACCGCGATCTCGACCTTGCCGGTGTCGAGCACGGCTGACAATCCCATATCCATCAGCTCGCCGCGCGCCATCGGGCCTTCGTTGCGGTAGGCGCCGTCGATGATCTTCTTCACCGTGCCGCTCACCTGGCGCGGCTTGCCCTTCAGACCGAGGCTCGGCATGTCGCTCTTGCCGCCGAGATCGAGCGTGACCTTCGCGCCCCGGCCCGCCTGTTTCATCTGCTCGACGGCCTGCGGGTCGCAGATCGCGAACGCGGCGGCGTTTTCCAGCCCCGCGTCGAGGATGCCCCCGAGCACGGTCATGGTGTCCATGGTGCCGCCCGAGGCGCAGTTGTCGTAGTGATCGAGCAAGACCACCGGACCGCCGCCGGCCTGGCGCGCACGGGCGAGCGAGTCCTGCAGCGGCTCGATCTTGTAGACGAATTGCGCGCGCGCCTGCCAGGCCATGTCGAGCAGCTCGTCGCACAGGGCGCGCGCCTCGGCCGCGTCGCCGTCGGTCACCACCACCGCCGAGGCGCCCGCCCAGGAAATATCGGCGTGCGGAAAGCCGACGAAGAAGGTCGCCGCGAGCGCGCCCTGCTTTTCCATTTCCTGCGCACGGCGCTGGATCTGCAGGTTCGGCGCATCGAGACTCGACTGGCGCATCACGTACGGCAGCATCGGCCGGTGGCCGTAGGCCATCGCGGGCCGCGCCTTGCCGGCGAGCAGGTCGAGCACCGGCTTGCCCGCGCGCAAGCCCGTTTCATACATGTCGACGTGCGGGTAGGTCTGGTAGCCGGCGAGCACGGTGGCGTTGTCGCGCATGGCGGGAAAGAGGTTGGTGTGCATGTCGAGCGCGACGCCGATCGGAAGTCCGGGCGCGAGCTTTCGCACGCGCGCGAGCAGCTCGCCTTCGCCATCGTCGTGCTGCCCGGTGACCATCGCCCCGTGCAGGTCGAGCAGCAGCGCGTCGCAGCCGCGCCGCACCGCGTCCAGAATGCGGCCTGTCATCCACTCGTAGGCGCCGATCTCGACCGGGCCACTGGGCGCCGCGTTGCCCGCGACCGGCAGCACGATCTCGGCCCCGGCGCGGTCGGCGAGATCGATGAACGCGCCGATCGCCGAGCCGGTGTTGCGGTAGGCCTCGCGGATCTCGTTGCCCTCGAGCGGCGTCGACTTGCCGCGCGCGAAGCGCGCCAGCGGCGTCGGCACGGGCGAAAACGTGTTCGTCTCGTGCTTCATCTGCGCGATCACCAGCTTCATGGCTGGGTTCTTCTTCAGCTGAGCATCTGGCCGCCGTCGACCACGATGGTCTGGCCGGTGATCCAGCTCGCCAGGTCGCTGGCGAGGAACTGCACCACGCTCGCGATCTCTTCGGGCCGGCCCATTCGGCCCCAGGGGATCGACTGCATGGTGTCGTCGTAGAGCTTGCGGTTGTCGCGCTTGCGCTGGTCCCAGACGCCGCCGGGGAATTCGATCGAGCCCGGCGCCACGCTGTTGACGCGGATTTTCTTCGCCGCGAGGGACAAGCCCTGACTCATGGTGTACTGCGCGAGCGCTGCTTTCACCGCGCCGTACGCCGGAGTACGCGCGCTCGCGCGCAAGCCGGCGATCGAGCCGATGTGGATGATCGAGCCGCCCCCGGCGCGCTCGATGAGCGGCAGCGCGGCATGTGAGGCGCGCACGCTCGCCATCAGGTCGACGCCGACGCTTTTCGCCCAGCCGGCCTCGTCGTCGCTGGACCCGAAGCCCGAGGCGTTGTTGACCAGCACGTCGATCCCTCCGAGCGCGGCGCATGCCTCTGCGATATAGCGCTGCACCTGGGCGCCCTCGCCGAGGTCGCAGGCCGCCGCGTGGTGTTTTCCGCCGTGCGCTTTCAGCTCGCGCTCGGCTTCGCGCAGCGCGTCGGCGCCGCGCGCGCAGATCGACACGTTCGCACCGGCCGCCGCGAAGGCGAGCGCGGTGGCGCGGCCGATGCCGCGGCTGCCGCCGGTGACGACCACGTTCTTGTTCTTGAAAGAGATGTTCATGCCTTGCCTCCGTGCCGAATGCAGACTTTGCCGAAATGCGCGCCGCTCTTGAGGTGCGCCATCGCTTGTTTCAACTCCTCGAAGGCGAACACGCGGTCGACCACCGGCTGCACCCCGTGCAGCGCCATCGCGCGCAGCATCGCCTCGAAGCCGTCGCGGTTGCCCACCCCGATGCCCACCATGCGCACCTGCTTCATGACGATGCGCCCGAGCTGGGCGCTCATGGTGCCGCCCGAGAGCACGCCGATGATCGAGATCGTGCCGCCGGTGGCCACGCACAGCAGCGACTGCGGCAGCGTCTTCTCGCCGCCGAGCTCGAGCACGTGCTCGTAGCCGCGCCCGCCGGTGATGTCGCGCGTCGCCTTGGCCCACTCGGGGGTCGCCTTGTAGTTGATCGCCGCGTCGGCACCCAGCACCTTCGCGCGCGCGATCTTCTCGTCGCTGGAGGAGATCACGGTCACATGCGCGCCGGCGAGCTTGGCGAATTGCAGCGCGAACAGCGCCACGCCGCCCGTGCCCTGCACCAGCACCTTGGCGCCGGGGGCGAGGTGGTCCGCCACCATCAGCGCGCTCCAGGCGGTGAGCGCGGCACAGGGCAGGGCAGCGGCCTGCTCGTCGCTGAGATATTCGGGCACCTTCACCACGCCATCCTCGTTCAGGCACATCAGCTCGGCCATCGTGCCGTCGAGCGGCCCGCCGAGGTTGTGCGCCGCGCGGTCGGGCGCGGGCGGGCCCGAGATCCAGCCCTGCGTGAAGCAGGGGCAGGCGCGTTCGCCGACTTTCACCCGGCTGACGCCGGCGCCGACCTCGATCACCTCGCCGACACCGTCCGAAACCGGGATCAGCGGCAGCGTCCCGGTGTGCGCGCCGTAGCCGCGGTCGGGCACCAGCAGGTCGCGGTAGTTGAGCGACGCGGCCTTCATCCTGAGCAGCACCTGCCCGGGCCCCGGCTTCGGGTCGGGGCGCGTGGCGAGCTGCAGGTGCTCCATGCCCCAGTCGTCCTGGATCTGAAAGACCTTCATGTTTGCGTTCCTGCGAGCGGTGATGCGAAAGTGACGAGTATATGAAACCTTCCAGGCGAGCGCCGACCTCGCGCTGCATTCTGCGCCGACACCGACCCGGCGATCTCGGTTGGGTGGTCGAGCGCCACGGCGCGATCTATCACGCGGAATACGGCTGGAACGAGGAATTCGAGGCCCTGGTGGCCGACATCGCCGCGAAGTTCCTCCACCGCCACGACCCGAAGCGCGAGCGCTGCTGGATCGCTGAGCGGAACGGCAAGCGCCTCGGCTCGATCATGCTGGTCAGCCAGTCGCGCACGGTTGCCAAGCTGCGCCTGCTGCTGCTCGAGCCCGCGGCGCGCGGCCAGGGCCTCGGCCGGCGCCTGGTCGAGACCTGCATCCGCCACGCGCGCCGCTGCGGCTACCGCAAGATCGTCCTCTGGACCCAGAGCGACCTCACCGCGGCGCGCGAAATTTATGCCAGGACAGGTTTCAGGCTCGTTCGCAAGGCGCGCCACCGCGGCTTCGGGCATCCTCTGCTAGGGGAGTACTGGGAGCGCGATCTGGTCTGAGCCATGGCCATGAGACATTGCACCTGCGGCGCCGAGGCTGACGTGCGTCGAGGCGCCCGGCGCACCGCGGACGGGCGCGACGAAGTCGTCTACCGCGTGATCTGTCCCGTCTGCGGACAGCTCGGCCCTGCGATCCCGGCCGAGGGCAGGGACAAAGCCGTGGCTATCGCCGAAGCCGTCGCGGCATGGAACGAGATGATCGCCCGTTTGCGCCCGCTGGAAGCCTGATCAGGCGGCCTTGCGCAGCAGCGTCTGTGTTCCCGGGTAGGCCGAGCGCCGCACCGAACTTTTCTTTCCCGCGTCGCCCCAGGGCTCGAGCGCGGCGGCACGGCGCATGAAGACGGCCGGGTCGAGCACCCAGTAGCCGCCCATGGTGGTGACGCCGCGGGCGAACAGCGGTTCCGGAAAGCAGCTCGCAGAGGGGCCGACGAGCGCGAGTTCCTCCGCGTGGCGGCAATGGGAGAGGATCTGCTCGAGCGTGTTGTTGAGCAGCACGGTGCTGGTGGAGACGATCTTGTTGCAGGCTGCGAGGCGCGTCGGGTCGAGCGTGACGGTCAGGCCCGGTTCCTCCTTCACCAGCTCGGCGCGCAGCTCGACCACGGTCAGCGGCAGGCCGAGCGCGCGCTCGACCGGGTCGTCGGCGGCGAAGAGTCGCGCCACGTCCTGCGCCGGTTTGCCGACGAGTTCGCCGGGCGAGCGCTGCTGCAGGCGGGCGAGCGTGTCGCCGAGCAGGACGAAGGCGGTGCCGACGCTGCCGTCGGCCAGCCGCAGCGCGGCCGCCGCCTGTTCGACGAGGTCGAGGAGTTCCTGGGCGGGCGACACGGGGCGTCACTGTAGCAGGGCGCGCGCCAGGTGCGAGTTGGTGGGAAAATAGCGACTCAACCAGGAGGGAACGCGCAATATGCGAACGTTTGTCATCACCGCATCGACTCTATTGCTCGTCGCAACGGCGGGCTGCGCCGGCAATCCGAACAGCTCTCTCGCGGCGCAGTGCGAGAATGGCCTGAAAGTCGCCTACGGGGAGCTCGATTTTGCCAAGGCGAATGGCTTCGGGGGCACGGTCGAATATTCCAAAGCGGCCGGCCTGCTGACGGCCGCGAAGGTGCAGCAGGAATTCGGCAAGTATCCCAACTGCGTCGACAAGGTCCAGCGGGCGCGGGCTTACATTGTCAAATCAAGGAAATGAAGCTCACAAACGTGAACAAATTGGCGGCGCGGAGCCGGGCACAGGCGTAACGTATCCGGACGTACCGGTGGGGAGGGCGTCATGAGAACGCTAGTCGCAATCTTCGCAACCGTCGCGCTTGCCGGCTGCGGCCTGGACGCCGCCAGCAGCGCGGCCACGGTCGCTTCGCTCAAGAAGGCGGAGCTGGAGCAGGGCCAGAAGGACATGCAGCACGCGCAGCAGAAGATCGACGCGATGCAGCAGCAGCTGCAGCAGAACGCCGACCGCTCGATGCGGGCAGCCGACGCCGAGAAGTAACTAATCTGCCGCCTGTGCCGCTGCCGGCCAGGCGAAGGCCGGCAGCGCGAGCAGCGCGAGGCTCCACGCGATGACGGGGCCCGCCGGCAGATCCCAGACCACCGAAAGCACCAGCCCCGCCACGTAGCCCAGCGCGCCGATGGCGTAGGCGAGCGCAAGCCGTGCGCGCTTTCGCCGCCGCACCGCGAGCGCCGGCACGATCAGGCTGGCGAACACCAGGTACACCCCGACCAGCTGCACGGAAGCGGTGACGCTCAGTGCGAAAAGCAGGTAAAAGCCCGCCCTTCCGAGCCGTGGCGCGAAGCGAAACCAGAGGATCAGCACGAAGGCGGTGACCACGGCGACCGCGCCGAGCTGCGCCGTCGACACCCACAGGATCTGCCCGACAAGCAGGTCCTTGAGGTGCTCGCCGCCGTGCGGGTTTCCGGCCAGAAGCAGGGTCGCACCGGTGGCCGCGAGCACGAACAGCGTGCCGATCAGAGCCTCCTGCACCTCGGGCCAGCGCTGCTCGGTCCAGGTGAGCAGCAGCGCGCCGCCCAGGGCCGCCGCGAGCGCCGCGGACTGCCCCGCGAAACCCTGCGGAGGCAGGCCGAACAGGCTCGCGGCGAGCACGCCGCAGCCGGCGATCTGGGCGATCGCGAGGTCGATGAACACGATCCCGCGCCTGAGCACCTGCATGCCGAGCGGCACGTGGGTGGCCAGCACGAGCAGGCCGGCGGCGAGTGCCGGCAAGACGAGGCTGACGTCGAAGGCGGCGAAGCTCATTTGCCGGCCGCCTTGAGCAGGATCGCAAGCATGTCGTCGTACCAGCTGAACAGGTCCTTCGACGCGTCGTCGCCGCCGACCGAGAACGGCAGCATCACGGCCTCGATGTGAGCGCGCCCGGCGAACCATTCGGAAGCGCGCGGGTCGTTGAACGAGGCGCGCACCACCATTTTCGCCGGGTTGGTCTTTTGCGCCTCGAGCAGCGCGGTCATGTGCGAGATCGTGGGGTCGACGCCCGGCAAGGGCTCCAGCGAGCCCACCGTTTGGATGCCGAGCCAGCGAAAGAGGTAGTCGAAGGCCTGGTGGTGCACTACCACCTTCAATCCCTTGAGCGGGGCGGCCTCGCGCTCCCATTTGGCGATCGCCTGCTGCCAGCGCGCGTCGAACGCCCGGTAGTTCGTCTGGTACGCGGCCGCGTTGGCCGGGTCGACCTGTGCGAGCCGTTCGGCGAGCGCCTGGGCGACCTTGGCGATGTTGCGCGGGTCGGTCTGGATGTGCGGATTGCCCTCGGGATGAACGTCGCCCTCGCGCCGGTCGAGCCGGGTCGGGATCTCGATCAGGTTCACGTAGCGCGCCGCTTCGAAGTAGCCCGGCGCGTTGGGCTGGATGCGGTCGTTGCCGGACTCGCGCACGAGCACCGGCAGCCAGCCGACTTCCAGCTCCGCGCCGGTGCAGACCGCGAGATCGGCGCGGCGCGCCGCCGCGATCAGGCTCGGGCGCGCCTGGATGTGATGCACGTCCTGCAGCGCGGTGCTCGCCTCGTAAATCCGGGCGCGGTCGCCGGCGAGCTCGTGCGTCAGCGCGCCCCATTCCGGCTCGCAGGCGAGCACGTTGAGCGCCGCCGCGGCGGGCCCCGCCGCCAGCAGCGCAAGGAGGAACAACAGGATTCGGGTTTTCATGGGAGTGTCCTACCAGGTGTGCGCCCCGTGGGTGCCGAGGCTGAGGATGTATTGGAGGAAGATCTGGTTGTCGGTCGCGTCCGGGCGCGACTTGTCGCGCGCGAGCTGCAGCCGCAGGCGGCTGAACTCGCTCGGCGAGTAGTCCACCATCGCGGTCTGCAGGGTCGGCGTGTAGGGCGCGAGGAGCGGAAAGTCCGACGCGGGCAGCAGGCCCGCATCGACCTGCCCGATGCTCGTGTTTCCCGGATCGAGCCGGTCGTAGCGCAGCCCGACCCGCCAGCGCGGCAGGAACTGGTAAACCGCTTGCCCGTACCAGCCCGACTGGCTGGAGGCGTAGGCGCCGGGCAGCGGCGCGCCCGCGGTGTCGTAGGTGAGCGTACCGTTCTCCGTGCGCCGGAAGTACTCGCCCTGCAGCTTGAAGTTGCGGTAGTAGGGATTGCCGTTCGGCGCCCACTTCCAGACCGCGTCGGCGAGCCACAGGCTGCTGCGGCCCGTGAAGGCGTCGGTCACCCCGCCGTCGTCGTAGGCGCGCCCGTCCGGAGAGGTGCGCAGGTAGGAAAGTCCTGCGCGCCAGCTCTGGCTCACGCCGACGTCGCCGCCCACGTGGCCGAACAGCGTTCCCAGCGCCGCTCCGTTCTTGTCGCGGTCGTTGCCCGGAAAGCTGCGCCCGCGGCCGGCTTCGGCGCCGAGCTCGACCAGCAGATCGGTCGGCGCGACCCACTTTGCCTGCACGCCGTCGTCGGCGAGCTGGCCGCCGACGAAGGCGCGGTAGGGCAGCGGCGCGTCGATGAAGTCCCAGGCGTGGCTATGCTGCTCGTTCTGGTAGCCGATTTTGGAGAAGAAGCGCCCGGCCTTCAGCGTCCAGCCGTCGGACAGGCTGTTCGTCTCGAGGTAGCCGTTTTCGACATCGATCCCGCCGTCGGGGGCGAGCGAGGCGATCAGCGTGCCGCTGAAATAGGGGTCGGCGGTGGCGGAGAACACCACCTCGGATTCGGCCAGGCCCATGCCGCGCTTGCCCGGATCGACCTGGCCGCCGCTCGGGATGAAGCCGCCGATGCGGTAGGTCGCCGGGTCCTGCGACAGGTTCGCGTAGCGCCCCTGCAGGATCATCGAGATCGGCGGGTTGAACGCGTTGCCGCGCTGCTGCTGCGCGACCTGGCGCGCGCTCGCCTGCGCCTGGGTCGCGTCCTGCTTCGCGTCGCTCGCCTGTTGTTCGGCCTTGCCTGCCTTTGCCTCCGCGTCCGAGAGGCGCTGCTCGAGCGCGCGGATGCGCGTCTCGTACTCCTGCTTCATCTGCTGGATCTGCTGTCGGATCTGCGCCAGATCCGCAGCCTCGTCGGCGCGCGCGGCCGCGGGCGTGATGCACGCCAGCGCTGCCGCGACCAGCGCCCATGCCGGTCGTTGCATTGCTTTCTCCTCGAAAGTGCGAAAACGGATTCCCCGGCCGGGCCGGAGATCGATTCATGCGCTGACGAGGAAAGCGGGCGGCGCTCTTTGGTGGTAGGGCTGGACGAACCGCGGGACCCAGCCGAACGAGAGTCCCGGGACGGTGGCCTCGACGTTGTTCGACGCGAGGGGGAAATGCAGTTTGGAGGTGAGCGCGTGCCCGGCCGCGCTGAACGCCGCGCACACCACGCAGATCGGCTTCGCCTGACCCTGCTTGGGCCGCTCGGCCGGCGGGCGGTCCTCGCGCAGGTGCTCGAGCTGGTGCAGCGTATCGGCGAGCGGCATGCCCGCGAGCGCGAACACCGCCGCCGCCAGCAGCGCGCGGACCGTTCCGCCAAGCTTCGATCGCGTAAGATCCACTTTCAGGTCAGGATGTGCCAGTCGGCTCGCAGATTAAACCGCAGCCAGGCATAGGTAAACACAAGAAGTGTGTATGAAACCTTACAAGAAAAGGGGAAACGCATGATCCACGTTATCGCCGTCATCACCGCCAAGCCCGGAAAGCGGGACGACATCCTGAAACATTTCCGCGCCAATGTGCCCGCGGTGCGGGCCGAGAAGGGGTGCATCGAATACGGCGCCGCGATCGACGCGGATCCCGCACCGCAGATGCAAACCAAGTACGGTCCAGACACCTTTATCGCGGTGGAGAAGTGGGAAAGCATGGACGCGCTCAAAGCGCACGCTGGCGCACCGCACATGGCGACCTACGCGGCGAAAGTAAAGGATATGATCGCGAGCCGCGTGATCCATATCCTCGCGCCAGTCTGAGCAGGCGCTGCGCCATGTCCGTGCATCGGCTGTCATCGTCGCGCGCCATCGATCCCGTGCGCGAGGCAAAGGTCCATCTCGCCGCCGCTCACCGCCTGGCGGTGCTGGACGAGCTCGAGGAGGGCATCGATAACCATTTCACGGTGACGCTGCCGGGGTACGACGACCGCTATCTGATCCTGCCGTTCGGCCTGCACTGGTCGGAGGCCGAGGCGAGCGACATGATCGTGTTCGACGAATCGGGCCAGACCCTCGAAGGCGAGGGCGTGGTCGAGCTTTCGGCGCAGTGCATCCACGCGCCCATTCACCGCCTGACCGGTGCGCGCGTGGTCATGCACACCCACCAGACCTGGGCGCTCGCGCTCAACATGCTCAAGGACAACCGCCTGTTGCCCGCGAGCCAGACGGCGGCGTTCTACCACGGCCACGTCGCCTATGACGACACCTACACCGGCACCGCCGACTTCATCGGCGAGGGCGAGCGTCTGGCAGGCGTCATCGGCGACAAGCGCGTGCTGTTCATGAAGAACCACGGCGTGCTGGTGATCGGAGACAGCGTGGCGCAGGCCTACCGGCGCCTGTACAAGCTCGAGCGCGTCTGCCGCGCCCAGGTGCTGGCGCTGGGCACCGGCAAGCCGCTCGAAGTGCTCCCGGAGGCGGTGGTGGCGCAGGTGCAGGCGCCGCCGGAGAACGACCGCCATTCGCGCGCCGAGCGCGACCGTCTGTATTTCGAGGCGATGATGCGGGTGCTCGACCGGGAGAATCCGGGCTACGCCGACTGAATTGCGGCGCGATGCTCTCGCCGCGGCGCTTCAATCCACGCGGTAGCGGCGGATGACTTCCGCATCGGGGTCGGCGCCCAGGCCGGGGCCCCGGGGCACCGGCAGCTCGCCGCGCTCGGGCGCGAGCACCGCGCCATAAAGAGAGGCCCCGGCCCACAGGTAAAAATATTCGAAGCGCTCGCTTGCCTCGAGTGTCGCAAGCAGATGCAGCGTGGCGAGCGCGCCGGGGCCGAAGTACGGCGAGTGCGGCGCGAGCCGGACCCCGTGTTGCGCAGCCAGCGCCGCCACGCGCCGGAATTCGGTGATGCCGCCGACCTTGGTGACCGAGGGCTGAGCGATCTGCACCGCGCGCGCCTCGAACAGCGCGGCGAACTGGGTCGCGAAGCAGCAGTTCTCGCCCGCCGCGATCGGGATGCCGCAGGCCTCGCCCACCGCGCGCAGGCCGGCGCCGTCCTCGGGCGGGAACACCGGCTCCTCGAACCACTCCAGGCCCAGCGGCGCGAGGCGCTTTCCGACCGCGATCGCCGCCTCGACGCTCCACTCGCAGTTGACGTCCAGCAGCAGCGCGGTGTCGCGCGGCACCGCGGCGCGCGCCGCCGCGATCACCGGCTCGCTCACCTCGTGCAGCTTGATCGCGCCGAAGCCTTCGTCGAGCGCCTGCTCGCAGTAGCGCGCGGCGAGCGCGCCCTCGGCGTAGCGCAGCAGGCTCGCGTAGCACCCGAGCCGCTCGCGGCGCGCACCGCCCAGCAGCGCGTGCAGCGGCCTGCCGGCCGCCTTGCCGGCAATGTCCCAGAGCGCGATATCAAGGCCCGAAAGCGCGAATGCCGCGATGCCGAAGCGGCCGAAGATGTGCAGCCGCCGCTGGATCGTCGCGTGCAGCCCGGCGATGTCCGCCGCGTCGTGCCCCACCGCCAGGGGCGCGATCATGTCGTGGACGGCCGCGACGACGGGGCGCCGGCATGAATAGGAGAACGCCTCGCCCCAGCCGGTGAGCCCGGCGTCGGTGTCGACGCGCACCAGGCAGAAATCGAGCGCCTGCCAGCCGCCGCTGCCGAGCGTCCAGGCATCGGCGCCATAGCGGCTCGGGATCGAGAGCGGAACTGCTTCGACGCGGACGATCTTCATGGCGCGAGTCACTCCATGGCGTAAATGCAAATTGCATTGTCGTGGAACAGCGCGCGCTGCTCCAGCTCCGAAAATGAGCCGGCGATCTCGCGCAATCCGGAATAGATCTCGTCAAAGGTCGAGCACAGGCTGTCCACCGGGAAGTTGCTGGCGAACATCGCGCGCGCCGTGCCGAAGATGTCGATCGCCGACAGCACCACTTCGCGGTTGAGCGCCGCGCTCCAGCGTGCGCCGGGCACACCGAGGCCCGAGATCTTGATCGCGGCGTTCGGGCAGGCGGCGAGTGTCCGCAGGGCGCGCTTCCAGCCGGCCAGCGCCTCAACGCCGCGATCGGTGGGCAGACCGGTATGGTTGAGCACCAGCGTCGTATCTGGAAAGTCGCGGCAGAGCGCGGCCGCGTCGTCGAGCTCGGTCCACGGCGCCTGCAGGTCGAAGCGCAGCCCGTGGCGCGTGAGCCGCGCGTAGCCCGCGCGCCAGCGGGCATCGCGCATCGCCCCGCGGCGCGGCTTGTGGCGCACGCCGCGCACGAAGGCGAACGCCGCCTGTCGCTCGAGCACGACGGCGGCATCGTCGCGGTCGAGCCAGGCCTGCGCCACCATCACCGTCGGCAGGCCCGTCGCGCGCCGCAGCCGCTCGACCCACGCCGTCTCGCCGAGCGGATCGCGCGGATCCCATTCGGTCTCGACGTAGACGGTCTTCACCACCTCGTGCCCCGTCGCGTCGACGGCGTAGTCGGCGGGAAGATAGGGCCGGCGCAGCGCCGAATAGTCGCCGTAACGGAATCGAATCGGCGTCGCATCGCACAGCCAGGGATGATAGTTCGCGCGCGGGTCCCAGAAATGCTGGTGCGCGTCGACGATCGGAAAGCGCGGGCTCACGCCGCAATCCTAGCCCACGCGCGTGCGGCGAGTCTTTACGCCCGTGCCCGCGGCGCAGTACATTGTCGGCGCCCCGTGAGAGGAGGAGGGCGCCCGATGATCCGCTCCACCATGCAGCGCGTGCCGCTGTCGCTGAACCATTTCCTGGAACGCGCCGGGAAGCTGTTTCCCGAATCCGAAATTGTCAGCCGGCTGCCGGACAAGTCGCTCAAGCGCATGCGCTTCGCCGATTTCTACCGCCGCTCGCGCCGGCTTGCTTCGGGGCTGCTCGCCGCCGGGCTGAAGAAGGGCGACCGGGTGGCGACGCTGTGCTGGAATCACTACGCGCACCTGGAGTGCTATTTCGGCATCCCGGCGGCCGGCGGCGTCATGCACACGCTCAACCTGCGCCTCGCGCCGGACGACATCGGCTGGATCGCGAACCACGCCAAGGACCGCTTCCTGGTGCTGGACGACATCCTGCTGCCGCTGTACGACCAGTTCAAGAGCAAGGCGAAGTTCGAGAAGGTGATCGTGGTGCCGTTCTCCGGCAAGGCGGTGAACAAGGCGTTCGCGGACTACGAAGCCTTTCTCGAGGCGGCGCCGCAGAAGTTCGACTACCCGGCGCACGACGAGGACGACCCGATCGCGATGTGCTACACCTCGGGCACCACCGGGCGGCCGAAGGGCGTGGTGTACTCGCACCGCTCGACGGTGATCCATTCGCTGGTGGCCAACATGCCCGATTTCTGGGGGCTGTCGGCGAAGGACAAGGTGCTGCCGGTGACCCCGATGTTCCACGCCAACAGCTGGGGCGTGCCCTACACCTGCGTGATGATGGGCGTGAAGATGATCTTTCCCGGGCCGCACCTGCACCCGCAGGACCTGCTCGATCTGTTCAAGGCCGAGCAGCCCACCTACGCGCTTGGGGTGCCCTCGATCTGGATCGGCATGGCGCAGCTGCTCGAGGCCGATCCGGTGCGCAACAAGCTGCCGCAGGGAATCCGCATGCTCGTGGGCGGCGCGGCGATGCCCGAGGCGATGATCCGGCTCTACGCGAAGCACGGCGCGCAGGTGACGCACGGCTGGGGCATGACCGAGATGAGCCCGCTCGGCACCGCGTCCTACCTCAAGCCCGAGCTGCAGGGAGTGGGCGAGGACGAGTTCTTCGCCCGCTCGGCGACGGCGGGCGTGCCGGTGCCGATGGTCGACATGCGCATCGTGGCCGAGGACGGCAGCGAGCAGCCCTGGGACGGCAAGAGCGTGGGCGAGATCCAGGTGCGCGGGCCGTTCATCGCCGGCGGCTACCACGACGTGGCCACCGATCCCGAGAAGTTCACCGCCGACGGCTGGCTGCGCACGGGGGACGTCGCCTCGCTGGATGCGCACGGCTACCTGCGCATCGCCGACCGCACCAAGGACCTGATCAAGTCGGGCGGCGAGTGGATCAGCTCGGTCGACATGGAGAACCTGCTGATGGCGCACGCCGCGGTGGCCGAGGCGGCGGTGATCGCGGTCGCCGACCTGAAATGGGGCGAGCGGCCGCTCGCCTGCGTGGTGCTCAAGCCCGGCGGCAAGGCCGACCCCGACGCGCTGCGCGCCCACCTTGCGGGGCGCTTTGCCAAGTGGCAGCTGCCCGACCGGTTCGAATTCCTCGAGGCGATTCCCAAGACCTCGACCGGCAAGTTCTGGAAGGTCAAGCTGCGGGAGCAATTCCGCTGAGCGCCGCCATGAGCCCGCTGCGATGCGCCCGCCTCGGTCTCGCGCTGGGGCTGTGCCTCGCCGCCGGCGCCGCCCGCGCCGCGGTCGACGCACGCGACCTCGAGCGCTGCGCGCGCATCGATCAGCCCGCGCAGCGCCTGGCCTGCTACGATGCCGCGGTGCCGCGGCCCGCGCCGGGCGCGGCGCTGCCGGCGGACGCGGCCGATCGCTCGCCGATCGACCAGCGCTGGGCGATCGGGGTCAGCGGCACGCTGTTCGACATCCTGCCGCACAAGCCGACTTACCTGCTGGTCGTGCACCACAGCAACAACCTCAACGTCGCGCCGGAGAGCCCGACCCATGCGGCGCCCGCGCCGGCCGATCTGCGGCCGAGCGAGGCAATGTACCAGCTCAGCTTCAAGTTCAGGGTCGTGGACCTGCAGGACAGCCTCGGCGCGTCGCTGTGGGCGGGCTACACGCAGCGCAGCCAGTGGCAGGTCTACAACCCCACCGTGTCGCGCCCGTTCCGCGAGACCGACTACGAACCCGAACTGATGCTCGCCTTCCATCCCGACCGGCACTTTCTCGGCATGCGCTGGCGGCTGCTCAACTTCGGCCTGGTGCACCAGTCGAACGGCCAGTCCGATCCGCTGTCGCGCAGCTGGAACCGGGCCTACGTGCAGTTCGGGCTCGAGCGCGGCGGGCTGGAACTGCTGCTGCGGCCGTGGTGGCGCATCCCGGAGAACCGGGCCAACGACGACAACCCCGACATCGTCGACTACATGGGCTACGGCGACGCGGTGGTGAGCTATCACTGGGGCCGGCAGACCGTGTCGGCGCTCGGGCGCTACAATCCGCGCACCCACAAGGGGGCGCTGCGTACGACGTGGAGCTTCCCGCTCTACCGCCGCATGCGAGGCTACGTCGAGCTGTTCAACGGTTACGGCGAGAGCCTGGTCGACTACAACTGGCGCCAAACTACTTTCGGCTTCGGCATGGCGCTGACGGATTGGCAGTAATGCGACCGCTGTTCGTGAGCGGTCTTTGCATCGCGAGCGCCCTCGGCGCAGGGCTGGAGGAAAGCTTCGCGGCGCTGCGCAACGGGACGTCCGGCCTGCGGCCGAACGATTTCGAGCCCTTTCCGCACCCGACCTGGATCGGCCGCGTCGACGGCCTCGAGTCGGCGCCGGTCACGGGCGCGCTGGCGCGCTTCGACTGCCGCAACAACCGTCTCGCGCAGCTCGCGCTGGCGCAGGACGGCTTCGAGCAGGCGGTGGCGCGCGCGAGAGAGCGCCACGGCGCAGCGCGCATCGCGGTCCTGCTCGGCACCACGACCTCGGGCATCCTCGAGACCGAGCTCGCCTACCGGCGCAGCGCCGAGACCGAGCGGCTGCTCGCGGCGCGCGACTATGCCGCCACGCACGGCATGTTCTCGCTCGCCGAATTCGTGCGCGCGCGCCTCGGGCTCGAAGGGCCGGCGGCCACCGTTTCCAATGCCTGCGCCTCGAGCGCGAAGGTGTTCGCGCAGGCCGCGCGCCTGATCGAGGCGGGGATCTGCGACGCAGCGGTGGTCGGCGGCGTCGACAGCCTGTGCCTGACCACGCTATACGGCTTTCGCTCGCTCGAACTTCTTTCGGCCGAACCGTGCCGGCCGTGCGATGAACGGCGCGACGGCCTCTCGATCGGCGAGGCGGGCGGCTTCGCGCTGCTCGAGAAGGCGCCTGGCGCGAAAGCTGCGGCCGCGCTGCTCGGCTACGGCGAGAGCAGCGACGGCTACCACATGTCCTCGCCGCACCCCGGGGGCGCGGGCGCGCTGCTGGCGATGTCGGACGCGCTCGCGCGCGCCGGCGTGCGGCCGGGCGAGGTCGATTACGTCAACCTGCACGGCACCGGAACTCCGGCCAACGATCGCGCCGAGGATGCCGCTGTGCACGCGCTGTTCGGCGCGGCGACGCCCGCCAGCTCGACCAAGGGCTGGACCGGCCACACGCTCGGCGCGGCGGGCATCGTCGAGGCCGCGATCTCCGTTCTGTGCCTCGAGCGCGGGTTCCTGCCCGGTACGCTGAACACCGGGCGGCCGGACCCGGCGCTGCGCTCGCGCGTCGTGCTCGAGAGCGAGCAGCGCCCGCTCTCGCGCGTGCTGAGCAACTCATTCGGCTTCGGCGGCAACAATTGCAGCCTGCTGTTCGGCCGCGCAGGATGATGCGCGTCTTCCTGCACGGCGTCGGCGTGGTCGGCCCTGGGCTCGAAAACTGGGCCGCGTGCCGCGAGGTCGTCTCCGGGCGCGCGCCTTGGGGCGAGGCCGCATTGCGCGTACCGGTGCCCGCCATGCTGCCGCTGACCGAACGCAGGCGCTGCAACGCGGCTTCGCGCCTTGCGCTGGCGGCAGCGGAGGACGCGATTGGCGCGGGCGACTGGCCTGCGGTGGGGCTGGCGACCGTGTTCGCATCGGCCGACGGCGACGGCGCGGTGACGCACGCGCTGTGCCAGTCGTTCGCGGCGCGCGAGCCCGAGGTGTCGCCGACGCAGTTCCACAACTCGGTGCACAACGCGCCGGCCGGCTACTGGGGCATTGCGACGCGCTCGGCGCGCCCTTCGACCAGCCTCGCCGCGGACCAGGACTCGTTCGCCGCCGGCCTGTTCGAGGCGGCGCTGCAGGCGACGCTCGAGCCGGGCCCGGTGCTGCTGGTGGCCTTCGATTTGCCGCTGCCGCACCCGCTCGCGCTAATGCGCCCGCGCCGCCACGGCCTCGCGGTCGCGCTGCTGCTCGGGCGCGAGCCGCGCGGCGGGGCTCTCGCGGCGCTCGCGCTGCGGCTCGAGCCGGAGGCGATGGCGAGCCCGCTGCCGCCCGCGCTCGAGGCGCTGGGCGACAATCCGACCGCGCGCGCGCTGCCGCTGCTCGCGCTGCTGGCGCGCGGCGAGCAAGGCGAAGTCCGGCTCGGCGCGGTGGGCGCGCGGCAGCTCGTGGCGCGCTGCGAGCAATGACGCTCGGACGCGCGCAGATCGAGGTTCTCGTGCCCCAGCGAGGCGCGATGTGCCTGCTCGACCGGGTGCTGTCGTGGGACGCCGAGGGCATCGTCTGCGCCAGCGCGGGCCACCGGCTGGCGGACAACCCGCTGCGCGCGCGCGGCCGGCTGCACGCGGTAACTGGAATCGAGTACGCGGCGCAGGCGATTGCGCTGCATGGCGCGCTCGCCGCGCGCGCGGGCCGCGCGATCGGGCCCGGCGTGCTCGCCAGCCTGCGTGAGATCGAGCTGCGGGCCGAACGGCTCGACCTCGTCGCGGGAGAATTGCTTGCGATCGCCGAGGCGCTCGTGGTCGAGCGGCGCCACATGCTGTACGCTTTCCGGATCGAAGGCGACGGCCGCGTCCTGCTCAGGGGGCGCGCCGCGATCGCACTCGTTGCCGGAACCGACCCATGAAGCGCGCCGTGGTGACAGGAGGAAGTGGTGCGCTGGGGGCGGCGATCTGCCGCTCGCTGGCGGCGGCGGGGCTGCACGTGATCGTGCACGGCCACGCTCACATGGATCGCGCGCGAGGCGTGGCCGGGGAGATCCGCGCCGCGGGCGGCAGCGCCGAAACGGTTGCGTTCGACGTTTGCGACGGCGCCGCCGCCGCACGCGCGCTCGAGGACCAGGTCGAGCGCGGCGGGCCGATCCAGGTCGTGGTCAGCAATGCCGGCGTGCACCGCGACGCGCCGCTTGCGGGCATGTCCGAGGCGCAGTGGGACGAGGTGGTCGACGTCTCGCTCAAGGGTTTTTTCAACGTTACGCGGCCGCTGCTGCTGCCGATGATCGGCACGCGCTGGGGGCGGATCGTGAGCATATCGTCGATCGTCGGCCTGACCGGCAACCGCGGCCAGGTCAACTACGCGGCGGCGAAAGCGGGGCTGCACGGCGCGACCAAGTCGCTCGCGATCGAGCTCGCCGCGCGCGGCATTACGGTGAATGCGGTGGCGCCGGGCATCATCCGCTCGGCGGGCACCGACGCCGCCGTACCGGACGGCGTGGTCGAGGCGCTGGTGCCGATGAAGCGCCGCGGCACGCCCGGGGAGGTCGCGAGCCTGGTCGCCTACCTGGCGTCCGACGCCGCGGCCTATCTTTCGGGCCAGGTGATCTCGGTCAACGGCGCGATGGCCTAGCTGCAATGGAAACGACAGGCTACGTGGCCGTTATCCCGGCCCTCGACGAAGTCGCGACGATCCGCGACGTGGCCGAGCGCACGCTGCGTCAACTCGGCGCGCTGATCGTGGTGGACGACGGCTCCACCGACGGCACCGCGGCCGCGCTCGAGGGCCTGCCGCTCGAGCTGCTGCGCCATCCGGTGAACCTCGGAAAGGGTGCGAGCCTGTGGCGCGGCATGCAGCGCGCGCTCGAGCTCGGCGCCCGAGCCGTGATCACGCTCGACGGCGACGGCCAGCACCTGCCCGAGGACATCCCCGCGCTGCTCGCCGCGCACCGGTGCCGCCCCGAGGCGGTCGTGATCGGCTCGCGCGTGCATCTGCGCGAACAGACACCGGCATTGCGCTATCGGGCCAACCGCTGCGCGGACTTCTTGGTGGGGTGGGTCGCCGGCCGCCGGCTGCCCGACACGCAGTCCGGCCTTCGCGTCTATCCGGCACGCCTGATACGCAACGCGCGCGTCCACCATGGCGCGTCGTCGCGCTTTGCTTTCGAAAGCGAGATGCTGATCGACGCCGTGCGACAGGGCGTCGAATGCATCGCGGTCCCGATCACGGTGTCCTACCGCGGCTTGGCGCGGGCGAGCCACTTCGCTTCGTTCGCCGACGCCGCGCGCATCGGCTTGATGTTGGCGCGGCGCCAGCTTGCGCGCTACCCCGCGTCGCGCCCGAAGGCGGCCGAGAAAACGAGCGCGAGCGGCGTGCCGGCGAGCACCGTCACCCCGATCGCGCGCAGCACCGGCGTGGCCGAGAGTGCGAGCGCGCCGGCCGAGCACAGCACCGCGAGGCAGCACACCGTGAGCGAGAGCAGCGTGCGGCGGCGCTCGTCCGGGTCGCGCGGCACACGGTTGAAGAAAAGCGAGTAGTTCAGCCCGGTTCCGACCACGAACAGCAGCGCGACAAGGTGAAACAGAGTCAGCGGCGAGCCGAACAGCGGCAGCATCCCGGCCGCGACCACCGCCGCGAGCAGCACTGGCATGAGCACGCGCGCCGCCTCGCGCGCCCCCCCGAGCCCCCATGCCAGCAGACCGAACATGGCGGCGACGCCGAGCGCGGTCAGCTTGAGCGTCTGGCCGCGGTAGCGCGCGATCATGCGCCCGGTCTCGCGCCGCAGGTCTAGCAGCTTCGCGCCCGGGGCGTGCAGCGCCTCGAACCTGGCCGACAGCGCGGCGAGGTCGGCCACCCCGCGCAGCGGCATCAGCGCGACCCATTCGCCGCGCAGCGGGAAAAGCAGCGCGTGGAGCTTGAGCGCGAGGCCGGTGCCGCGCAGGTCGGCCGGCTCGAGCAGCGGTCCGCTGCGCGCGCGCTGGACGTCGCGCAGGAACGGCGCGAACGGCCCGGGGCGGAACGGCAGGCCCTTCGCGGCCTGCGCGAGCGCGCGCCGCAGCGCCTGCGCCTCGGGCAGGGCGGCGCGCCGCTCGCGCTGCAGCGCCTCGCTCGGCAGGATGTCGCTCGCCGCTTCGTAGCCCGCGATCAACCCGTCGTTCATCAGGCCGCGCAGCGCGGGCTCGAGCGCCTCGCTGCGCTCCAGCGCCTGCTCGCGGCCGGGCGCGCGCAGCACGATCACGGCGCCGACGTCGGGGGCCTTGAGCTCGGCGCGCAGCTGCTGGTCGGCGCGCCGCTCGACGTCCGGGATCGGGTTGAGCTTGCCGAGATCGTCGTCCCACAGCTTGCCCGGGCGCAGCGCGCCCGCCGCGAGGACGAGCGCGAGCGCGGACCAGGCGAGCGCGCGCAGCGGGCCCTGGTGGCGCGCGAGCGCACTCCAGCCGAGCAGCGGCGCGAGGCGCGCCAGCGCCACCGGGCGCGCGGGCGCGATCTCGGGCAGCACGTAGCGCGTCACCAGACCGGCGACCAGGATCGCGCTCATCAGCAGCAGGCCGAGCTGCGCCAGGCCGACGAAGCTCGACAGCAGCATGCTCAGGCCGCCAAGCACGGTCGTGAGCACCGCCAGGCGCAGCGTGGGCCAGACGCGCGCGAGCGTCGTGCGCAGCGCGTCGCCCGGCTGGTTGTGCAGGAACAGATAGCTCGGGTAGTCGACCGCCTCGCCGAACAGAATCGCGGCGAAACCGAGCGAGATGCCGTGGATAGAGCCGAACGCCAGCGCGACCAGCGCGACGCCGGCCACGATTCCGCTCGCGATCGGAAGGAAGCAGGCGAGCGTGAGCGCCGCCGAGCCGTACACGAACAGCAGCAGGGCGAGCACCCCGGCGCCGGCGATGAGCGAAAGGCTCGAGGCATCGGCGCGGATCAGCGCGCGCGACTCGACCGCGAACACGCCCGGACCGCTAAGCGTGAGCGACGCGACGCTCGCGCCCGCCGCAGCGGCGAAAGCCGAGCGTACGGTGTTCACCGCCTGCGCCTGGGCATCGAGATCCGACGCCGCGGCGCGCGTCTCGGCCACCAGCAGCGTGCGCCTGCCGTCGGGCGAGAACCAGACCCCGCGGCGCGTGTCCGGGCCGGCGGCGGGGAGCGACTCGAGATAGCGGCGCGCTTCGCCCGTCGGGTCCGCCGCGATGCTGCCGGCGAGCGCGCTGCCGAGCGGCGAGCCGAGCGCCTCGAGCGCGCGCTGCAGCGCATCGCGCAGGCCCGCGGCGGAGAAGCGCGGCGGCGCGACCGCCGGGCTGAGCAGGTAGCGCCAGCGCTCGACGAACGCGCGGTCCGCGGCGCCGAAGCGCGCTTCGCCGTTGTTGACGTAGGCGAACTGCGCGGACGCCGAGAGCCGCTGCGCGAGCGCGCGGCTCGCGCCCGCGAGCGCACCCGGCTCGGCGCCCGAAATGCCGATCAGGATCATGCGCGCGGCGACGCCCTCGCGCAGCTGGTGCACCAGCAGCGCCTGGTCGGCGTCGAGCCGCGCCGGCAGGAAGGCGGTGAAATCGCTCGTGATGCGCGCGCGCGAGGCGACCAGGACGCTCGCCGCGAGCAGCGCGAGCCAGACCAGCACGACGGCGCGCGCGCGACGGGTCAAGGGCCGTCCGGGCGGAGCGCCATCACGGTCGTGTTGCCGCCCGCCTCCTTCACGCTGATCTGCACGATGTCCGCGCGGCGGCCGTGAAACTCGATCGAGCGCACGTAGCGCGCCATCTCGTCGTCGCGCGGCGCGAGCTCGAGCGTCCAGTCCTCAACGCCGCCGCTGAACGAGGTGCGGTAGTAGCGCTCGAGCGCGGCCAGGTCGCCGCCAAGCGTGGCGCGCAGGCCTTCGGCGAAGGCCCATGCGGCCGGGCTGGCGCGCAGAGAATAACTGCGCGATTCGCCGCGCGCCGGGCTTTCGATCCGCATCGAATCGCCGTCGATCACGATGCGCTCGCGGTAGGGCGTTGCGACGTCCTTCTCGATCCGGCCGCCGCGCAGGTACGACAGCTTGCCCGAGAGCGCGAGCGGTTCGCTTAGCGCGGCCATGCGCTTGGTCTCGCTGAAGCGCACGGTCGAGGCTTGCACCGCAGACAGGAGCCGCATCACCTGCGCCAGCCCGTCCTCCTGCGCGGGCGCTGCGCCGCAGGCGAGCGCCAGAAGGGCGGCGGCGAGCGCCCGGTACAATGACGACACGGGGCCATGTTTCCGAGCTTTTTTTTCCTCGAGGTGCGTTGGAGCGCGCATGTGAACCGCGCACGATTGCAACACGCCCTGCGCAAAAAGACAACGACGGCGGCGCTCGCGCTCCTGCTGCTGTGCGGCTGCGCCGGGCCGTCGCTCGAGCGGGCGCACGCGCTGCCGCCGAATGCGACCCCGGCGCGGTTTCTCCTGACATTCGACGACGGGCCGAGCACCTCGGGGCCTTACAACCCGACCCGCGCGATCCTCGATGCGCTGGCGCGCAACCTGGTGCAGGCCGGGATCAAGGCGGTGTTCTTCCTGCAAACGCGCGACCCGCGCGCCGGCGGCTCGGAGGCGGGCAGGGCGTTGATGCGGCGCGAGCACGCCGAGGGCCATGTGCTGGCCGTACACAGCGGCTCGCCGCGCGGGCACATCGACCACAGGCTGCTGCCGGATGCCGAGCTCGAGCGCACGCTGGCGGACGCCAAGGCCGACATCGCCGCGGTCACCGGCCGGCCGCCCGACCTGGTGCGGCCGCCGTTCTGGAACTACGACGCGCGCACGCTCGCCGCCTACCGCAAGCGCGGCCTGCACATGCTGCTGACCGACGTCAGCGCGAACGACGGCGTGATCTACTTCTGGAACATCAGCCTGCGGCGGCGCAGCCACATCCGCGATTCGCTCGCCGCGCTGCGCGAGCAGATCGCCGCCGGCGCGCTGCCGATGGTCGGCGGCGTGATCCCGCTGGTGGTCACCTTTCACGACACCAACACCTACACCGCGCACCACATGCAGGAGTACCTGCGCATCCTGACCGAGGAGGCCGCGAACGTCGGCCTGGTGCTCGCGCCGAAGCCCTTCTACGACGATGCCGCGTCGATCGAGCGCGCCGCGCGGGTGCGGGCAGTCGGCTGGGATCAGCCGTCGCCAGGCGCCCAGAAGTCGTAGAAGTTGAACCAGTTGTAGGGCGCCTCGCGGCAGTGATGCTCGAGCCGGGCGACGTAGCGCTCGACCCAGGGTCGAAGCGAGCCATCGCGGTCGCGCCGGTCGAGCTCGATGCGATCGGCGAAAGGCTCGAGGTGCACGTCGTAGCGGCGCCCGCCGCGGTAAAGGCCAAAGGCGAGGATCACCGGCGCCTGCAGCAGCCCCGCGAGCAGCAGCGGGCCGAGCGGAAAGTGCGCCGGCGCGCCGAGGAACTCGCAGCGGCATTCGCGCTCCTCGCGCAGGCCGCGGTCGGCGAGGATGCCGACGATCTCGCCGCGCTCGAGGCATTCCTGCGCGCGCAGCAGCGAGCCCGGGTGCCCGAGCGGGATCACGCGCGGCGCGGCCCCGGGCACGAGAGCGTCCAGCACGCGGTTGACCTTCTCCACGACCTCGACGTGCATCAGCATGTTGACCGGCGGCGCGCCCTCCGCCAGCCCGGCGGTGCGCAGGATCTCGAAGCTGCCCAGGTGCGAGCCGAGCAGGATGAAGCCGCGGCCCCGGCGCAGCGCCGTCAGCAGCGCGGGCGGTACGTCGAGCCGAACGTCGAAGTAGCCGTAGCGGCCGGCGCGCAGGTAGACGCGGTCGTGGACGGTCGAAGCGAAGGCGTGGTAGTGGCGCATGACCTCGGCCAGGCGCGGTGGCCGGCCAAGCACGCGCCGCAGGTAGTCGGCCGAGGCGCGCCGCGCGCCGCGCGAAAAGAGCACGAAGTAGGCGCAGATCGGGTACAGGAAGGCGCGCCCGAAAGGCCGGCCGAGCGCGAGGGTGACCCAGACGAGCGCGCGGATCGCGGCCTGGCTGCCGCGCTCGCGCTGCGCCAGCCAGCCGCCGCTCAAGCGCCGATCTCCGCGCTGCCGGTGGCGAAGGCCTTGCCGTCGCGAACAAGGGTGAACCGGATCGGACCCGGTTCCGGCTGCTCGATGACGATCCGGAACCGCTCGCCGGGCGCGAGCGGCGCGAGGAACTTCACCGCAGGCAGCCCGGTCAGGCGTGCTTGCGGGCCGAGCGCGCTCTCGATCGCGGCCGCGACCCGCTCGAGCAGCACCACCGCGGGGACGATCGGGTTGCCGGGAAAGTGTCCCGCCAGCGCGGGATGCGCGGGCTCGATCACGGTCTCGAGCTCGAATTTCATCGCGCGGACATCCGGTGCAGCAGCGCTTCGAGCCCGTCGCGCGTGATCTTGCCGTTGGCCGCGCGCGGCAGGGCGTCGACCAAGTAGAGCGGGCGCGGCAGGAACACCGGGTCGAGGTCGCGCCGCAAGGCCTCGATGATCGACGCCCTGCTCGCAGACGGCGCCACCGCGAACGCTGCCGGCCGACCGGCCCCGTCCGGCATGTAGAACACGCCGTCGACGACCCCGGGCACCGCGCGCAGGCGCGTGTTGAGATCCTCGATTGAGGTGCGTTTTCCCGCGACCTTGATCATGTCGCCGATTCGTCCCAGCAGGCGGAAGCCGCGCGCGCCCTCGCGTTCTACCCGGTCGGTAAGGGTGAACGGAGCATCGAGGTGTCCACCCTGCACCCGCATCGCCCCGTCTTCGGGGGCGAACGTCAACCCCTCGCTCAGGGTCCACGTCGCGCCGCGCGCGGTTCGCCGCAGCGCCATCATGCCGGTTTCGCTCGAGCCGTAGATCTCCTCCACCGGGCAGTCCCACAGCGCCTCGGCCGCCTGCGCGAGCTTCGCATCGAGCGGCATGGTCGAAGAGATCACGCCGCGCAGCGCGCTGCGCAGGTCGAGCGCGTCATCGACGCAGGCCCGCAGCTGTAGCGGCGTGGTCATCAGCCAGCGCGGCGCGGGCGCGGCCTCCAGCGCGGCCTTGACGTCCGAGGGCAGCAGCGGGCGGCCGGCGTCGACCGCGCCGCGCCACTGCAGCGGCAGCATTATGGTCGCCTCGAGGCCGAACATGTGCTGCGGCGGCACGGTGCCGACGATCTGCGGCGCGAGCGATGGTCCGAGGCCGAGGTGCCGCCCGAGCGCCAGCGCGCCGCGCACCAGCGAGCCCCAGGTCTTGACGTGCGGTGCCGGGTGCCCGGTGCTGCCAGACGTGAACACCATTGCCGCCGGCTGCCCGGCGGGGAAGGCCGGCATCTCGCGTGCCCCCGGCGCGCTTGGGTGTCCCAGCGGACGAAGCCGCGCGACGCCCGCGGGCACCTCGTCGTGGTCGGCGACGCAGCACAGCTCGCCGAAGTCGCGGCAGATATCGCGGATCGCGGCGTCGCCGCTGCCCGGCGGCAGCAGGCACAGACGGCGCGCGATCAGCGCCGCGGCGAAGCCGACCAGGAAGTGATAGCGGTCGCGGCACAGGTTGAGCACCTGCCGCCCGGGCGGCAGCGCGGCGGCGAGCGCCGCCGCATCGGCCAGCAGCGTCGCGGCGGAGATCGGCTGCCCGCGCCGGCGCGCGACCGCGTCGTCCATCGAATGCAGGCGCAGCAGCGGCAGCGTCTGCGCGGCCGGCAGGCGCAGGTACTGCAGCATGTCGCCCAGGCGCTGGGGCGGATGGTGCCGGAAGCGCACGCGGCGCCACGCGAACTCGCCCAGGAACAGCGCCGCCACCAGCGCCGGGCTGCCGGCGTAGACGAACAGCGTCCACGCGCGCAGCGGACCGAACGCCGTCAGCCACGCGGCAGCGGCGGCCAGCGCGGCGAACAGAAGGGTCCAGGCGAGCGTAACGCGACGCGTGTAGGCGGAACGGTCGGGCGGCAGGGTGCCGCCGTGCGCGTGACGCGCGAACGATGTGATGAGCGGCTCGGCGCCGCGCCGCAGGGTGCGCCCGAATACCCAGCACAGCACGAGGTCGATCAGCACCGGCGGAAGGTCCGCGGCCCACTTGAGCGCCGCGCCGTCGGGCAGCGATCTCAGCGCGAAGCGGCTGACGAGCGCATACAGGACCACCGCGCAGACTGCGCCGATGGCGCGCCTACTTGGTGCGATGCTTTTCAATGTGCGCGGTCAGCGCCCGCAGCGAAGCGAAGATGCGCTCGTTGTCGGCGTCGTCGGAGCGCAGCTTGAAGCCGTATTGCTTGGAAACGGCGAGTGCGATTTCGAGCAAATCGATCGAGTCGAGCCCCAGGCCCTCGCCGAACAGCGGCGCCTCGGGATCGATCTCGCCGGGGCTGATCTCGAGGTTGAGCGCCTGGACGATCAGCGCGGACAGCTCGGATTCGAATGCGGTAGTCTGCATCTGTATTTATTGCTTGTAGGTGTATTAGAGGTGTCGCCCTACAGTATAAATCGCTCCGGGAGAGAGGATGAACGATAGATCGCACGTGGTGGAGCGTTTCGCGGCCTTCGCGGAGGCATTCCGCGCCCAACCGCTGCCGCCCGAGGTCTTGCACCACGCCAAGCGCGCGGTGATCGACTGGCACGCGGCGCTGTTTCCGGGCGCGGCGATGGCGCCCGCGACGCTGCTCGAGCGCGCGCTGGCGGAGGAACTCGACCGGGGCGGGGCGCGCCTCGCGCTCGGCCGGCCCGCCACGGTGCGCGCGGCGGCGCTGATCAACGGGGCAGCGGCGCATACCGCCGAAGTCGACGACATCTTCCGCGACGGCATCTACCACCCGGGCGCGCCGACGATCGCCGCGGCGCTCGCGCTGGCGCAGGGCGCGCGCGCCTCGGGCGAGGCTTTCCTGCGCGCGGTGGTCGTCGGCTACGAGATCTCGACCCGCATCGGCGCGGCGATGGGCCGCGCGCACTACCGCTACTGGCACAACACCGGCACCATCGGCTGCTTCGGCGCCTGCGCCGCCGCGGCCGAGCTGCTCGGCCTGGATCGCACGCGCTTCGCCCACGCGCTGGCGACGGTCGCCACCTTCTCGGCCGCGCTGCAGCAGGCGATGCGCGGCGACTCGATGTCCAAGCCGCTGCACGCCGGCAACGCGGCGCAGGCAGGCCTCACCGCCGCGCTCGCCGCGAAGGAGGGCGTCACCGGGTCCCTGGATGTGCTCGAGGGCGAGGCGGGATACGGCAGAGCAATGAGCGACGGCCCCGACTGGGACAAGGCGCTCGCCACGCTGGGGCGCGAGTTCCACGTCACCCGCATGACGTTCAAGAACCACACCTGCTGCGGCCACAGCTTCGCCGCGATTGACGGCGCGCTCGCGCTCAAGGCGAACATGGGCCTCGAGGCGCGCGACATCGAGCGGGTGCGGGTCGGGACCTACAAGGCGGCGCTGGACGTGGCCGGCATCGAGCAGCCGCGCACCCCGGCCGAGGCGCGCTTCTCGCTCAAGTACGTGGTCGCCACCGCGCTCACCGGCGGCAGCGTGCGCTTCGCCGCGTTCGAGCCCGAGCGGCTGCAGGACCCCGCGACGCGCGCGCTGATGGAGCGAATCGAAGTCTCGCTCGACCCGGAGCTCGACGCCGCGTTTCCGCGTCAGCGCGCGGCGCGGGTGGCGATCGACGCCGCCGGCGGGCGCCGCGCCGAGTGGTTGCAGCCCACGCGCATCGGCGATCCGGACGCGCCGCTGTCGGACAGGCAGCTCGAGGACAAGTACCTCGAGCTCGCCGGGCCGGTGCTGGGCGAGACGCCCGCGCGCGAGCTGCTGGCGCGGCTCTGGGTGCTCGAGTCCGCGTCCGACCTGGGCCGATGACGAGCCTAGCGCAGGCCTTGTTCGCGCCGCGCGCGGTCGCGCTCATCGGCGCCTCGGGCGACGCGAAGAAGAACACCGCGCGCCCGCAGCGCTTCCTTGCCAAGCACGGCTACGCCGGCGCCGTGCTGCCGATCAACCCGACTCGCGCGGAGGTGCTGGGGAAGAAGGCCTACCGCATCGTGGCCGACGCGCCGCAGCCGGTAGACCACGCCTTCATCATGATTCCGCAGGTGGAGCAGGCGATCGAGGACTGCGGCCGCAGCGGCGTCGCGGTGGCGAGCATCTTCAGCGACGGTTTCGCCGACGTCGGGCCCGAGGGCGCGGCGCGCCAGGCGCGCCTCGCCGCGCGCGCGAGGGAGCTCGGTGTGCGTCTGCTGGGGCCGAACAGCATGGGGGTGATCGACATCCCCGGGCGGTTCGCGCTGACGGTCAACGCGGTGCTGGAGATGGACGCGCTGCCTGCCGGCGGAACCAGCATCGTGTCGCAGAGCGGCACCATGCTCGGCACGGTGCTCTCGCGCGGCGCGGCGCGCGGGCTGGGTTTTTCCAAGCTGGTGTCGGTCGGCAACGAGGCCGACCTCGGCGTGGGCGAGCTGGTCGAGCTGCTCGCCGACGACGCGGCCACGCGCGTGATCCTGCTATTTCTCGAGACCGTGCGCGACGCGGAGCGGCTCGCCGGCGCGGCGCGCCGCGCGCACGCCGCGGGCAAGCCGGTGGTGGCCTACAAGCTCGGCCGTTCGGCGCTCGGCGAGCGCCTGGCGCGCTCGCACACCGGCGCGCTCGCGGGCAGCGACGCGGCGCTCGACGCCTACTTCCGCGCCTGCGGCATCCTGCGCGTGGACATGCTCGAGACCCTGATCGAGATCGCGCCGCTCGTCGCGGGGCGCGCGCCGCCGCGGCTGGAGCCCGGACGCTCGCCACGCGTCGCGGTGGTCACCACCACCGGCGGCGGCGCAGCAAGCGTGGTAGACCGGCTGGGCCTGTCCGGCATCGAGACCGTCGCGCCGGGCAGCGACGCGCCGATCATCGACCTCACCATGGCCGGCACCTCGGCCCAGTACGCCTCGACGCTCGCCTCGCTCATCGACTCGCCCGAGTGCGACGCGGTGCTGGCGGTGGTCGGCTCCTCGGCGATGTTTCACCCGCAGCATGCGGTCCAGCCGATCCTCGACGCAAAGCGCAGCGCCAAGCCGCTCGCCGCCTTCCTCACCCCGCACGCCGAGCAGTCTCTCGCGCTGCTCGCGCGCGCCGAGGTGGCGGCGTTCCGCACCCCGGAAGCCTGCGCCGACGCGTTTCGCGCTTATTTTTCATGGAAGGAACCGCGCAGGATTGAATCAAGTGAGGTTGTTGAAATTCAGATCAAGAAGAAAAAGTTCGATGAAAAATCATCTATCGATCTGTTCGCGTCACTCGGCATCCCGGTGGCTGAGTCGCAGGCGGCGCGCGCACCGGGCTTCGAGCACAGCGTTCCCTACCCGGTGGCGGCGAAGATCCTTTCGGCGCAGATCGCGCACAAGACCGAAGCGGGAGGGGTGATTCTCGGAATCGGCGATCAGGCGGATTTCGACCTGAAAGTTCCGGGCTTGAAATCAACCCGGATTCTCGTCCAAGCCATGCACTGCGGCCTGGGCGAGGCGATCATCGGCTATCGCGACGACCCGCTGGTCGGGCCGCTCGCGCTGGTCGGCTCCGGAGGGGTCATGGCCGAGATCTACAAGGACGTGGTGCTCGCGCTCGCGCCGGTGAGCGTGGAGGAGGCCGAAGAGATGATCGCGCGGGTGAAAGGCTTCGCCGTGCTGCGCGGCTACCGCGGGCTGCCGCGCGGCGACCTGCGCGCGCTCGCCGGGGCGCTCGCCGCGCTGTCGCGCTTGGCGCTCGTGCGCGGGCGGCTGGTGGCCGAGGCCGAGATCAACCCGATGATCGTCAAGCGCGAGGGTGTCGTCGCGGTTGATGGCCTGGTCGTGCCGAAGGCCTAGCCATGCCTTATATCGCGCTCGCGCAGATCCTGCAGGCCGCCGGCGCCGAGCCGCCCGGGCCGGGCGAGCTCGAGATCCGCGGCGCCGACCCGGTGTTTTGCACCCGCTACCGGGTCGGCACCGCCGGCGCCGCCGCGCTCGCGGCGCTGGGGCTCGCTGCGGCGCGGCTGTGGCGGGCGCGCGGCGGGCGCGCGCAGACGATCGCGATAGACCTCGCGCCGGCCGCCGCCTCGCTGCGCAGCACCGCGTACCTGCGCGTCAACGGCAAGCCGGCGTCCGAGATCTGGGCATCGCTGAGCGGTTTCTACCCCGTGAGCGACGGCTGGATCCGCTTCCACTGCAACTTCCCGCCGCACCGCGAGGCGGCCTACGGCGTGCTCGGCGCGGCGCAGGAGCGCGCGGCGGGCGAGGCTGCAAGCCGCGGCTGGACGGGCGAGGCGCTCGAAGACGCGATCCACGCCGCGGGCGGCTGCGCCGGCTACGTGCGCAGCAGCGCGGACTGGGCGCGCCAGGCACAGGCGCAGGCGGTCGCGGCGCAGCCGCTGATCGAGATCGAGAGAATCGGCGACGCGCCGCCCGAGCCGCTGTCCGGTGCGCCGCGCCCGCTCTCGGGCGTGCGGGTGCTCGACCTGACGCGGGTGCTCGCCGGCCCGACCTGCGCCCGCAGCCTCGCCGAGCACGGCGCCGACGTGCTCAAGATCAGCGCCGCGCATCTCGCCGACCTGGGCATGGTCGAGCTCGACACTGGCATCGGCAAGCTCTCGGCGCGGCTCGACTTGAGGAAAGAAGAGGATTTGCGCGCGTTGCGTGAACTGGTGCGTCAGGGCGACGTGTTTTCGCAGTCCTACCGCCCCGGCACGCTCGGCGCGCGCGGCCTTACGCCCGAAGCGCTCGCCGCGCTGCGCCCCGGGATCGTATGCGTGTCGCTCAGCGCCTGGGGCACGAGCGGCCCGTGGCGCGCGCGGCGCGGCTTCGACAGCATCGTGCAGTCGGTCAGCGGCATGGCACAGGCGCAGGGCGGCGCCGAAAAGCCGAGCCTGCTGCCGGTGTCGGCGATCGACTACGTGAGCGGCTACCTGATGGCCTTCGGCGCCATGCTCGCGCTCGAGCGCCGCGCGCGCGAAGGCGGCAGCTGGCTGGTGCGCGTCGCGCTGGCGCGCGTAGGCAAATGGATTACGGATCTGGGGCAAGCGTCGCCGGGTGGAGCAGAGGAACTTGCTTCAGACATTCTGCAAGATCTATTGACTGAGACCGAGGCGCCCGACGGGCGGATTACTCACTTGCGCCCGGTGCTCGCGATGTCGGCGACGCCGCCGCGCTGGGAGCGGCCGCCGGTCCCGCTCGGGTACCATGCGGCGGCGTGGCCGCGGCGCGGCTGACAGGGGACTGGCTCATGGACTTCCGTTTCACTTCCGAGCAAGAGCAGTTCCGCGACTCGGTGCGGCGCTTCGTCGAAAAGGAGCTCGCGCCCGGTGCACGCGAGCGCGCGCACGCGACCGAGTACCCGTGGCAGGTGGCGAAGCAGATGGCCGCGCAGGGCCTGCTCGGCATCACCATCGCCCAGGCCGACGGCGGCCAGGGGGGTAGCCTGATCGATGCGGTGATCGCGATCGAGACGGTGGCCGCGAGCTGCCCCAGGAGCGCCGACGTGGTGCAGGCGGGCAACTTCGGCGCGATCCGGGTGCTGGCCGAGTACGGCACGGCGGAGCAGAAGAAGGCCTATCTCGCCAGTCTGCTCGCGGGCGAGACAGTGATCTCGGTCGGCATGACCGAGCCCGAGGCGGGCTCGGCGGTGACCGACCTGAAAACGACCGCGACGCCCGACGGCGCGGGCTGGCGCATCAACGGCTCGAAGGTGTTCACCACTCATTCGGCCTATGCCGAGATTTACCTCGCCTACGTGCGCTTCGGCCCCGGGGTGGGCGGCATCGGCTCGGTGCTGATCGAGCGCGAATCGGCCGGCGTCAAGCGCGGCGCGCCGTCGGCGTTCATGTCGGGCGAGGAGTGGGCGCAGCTCTACTTCGAGGACGTCTACGTGCCGCCGGAGAGGCTGCTGCTCGGCCCGGGCGGATTCAAGAAGCAGATCGCCGGCTTCAACGTCGAGCGCATCGGCAACACCGCGCGCTCGCTCGCGCTCGGGCGCTACGCCTTCGAGGAGGCGCGGCAGTGGGCGCTGCAGCGCCGCCAGTTCGGACGCCTGCTGTGCGAGTTCCAGGGCCTGCAGTGGAAGTTCGCCGAGATGAAGATGAAGCTCGACGCGGGGCAGCTGCTGCTGTACCGCGCGGCGGCCAACGCCGATCGCGGCTTTCCCTCGGCCGAGGAGACCGCGATTGCCAAGGCGTTCTGCAACCAGGCCGGATTCGATGTCGCGAACGAGGCGCTGCAGGTGATGGGCGGCATGGGCTACAGCCGCGAGTCGCTGGTGGAGTACTGCCTGCGCCGCTGCCGCGGCTGGATGATCGCGGGCGGATCGATCGAGATCCTGAAGAACCGCATCGCGGAAGGCGTGTTCGAGCGCAGCTTTTCGCAACGTCCGGGGGGATGAGATGGACTGGGACCTGTTCATTCGGCGCGTCAACGAGGATCGCCTGGTGGCGCGCCACGGCGCCGGTTCGAGCTTCAGGCTGCTGCTCGGCTGGGGCGACGAGGATCACCTGCTGCGGGTGGACGACGGACGGCTGACCGAGCACCGGCGCGGGCCGTTCGTGATGCCGCAGTGCGACTTCGCGCTCGCGGGAAGCGACGACGCCTGGACGCGCTTCGCCCACCCGCAGCCGGCGCCGCGCGACCAGGACCTGTTCGCGTACTTTCGGCGGGGCGAAATTTCGCTGACCGGCGACACGCGCAAGTTCTACGCCCACCAGCTGTGCCTCAAACTGATGCTGGCGAACCTGCGCGCCGCGGGAGCACGCTCGTGAGCGGCGTGCTCGAGCCGGTCACCGGCCGCTACCTGCGCTTCGAGTTCGAGGGCCGTGCGCAGCGCGTTTACTTCGAAGAGGCGGGGCAGGGCATCCCGCTGCTTTGCCTGCACACCGCGGGCTCGGACACACGCCAGTTCCGCGGCCTGCTGAACGAGCCGCGCATCACCGAGCGCTTCCGCGTGGTTGCCTTCGACCTGCCCTGGCACGGCAAGAGCTCGCCGCCCGCGGGCTGGCAGCACGAGCGCTACCGCCTTACCAGCGCGTCCTACACCGGCATCATCCTGGCCTTCATCGAGGCCCTCGGGCTGGAGCGGCCGGTGGTCATGGGCTGCTCGATCGGCGGGCGCATCTGCCTCAACCTCGCGCTCGAGCACGCGGCCGGCTTTCGCGCCATCGTCGGCCTGCAGTCGGCCGCCAACACGCCGCGCTACTACGACCCGTCGTGGCTCACGCACCCGGAGGTCAACGGCCAGGTCGCGAGCGCGGCCACCGTGATGGGGCTGATGTGCCCCGACAGTCCCGAGGCCGAGCGCTGGGAAACGCTTTGGCACTATATGCAGGGCGGGCCCGGGATCTTCGCCGGCGACCTGCACTTCTACCAGGTCGACGGCGACTACCGCGGCCGGGTCAAGGACATCGACACCAAGGTCGCGCCGTACTACTTCCTCACCGGCGAGTACGACTACTCCTGCAGTCCCGAGGACACGCAGGAAACCGCCTCAGGCATCGCGGGCGCCAAGGTGCGCATCATGCGCAAGCTCGGCCACTTCCCGATGAGCGAGAACCCGCCGGCCTTCATCGAGGAGCTGCTGCCGGTGCTGGACGATATCGCCGCCGCTAGCTGAGCGGGCGCAGCGGCGGCGCGACGCCTTCGGGCATGGGATGGCGCGTGGCGTTGAGCACCATCGACACCACCGTGTAGTAGCCGCAGGTGCCGATCAGGTCGATCACGCCGCGCTCGCCGAAGCGCCCGAGCGCCGCGTTCCACGCCGCGTCGCTCACGTGTTTCGTCTCATGCAGTTCGCGGCAGAAGTCGACCACCGCGGCTTCATCTTCCGGCAGCGCGGCAGGCCGGCGCCCCTCGGCGATCGCGTCCGCGATCGCGGGCGCGAGGCCCGCCTGCTCGGCCAGCCTGCGGTGCGCGTACCACTCGTACTGCGCGCCCCAGTGGCGCGCGGTGACCAAAATCGCGAGCTCCGCGAGGCGCGCCGGCAGCGAGCTTTCGAAGCGCACATAGGCGCCGACCTTTTGCAGCCGGTCCGCCAACTCGGGGCTGCGCAGCAGGGCGTCGAACGGCCCGCGCACGCTGCCGCGCGGACCGGATACGATATCGTTGTAGACACGGCGCTGAGCGTCGCTCATTCGGGCCTCGGAAAGCGGTGGCAGGCGGGGCGATGAATTCATCTGGCGCTCTCTATTCTTGGAAGGGAAAATGCGACATGCGAACCGTTATCGTAATCGTCTTCACGCTCTTTCTCGCCGTGCCGTCAGCTTACGCCGGCAGTTCCAACCGCTCGCTGGCGAAGGAGTGCGAGAATGGCCTCAAGCTCGCCAGCCGGGAGTTGGATTTAGCCAAGGCCAAGGGCTTCGGCGGCACGGTGGAAATCACGAAGGCGGCCACGCTGCTCACGGGCGCGAAGATCCAGTCGGAATTCGGCAAGTATCCGAACTGCATCGACAAGGTGCGGCGCGCCAGGGCCTTCATCGCCAAATCGAGGAAATGAAATCGAAAATTCAGGAGGTCCGATGAGCGAACCGGAGCGGTGGGCTTTTCCGGAGGCGTTGCAGCCGCGCGCGGCGGAGCTGCGCTTCGACCTCGATGCGGCGCTCGACGCGGTGGTGATGCTGCGCAGCGAGGTGCCCGAGGATGCCTTCACGGCGCAGATCCTCGGCACCGTGCGCGCCGGCAGCGGGGTGGTGATCGGCGACGGCCTGGTGCTCACTATCGGCTACCTGATTACCGAGGCGAGCACGATCTGGCTGACGACCAACGCGGGGCAGGTGGTCGCGGGGCACGCGCTGGCCTACGACCAGCCGAGCGGCTTCGGCCTGGTTCAGGCGCTCGGCCGGCTCGACGCCCCGGTGCTCGCGCGCGGCACGGCGGCGACCTGCAGCGCGGGCGACCGCGTGATCATCGCCGGCCACGGCGGACGCGCGCACGCGCTCGAGGCGCGCGTGTTCGCGCGGCGCGAGTTCGCGGGATACTGGGAGTACGTGCTGGACGACGCGATCTTCACCACCCCGGCGCATCCGCTGTGGGGCGGCGCGGCGGTGATCGGCGCCGACGGCCGCCTGCTCGGCGTCGGCTCGCTGTTCGTCGAGGAGATGGTCGGCGAGCGCAAGGTCGAGGGCAACATGGCGGTGCCGGTCGACCTGCTCGAGCCGATCCTGGACGAGCTGCTGCGCGCGGGCCGGGCCAGCCGCCCGCCGCGCCCCTGGCTCGGGCTGTACGCCACCGAGCTCGAGCGGCGGCTGGTGGTCGCCGGGCTGGCGCCGGGCGGGCCGGCCGCGAACGCCGGGCTGCGCGTCGGCGACACGCTGGCGGAAGTCGCGGGCGAGCCGGTGGCGGGTCTGGCAGACCTGTTCCGCAAGGTCTGGCGCCTGGGCGCGGCCGGGGTCGAAGTCCCGCTGGCGGTAACCCGCAGCGGCAAGCGGGTCGAGATCCGGGTCGCCTCGATCGACCGCGCCGAGTTGCTCAAGAAACCCCAGCTGCACTGAGCGGGCATTGATGGCAGGCAAGATCCCGACATTGCCGGATGCCGGTGCAGGGCCTACAATTTGAACCATGGTTCAAGTTTTGAATCGTGGTTCGAGCCGGGTCCAGCGCCGCAGCGAGGCGCGCCGGACGGAGATCCTGCGCGCCGCGTCGCGCGTGTTCCGCCGCCGCGGGCTGGCTGCGGCCGGGATGCGCGAGATCGCCGAGGAGGCGGACGTCTCGCCCGGAATCCTCTACTACTACTTCAGCGGCAAGGACGAGATCCTGCTGTTCTGCCAGGAGCGCACGCTCGAGCACATGCTCGCCGCGATCGAGGCCGCGCGGGCGGTGCCGGCCTCGAGCGCCGAGCGCCTGCGCGGCGTGCTGCAGGCGCACGTGCACGCGATGCTCGACGAGCTCGAGGGCGCCACGGCGCACCTCGAAGTCGAGGCGCTGCCCGAGGCGCTGCGCGCGCCGGTGATGGAAAAGCGCGACCGCTACGAGCGCGCGGTACGCGCGCTGGTGGCCGATGGCATCAAGCGCGGCGAGTTCGCCAAGGCGGACGCCGCGCTCGTCACCCGCGCCATGCTCGGCGCGGTCAACTGGAGTGCGCGCTGGTTCCGCCCCGACGGTCCGCAGACCTCGGCCGCGGTGGCGCAGTCGCTCTCGGACTATCTCGTAAAAGGATTGCTGAAATGAGCGCCGTTCCGGATCGTGTGCACATGACGCTGCGCGTCAACGGCGAGGACCTGCCGGTGTCGTTCGCGCCCTATAAGACGCTGCTCGAGGTGCTGCGCGAGGACTTGAACCTCACCGGCACCAAGCACGGCTGCGAGCTCGGCGAGTGCGGCGCCTGTGCCGTGCTGGTCGACGGCGAGCCGCTGCTGTCCTGCCTCGAGCTCGCGGTGGAATGCGAAGGGCGCGAAATCCAGACCGTCGAGGGCCTCGCCAGGGGCAACGAGCTGCACCCGCTGCAGGCTGCGTTCGCGGACGTCGGCGGCTCGCAGTGCGGCTACTGCACCTCGGGCATGCTGATGACCGCCAAGGCGCTGCTCGAGCGCGAGCCGGCGCCGAGCCGCGAGCGCATCAAGGAAGCGATCGCCGGGAATCTGTGCCGCTGCACCGGCTACCAGCAGATCTGGGAGTCGATCGAGCAGGCTGCCCGCGTGATGAGGGAGGAGCGCGAGTGAAATTCGACACCATCGGCAAACCCCGCCGGCGCGTCGACGGGCGCGCCAAGGCCACCGGCCAGCTGCGCTTCGCCGACGACCTCGCGCTTCCGCGCATGCTGCATTGCAAGCTGCTGCGCTCGCCGCACCCGCACGCGCAGATCGAGTCGATCGACGTCTCGCGCGCCGAGAAGCATCCCGGCGTGCACCTGGTGCTCACCGGCGAGCAGTTCCCGATCCCCTACGGCATCATGCCGGTGGCGCAGGACGAGCACGCGCTCGCGCGCGAGCGCGTGCGCTTCGTCGGCGACCCCGTGGCCGCCGTGGTCGCAACCGACGAGCAGACCGCGGGCGCGGCGCTCGGGCTGATCGAGGTCAAGTACCGCCCGCTCGCGACCATCGCCAGCCCCGAGGAGGCGCTCGCGACGCCGGAGCCGCGCATTCACGACTACGGCGAGCAGGGCAACATCCACCGCAACCAGTCCTACGAGTTCGGCGACGTCGACCAGGCGCTGGCGAAATCGGATCACGTGTTCGAGGACCTGTTCTTCTACGAGGGCAATACGCACCTGGCGATGGAGCAGCAGGCCTCGCTCGCCTCGATCGAAGGCGACGGCAAGCTGCTGATCCAGACCAGCACGCAGAACCCGCACTACCTGCACCGCCAGCTCGCGCGCGTGCTGCAGATGCCGGCGGCGCACATCCGCGTCATCGCGACGCCCAACGGCGGCGGCTTCGGCGGCAAGTGCGACCCGGGCAACCACGAGTTCGTGGTGTGCAAGGCGGCGCTGATCCTCGGCCGGCCGGTGAAGATCTGCCTCAATCGCGAGGAGGTGTTCTACCAGCACCGCGGGCGCCACCCGGTGCTGATGAAGTTCCGCACCGGCGTGACGAAGGACGGCAGGCTGACCGCGATGCACCTGCAGACGCTGCTCGATGGTGGCGCCTACGGCTCGCACGGGCCGGCGAGCACCTTCTACACCGGGGTGCTGACGCCGGTGACCTACGAGCTGCCGCGCTTCAAGTTCGAGGCCTGCCGCACCTTCACCAACAAGCCGGCCTGCGGGCCCAAGCGCGGCCACGGCACGCCGCAGCCGCGCTTCGGCCAGGAAGTGCAGCTCGACAAGATCGCGGAAAAGCTCGGGCTCGATCCCGCCGAGCTGCGGCTCAACATGGTGACCAAGGCGGACTCGCTCACCGCGAGCTGGCTGCACATCGGCTCGACCGGCCTGGCCGAGTGCATTCGCAAAGTGGTCGAGATGTCCGGCTGGAAGGACAAGCACCGCAAGTTGCCGCCCGGACGCGGGGTGGGACTCGCCTGCTCGACCTACATGTGCGGCGCGGGCGTATCGATTTACTGGAACAAGCTGCCGCACTCGGGCGTTCAGCTCTTGCTCGACCGCAGCGGCCAGGTGACCGTGTACTGCGGCGCGACCGAGCTCGGCCAGGGCTCGGACGACGTGCTCGCGGCGCTGATCGCCGAGGCGCTCGGCATCGACCCCTCGTTCATTCGCTGCGTCACCGGCGACACCGCTACTACGCCGATCGACCTCGGCTCGTACTCGAGCCGGGTCACCATCATGATGGGCAACGCGGCGCTGCAGGCCGCCGGCCGGGTGCGCGAGCAGCTCGCCGCGGCCGCCGCGGAGCAGCTCGACACGCTGCCTGAGCGGGTGCGGTTCTCGCAGGGGCGCGTGTACGCTGCCGAGGACCCGAACAAGGCGATGAGCTTCGTCGAGGCGGTGGCGCTGGCGGAGGGGAAGTTCGGCACGCTCGGCGCGGTCGGCTCCTATTCGCCGCCCAAGGCGCCGGGCCGCTACAAGGGCGCGGGGGTCGGGCCGTCGCCGGCCTACAGTTTCTCGGCCTGCGTGGTCGAGACCGAGGTCGACCCCGCCACCGGCTGGATCACGGTGCCGAAGATCTGGATCGCGCACGACATCGGCCAGGCGATCAACCCGGTGCTCGCGCGCGGGCAGGTGATCGGCGGCGTGTACATGGGGCTGGGCGAGGCGCTGATGGAAGAACAGGTTTTTCGCCGCCTGCCGGCCAAGCTCTCGGGCGCGCTGGTGCACCGCACGCCGTCGCTGCTCGAGTACAAGAGCCTCACGTCGCTGGACATGCCCGAGGTCGAAGTCGCGCTGATCGAGGATCCGGACCCTAACTGCCCCTACGGCGCGAAGGAAGTCGGGCAGGGGCCGCTGCTGCCGGTGATGCCGGCGCTCGCGAACGCGGTGTTCGACGCGGTCGGGGTGCGCATCGACGAGGTGCCGATCACGCCCGACAAGGTGCTGCACGCGCTGGAGAAGAAGGCCAAGGGCGAGGCGCCGCGCGTCGGCCCTGAGAGCTTCCCCGCGGTGCCGTACCCGGCGCCGATTTTCGTGCTGCCGCCCTGGGAAGACGGCGATGGCAATGAGGTGAAGAAAAATGATGCGTCTGCCGTGGTTTGATTTTCGCGCACCCGCCACGGTCGGCGAGGCTGCGCGCATCCTCGCCGCCGAAGGCCCGCAGGCGATGCTGATCGCGGGCGGCACCGACCTGGTGCCGAACATGAAGCGCCGCCACCAGACGCCGGCGACGCTGGTGTCTTTGCGCAAGGTTGAAGAGCTTCGCAAGTTGAACGGTTCCCTGGGAGCCTGTTTGACGCTCACCCGGATCGTCGAGTCGCCTCTGATACGGGAGCGCTACCGCGCCCTGTGGCAGGCCGCGGCGCAGATCGCCACCCCGCACCTGAGGAACATGGGCACCCTCGGCGGCAACCTGTGCCTCGATACGCGCTGCACCTACTACAACCAGAACTACGAGTGGCGCCAGGCGATCGACTTTTGCCTCAAGAAGGAAGGCGAGATCTGCTGGGTGGCGACCGCGAGCAAGCGCTGCGTTGCGGTGTCGTCGACCGACACCGCGCCCGCGCTGATCGCGCTCGGGGCGAAAGTGAAGCTGGTGTCGTCCGCCGGCGAGCGGGAGGTCGCGCTCGCCGACCTGTACAGGAACGACGGCATCGACTACCTGAGCCGCAAGCCCGATGAGATCCTGACGGAGGTGATGCTGCCCGAGGCCGAAGGCTGGAAAAGCACCTACTGGAAGCTGCGCCGGCGCGGCTCGTTCGACTTTCCGGTGCTAGGGGTTGCGGCGGCAATACGGTTTGGAAAGGACGAAGTCATAGAAGAAGCAAGAATTGCCCTCGGCGCGGTCGCCTCGCGCCCGTTCCTGGTCGACAAGGCCGGCGCGGCCCTGGTGGGCAAGAAGCTCAGCGACGAGGTCATCGCCGAGGCGGCGGCCAGCGTCGCCTCGCGCGCCAAGCCGATGGACAACACCGACCTCGACCTGTACTGGCGCAAGGAAGTCGTCGGCGCCTTCGCCGGCTACGCCCTGAAAGAGCTGCGCGGCGACGACATGCGCGCCACGCGCAAGAGGATCGCGCGCCAGGCGCTCGCGGCATGAAGACTCTCCTGGTGCTGTTGCTGGGTCTTTCCTCCGGCGCGCTGCATGCCGCCGATCTGCCGCATGCAGAGCCGGTACCGGGCGGGGTCGCCATCGTTCCGCTGCAGCGCGGCGGCACCGAGGCGCCCCGCGCCTATTTCAACGGCGATCGGGTGATGGTGCTCAAAGGCGAGCAGGAGTGGCTCGCGGTGGTGGGCATCCCGCTGGATACCAAGCCGGGCAGCTACGCGATACGGGTTCGGGAGCGCAGCCTGAGCTTCACGGTTCAGGACAAGCAGTACACCGTGCAGCGGGTCACGATCGAGAACAAACGCAAGGTCGACCCGAACGCGCTCGACCTCAAGCGCATCCGGCGCGAATCCGCAATCATTCACGCGGCCCTCTCTGCGTGGCACGCCAGGACCAGCGTGCCGCTCCGGTTCGACCTGCCGGTGTTGGGCCCGGTGAGCAGTCCCTTCGGCCTGCGCCGAATCTTCAACGGCGAGCCGCGCAATCCGCACAGCGGAATCGATATCGCGGTGCCTGCCGGCACGCCGATCCGCGCTCCCGCGCCGGGGCGCGTCGCCGCAATCGGCGATTTCTTCTTCGACGGCAACATGGTGATGATCGATCACGGCCAGGGCCTGGTCACGATGTACGGCCACATGGAGAAGATCCTGGTGAAGAAGGGGCAGCGGCTGGCGCGCGGCGAAGTCATCGGCCTGGTGGGCCAGACCGGCCGCGCCACCGGCCCGCATCTGCACTGGGGCGTGAGCCTCAACAATGCGCGGGTGGATCCGACGCTGTTCCTGTCGCGCGATGCGCTGGCCCGGCTGGAGGCCAAGTAGAGGCGGCTATTCGGGCCACCCGAATTGTTTGTCAGTCGCGGCCCGCAAGCGCGTGCCGCGCTGCCGGACGAAAGGTCAGCAGTGGGGTGATTCGGCTTCGCTCGACTCGAGTTGAATTGTGGTGTGCGTCAGGCGGAATCGCTGCTCCATTGCCTCTGACACTTGCGCAAGGAAAGCCGCATCCCGCAGTGAAGAGGGATCCACTACAAGGTGGGCCGACATGACGTGCCGCCCCGTGGTCAGGGCCCAGACGTGCAGGGCATGGATCTCCTGCACGCCGGGAAATCCGCGCAAGGCGTCCTCGATCGCGGCAAGATCGACGCCCTCCGGCACGCCCTGCAGCAGTATGTTGAGACTGTCCCCGAGGAGGATCCAGGTTCGCGGCAGGACCCATAAGCCGATCAGCGCGGCGACCCCCGAATCGACCCAGGTCCAGCCGGTCAACCAGATGACGGCGGCAGCGATGACGACTCCAACGGAGCCGAGAAAGTCGCTCCAGACTTCCAGATATGCGCCCTTGACGTTCAGGCTGTCGGCGCTGGCGCTGCCCAGCATGCGCATGCTGATGAGATTCACGACAAGGCCGGCAAACGCCACGATGAGCATCGGAACGGACTGAATCTCGACTGGCGCGCGTAATCGGTCGTAGGCTTCCCACAGAATATAGGCTGCCACGAGGAAAAGCAGCATCGCATTAAACGCGGCCGCCAGAATTTCAAAACGCTGGTAGCCGAAGGTGCGCTTGCGATCGGCAGGGCGCCGAGCGACGCGGATGGCTACCAGAGCGATCGCCAGCGCTCCCGCGTCGGTGAACATGTGCGCCGCATCGGACAGCAGCGCAAGACTCTTGGTGAACCATGCCGCCGCAAGCTCGACCGCGAGAAAGCTTGCCGTGAGCGCGAGCGCGATACGCAGTTTGCGCGCGTGGTCGGCGGAAGTATCCGCGGGCAGGCGCGAGCGGGCATGAGTGTGTCCCATCGTGCGCTCCTTTAAGGATTTACACCCGCTGCTATCCCGAGCACGGTTCCCGCACACCTGCTCGTGTTCGCCATAGGATCATTTGATCTCGACCACTCGGGCGAGCTCACTGACCAGGATCCAGCCGGCGCCGGGCCGCCCCGTGCGCGCCGCCTCGCTAATCAGCTCCACCAGCGCGTCCGCAAGCTCATCGGTGCACAGCAGCTCGAGCTTCGCCTCCGTGACGACAGGTTCGGCGAGGTCCAAGGCGTAGTGTTGAAGTCCCGGATCATCGCTCGTTTGCAGCCTTTGGACCCGCGAGACGGTGAGATTCCAGCAGCCGCTGCCACGGCTGATGTCGCAAACGCCGGATTTGCGCAGCGCGTCGAGGACCGCGGGAATCCGTTGCATGGGGATATGCGCCTTGATCTCTTTCATATCTAACCTCCATTTGTGTGGCTCCGGGAGATCGTGGGTCGGCGATCGTCAACCGCCCTGCGCTCCCTGCGCATTTCGATCCATTCGTAAACCAGAGGCAGCAGCAGAAGCGTCAGTGCGGTCGAGCTGAACAGGCCGCCGATCACGACCGTCGCCAGAGGGCGCTGCGTTTCCGCCCCCACGCCGCTCGAAAGAAGCATCGGCACGAGCCCAAAAATCGCGATCGAAGCGGTCATCAGCACCGGCCTCAGGCGCAGCGTCGCGCCGCGGCGCACCGCCTCCCGCACGGGCAGCCCCTGCCGTCGTTGCTCATTGAGAAATGACACCAGCACGATCCCGTTCAGCATGGCGACCCCGAACACGGCGATGAAGCCGATGGCGGACGGCACGGAAAGATATTGCCCCGTGACGAACAGCCCGATCACTCCGCCGATGGTCGCGAACGGCACGTTGGCAATGATCAGCGTCGCGTAGGTGAGCGAGCCGAATGCCGTGTAAAGCAGGATGAAGATGAGGCCGATAGTCAGGGGCACGATCAGCGCCAGCGTGGCCATTGCGCGCTGCTGGTTCTCGAATGCGCCGCCCCACTCGATCCAGTATCCCTGTGGCAGCTCCACGGACTGCGCAATCGACGCATTGGCCTCCGCTACGAAGCCGTCGACGTCGCGCCCCGTGACATCCATCTGGATCACGGCGTAACGCTGCAATTGCTCGCGCCGGACGAACGAGTAGCCTTCATCCAGCTCCACGCTGGCCACGCGTGAAAGCGGAATGAGCGCACCGGATCGCGTGCGCAGCGGCAAGTCACGAATCGCGCGCACGTTTTCACGGAATTCGGGTGCCAGCCGCACTTGGATGTCGAATCGCCTGACCCCGTCCAGCAGGGTGCTCACCGGCTTGCCGCCGATCCCGGCTTGCACCGCCTCTAGAATCTCGTCCGCGCTCACCGCGTAGCGCGCCGCGTCGTCGAAATTGACCCGGATCAGGAGCTGTGGCTTGCCCTTGTTCGCCTCGAGCGACAGGTCGGCGACCCCGGGCACCTTTTCGAGCGCTGACTTCAGCTTGCCGGAGAGACGGTCGAGCGTCGCCAGGTCTTCTCCATAAAGCTTCAGCGCGAGCGTGGCGCGCACGCCCGAAATCGCCTCCTCGATGCGGCTCTGGATCGGCTGACTGAGCGCTATCACCACCGACGGCGCGGCCTGCTCGAGCTTTTCCTGCATCTGAGCGGCAAGCCGGGCATAGGAAACGGGTTCGGGCCATTCGCCGCGCGGCTTCAGATTTACCAGCAGTTCGGCGTAATTGACATCGGCCGACTCTCCCCGTTCCGCGCGGCCGATCATCGCGACGGACGTCGCGGTCTGCGGAAAGGACTTCAATGCGCGCTCCAGCCGTTCCGACACCCGGATCGACTCGTCGAGCGAAGTCGACGGGATGCCGGTCACCCGGAACAGAAGGCTCCCCTCCTGCAACGTCGGCATGAATTCCTTGCCGAGCAGGGAAAGCAGCACTAGTGAGCCGGCGAGCAGCGCTATGGCGGCGGCGATCACCCTTTTTTTGTGCTCCAGCGCCCATTCGAGCGCCGGCAGGTAGAGGCGCTTCGCCCAGCGCACGACGAGCGTGTCCTTCTCCTCCTTTGCCTTCAGCACCAGTGAGGACAGGACCGGCACCAGCGTCATCGTGAGGACCAGTGAACCGAGCATGGCGAAGGTGATTGTCATGGCCATGGGCTTGAACAGTTTGCCCTCGAGACCACTCAGCGAAAACAACGGGAGAAATACGACGATGATGATCAGAATTGCGAACGCAACCGGGTTCATCACCTCGCGCGCGGCTTCGAGCATGACGTGGGTACGGTTAACCGCCTTGCCGGCATGGTGAGAGAGCAGCCGGAAATCGTTCTCCACCAGCACCACCGCGCCATCCACCATCATCCCGATTCCCACCGCGAGCCCCGCGAGCGACATCAGGTTCGCGCTCAGCCCCCAGCGCTGCATCAGGATGAAGCTGATCAGCATCGCAAGCGGCAGCGCGGCGATGACGACCAGCGCCGAGCGCATCTCGCCCAGAAATAGAAACAGAATAACGGCAACGAGAATGGAGCCTTCGATCAGCGCGCGTTCCGCTGTGTTCACGGCCTTAGAAACCAATTCGGTGCGGTCGTACACGGTGTCGATCGACACGCCTTTCGGCAGCGCGGCCTGCGCGACGCGCAGTTTCGTCTTGACGGCATCCACCACCGCCTTGGCGTTCTCGCCGATGCGCTGCAACACCATGCCGAACACGACCTCCTTGCCGTCCCGGGTGACCGCGCCGAAGCGCAGCGCCGGAGCCTCCTTCACCTCGGCCACATCGCGCACGAATACCGGAATTCCGTCCCGGCTGGCCAACACGATGTTGCCTATATCGCGCACGGTGCGGGCCAGGCCAAGGCCGCGCACTAGATATTGTTCCTGGCCGATATCGAGGTACTGTCCCCCGACCTGCTGGTTGTTGGCGGTGATCGCCTCCATGACGGCTTTGAACGTCAGACCGTACTTGATCAGCCTTTCGGGGTTTATCAGGACCTGATACTGCTTTTCGTGTCCGCCCCACGAGGTCACGTCGTCTACCCCCGGCACGGTGCGCAGCACCAGGCGAACGGTCCAGTCCTGCAGAGTGCGCAGCTCCATGTTGGACAGCTTCCGGTCGGCGCTTTCGATCGTGTACCAGAACACCTGTCCGAGGCCGGAAATGTTCGGCCCCAGCACCGGTTCGCCGTAGCCCTGCGGAATGCGCTGCTTGGCTTCGAGCAGCTTCTCGCCTACCAATCGGCGTGCGAAGTAGATGTCCACGTCGTCCCTGAAGTAGACGCTGACGTAGGACAATCCGAACACTGAAACGGAGCGGACGGCCTCCACGCCGTAGAGGCCGGCGAGCGAAGTTTCTACCGGAAAGGTCAGCAGTTTTTCCACGTCCTCGGCAGCGAGGCCCGGGGATTCCGTATATACGTTTACCTGGACCGGGGTTACATCGGGAAACGCGTCAACCGGCACTTCGCGCCAGGCCTTCACGCCGAAAAACACGACCAGTAGCGCGGAAACCAGCACCAGTACCTTGAAACGCAGACAGGCATCGACAATATGGCTTAGCACGTTGTACCCTTTCAGTGAGCGTCGCCGATCTGCGACTTCAGGAGCCTTGCCTTGAGCGCGTAGGCGCCGCCGACCACCACCCGTTCTCCCGGATTGACGCCGGCTTTCAGGGCGGTGCCGCTACGCAACGTCTGGCCGGGTTCCACCGCCCGCGGCAGGTAGCCGCCCTCCGCTTCGACGAACACCGTAGGCTGGCCCTGAATCAGTACGATCGCGTCGCTGGGTACGAGCATGGCGCTGCGGATTTCCGGCGTGAGAATCTCCGCCGTCGCGAACATCTCAAGCCTGAGGCGCTCTTCGAAATTCGGCACTTCGATGCGCGCCCTGATCGTGCGGGTTTCCTTGTCCATCGTGCTGCTGATGTAGGTGACCTTGCCCTGAAACGATTCGCCCGGATAGGCCGCAACCGTGATCAGCGCCTCCGCGCCGAGTCGCACGCTCGAAAGGTCCTTCTCGAACAGATTTGTTTCGATCCAGACCGTGGACAGATCGGCGACCGTAAACAGCGGCTTGTCGGGCCGCGCCAGTTCGCCCAGCACCGCGTCCTTCGCGGTGACCGTTCCCGGGAAGGGCGCAGTAACGGAAAACACGGATGCACTGTCTCCGGCGCGGTGCGCGTGCGCGGCCACGCCCAGTATCCGCAGCTTCTCGTCCGCCGCGCGCGAAATCGCTTCGGCCTTCTGGAATTCCGCGCGGCTGCGCAAGTAATCCTTCTGCGGGATGATTTGGTCGGCGAACAGCTTCTCGGCGCGTGCGAGGTTCGCTCGCGCGAGGTCAAGATCGCTTCGCGCCTGCGCGTAGGAAGACCGCGCTGCGCCGACCTCGATGCTGTCAAGTTGCGCAAGCGATTGGCCTGTGCGCACGCGGTCTCCAAGCTTCGCGCCCACCGCCACGATCTTTCCCGCAACCCGCGGAGCGATGCGGGCCAGCCGGTCCTGGTTCGCCTGGATCGTCGCGGTGACGGAAATGCGTTCGCGGATCTCCTGCGGCCGGATGACGGCGACTTTAATGCCGGCCGTCGCGGCTTCTTCGGCCGGGACCTTCAGCGGTGCGCCGGCCTCGTCGGCGGATCGCGGAGCTGGCGTGGCACGTGCAGGTGATTGCGTGGCGACCGGCGCGGTTTCGCCGCAGCCGGCGAGATTCATCGTGGCGGCCGCGGCGAGCCATAGCAGGAATCTCCGATTGAAAATGGAATAGCTCATCTTCCGGTGCTCCATGGGGTCTTTGATTCGGGTGCGTATTCGGCGTGGAGATCAATTCGCGCCGGCTGCGCCGGTCAGGCCTGCCGTGCGCTCGAGCTCGATCCGGGTCTGGACGTACTCGGTGACGGCGTCCAGATAATCGCGGCGAGCGTCGAGGAGCTGGCGATTGACCAGAAGAAGCTGCAGCAGGCCGATCTCGCCGGCCCGATAAGACTGCGCGGACAGGCGCTGGTTTTCGTCGAGTCGGGGAACGACCGAGCTCGACAGCCGCACGAGCCTGCCATGCAGGCTGTCCAGCCGCTGCCACAACGCGCGCACCTGCGCCTGCACGTCACGCACCGCGGCTTGCCGCTTGATCTGGATTTGTGTCAGCTCCGAGGTCGCCCGGCCGATTCCGGCCGCGTTGCGATTGAACAAGGGCAAGGGGACTGAAACCGACAGCATCGCGATACGCTCTCTCGATCCGCCGGGCCCCTCCTGGCCCGTACCCAGGGCGATCGTCACATCGGGATAGGCGGAAGCGCGCTCCAGCGACAGCACGTTGCGCGCGGCCTGTTCCCGCAGCTCAAGCGCCCGCAGCCGCGGCTGGTCGGCTGCGCTCGACAGGACGGATTCGAAGCTGTACGGGACGGGTTTCGCTTCGAGAGTGCCGTCCGCCTGAGGCAGGCTCCCGGGTGGCAGTTGCAGCAGGGCCGCAAGGTCGGCGCGCGCCTGAATCAGCCGTTCGCCTGAAAGCGTGATCTGGTTGCGGCTGCGCTCCGCGTCCACCGAAGCCAGGTTGCCGTCCAGGCGGCTGTCTTCCCCCGCGGCGACGCGCTTGCCGACCGCGGCGGCCGCTTCCTCGGACAGCTTGAGCGCATCGCGCTCGAGATCGATCCGCCTCTGCAATGCCAATACACGACTGAATCGCAGTTCGACTTCGGCGCGAATCTGGCGCCGGAGATCGTGGATCGTTTCGCGCGTGGCCGCGAAGTCAAGCCGCGCGGCGTCGCGACGGTAGCCGCGCTGGCCCGCCACTTCGAAGGTCTGCGCGAGGCCGACATTCCACTCGGGAAGCGTTCGCTCGGAAAACCCCGCTTGGGGTACCCGCCGCCGCACGAGCCCGGTCGAAACTTCCGGGTTGTGAAAAAGTAGCGCGCGCGCTTCCTGTAGTCGGCCTTCGGCGGCGGCCGTGCCCGCCTCGGCGGCGCGCAGCTCGGGATTCGCACGCTCTGCCAGGCGGAGCGCCTGATCAAGCGTCAGTCGCTGGACGCCGAGGTCCTCCGGCGGAATCGCGGCGGCGCTGCCGGGCAGCAAGGATTGTGAATAGGCCGGGATCGCGGCCGCGAGCGCGATCCAGGCGAACACATGCAGCATTCGCATCGAATTCTCCGGTGATGAAACGGAAGAATCCGGCGAAACGCGATCGTCGCGCCGCTAGGCGATCTTTGACGAAAGTAAAGGCGCGCCCCGCCGGGTCAGGCGAGCGGGCGCCAATTGGGACGTTCGGGTCTTAGCGGAGCGACGGAGGGCAAACGAGGTCTCGGCGCCTCCGCAGGCGGCAACGTGCCGTCGAATGTCGCGAGCTGCAGGGGAAGCGAGCTCAGCTTTTCGGCGCCGAGTTTGTGAACCCCGCAGTCCGGATCGGCCGCGGAAGCCCCTCTCGGAGCTTTGCCGGACTCTTCATCGGGCGGAGCGCGATGCTTGTGCTCGTGGTGTCCGAAGTGCAGGGCAGCCGCGCCCTGTTCGTCGCGGCAATAGTCGGTCGCCGCGGACCAGGCCGCCTGCATCGGCAAAATCAACAGCATGACCGTGACGAGCCATCGTTTCATGGGCGCGAAATATAGCATGGGCCGACCATGCTCGGGCGGGAGAATGCAGCGCGCGAGGATTGCGAGAAAGGACTCTTGGTGTTAAGTTGCGCGCTTTGCCCGGCGCGAAGAGTAATGGCTGCGCAACGCCGGCGGAAAATGCGCGACAGGTCATTTGTGCCGATCGGCGGGTTGCTCCTTCGCTGGCTAGCGCTGATCTGCATCGCGGTTGCGCCGGTGCGCGTCTATTCGGCTGCCGATGTATCGACCCGCACGGTCGAGCTCAAGCTGCGCTATACCGGAGAGATAATCGGAGTGGTGGCGGGCGGGATCCGGCGCGGGGTCGCCTACGAGGGGCTCGCTCACCTGGCGCTCGACGCCGACCTCGATCAGCTCGCGGGCTGGAACGCAACCAGGCTGCACGCCACGGCGCTTCAAATTCACGGCTACGGTCCGTCAAAGCACTTCGTCGGCAACTTGATGGATGTCAGCAACGTCGAGGCGCGCCCGGCGACGAGGCTGTACGCGCTGTGGCTGCAAAAGGAGTGGCGCGGCGGGGCGTCGCTGCGCGCCGGCCAGCTCGGCGCCGATGAAGAATTTCTGGGCAGCCAAACCGCTTCCATCCTGATCAACGGCACTTTCGCCTGGGCGCTGCTTGCATCGGCGAACTTGACTCACGGCGGAGCCGCGTACCCGCGGCGGAGCCGCGTACCCGCTCGCCACGCAGGGCGTCCGGCTCCGCCTGCAGCCTGGAGACGACCTCGCGCTGTTGCTTGCCGCATTTGCCGGCGATCCGGCCGGCAGCGGCTGCGCCGGCGAGCCGCAGCGATGCAACCGTTACGGCACGACATTCAGCAACGCCGGCGGCACGGTCTGGATGGGGGAGGCGCAGTTCGCAGGCGGGCAATACAAGCTCGGCGGCTGGTACGAGAACGCCGCCTCTGACGAGCATCGCGGCAACCGGGGGCTGTATGCGATCGCCGACCGGACGCTATGGCGCGCCGGCGAAGGCGGGCGCGAGCTGAGCGGCTTCGTGCGCGTCGGGGCGGCGCCCTCCGACCGCAACCTGGTCAAATCCTATCTCGACGCCGGGCTGAGCTACAAGGGTCTGTTCTCCGGCCGTCCGGAAGACAGGTTGGCGCTAGGGGTGGCGCACGCCGAGCTCGCGAGCGGCGCCGAGTCGGTGATCGAGTTGACCTATGTCGCGCCGGTGACGCCGCGCCTGAGCCTGCAGCCCGACCTGCAGTATGTCGTCCAGCGAGGCAGCGACATTCCCGACGCCTGGGTCCTCGGCCTAAGGGCGAGCGTGCGCTTCTAGGCGCTGCACCGTCTCGCGGTTGACTTCGATCCCCAGTCCCGGCCCGTCGGGTCGTTCCAGCCACCCCGCGCGCTGGCGCAGCGGCCGCTCGACCAGCGTTTCGCGGAACGGATGCGACGAGCAGTCGTACTCGAAGATCGGCTCATCGGCGAACAGCGAGGGATTCGCCAGCGGCAGCGCGCAGATGAGGTGCAGCGAAGCCGCCTGCCCGACCGACGAGCCCCAGACGTGCGGGTTGACCTGCACGCCGTGCGCGAGCGAAAGCGCAGCGATGTGGCGGCAGGCGGTGAAGCCGCCCGCCGCGCACACGTCGGGTTGCGCGATGTCGACCGCGCGCGCCGCGAGCAGCTGGCGGAAGCCGAACACGGTGAACTCGTTCTCGCCGCCGGCGATCGGCACGTCCAGCTTCGCGCGCAGCTCGCCGTAGCCCGCAAGGTCCTCGGCTGCGACCGGCTCCTCGTACCAGCGCAGCTCGAGCGGCGCGAGCGCGCGGCCCAGGCGCACCGCGTCGGCGACGCCATAGGCATGGTTGGTATCGATCATCAGGCGCAGGCCGCGGCTCTCGATCGCGCGCGCCACCGCCCGCATCACGGCCAGGTCGTCCTCGAGGCCGAAGCCGAGCTTGATCTTGAGCAAGCGGAAGCCTTCCTCCGCGCGCTGCGCCGCCTCCTCGGCGAGCCGCGCCGCCTCGCCCTGGCCCGACACGCGGTAAAAGCCGGTGGCGTACACCTGCACTCGCTCGCGGAACGCGCCTCCGAGCAGCTGCCATACCGGCTGGCCGAGGCGCTTGCCGGCGATGTCCCACAGCGCGATGTCGACGCCGCTGAGCGCGGCGATCGTCGCTCCCTTCATGCCGTAGTCGCGCGTGTGCATGTACATGCGCTGCCACAGCGGCTCGATCTGCAGCGGGTCGGCGCCGATGAGCAGGGGCTTCAAGGCCGACTCGATCGTCGCGGCCGCGATCTGCGGCGGCTGCAGCCCCTGGCACAGCGCTTCGCCCCAGCCGGTCAGCCCGTCGTCGGTCTGCACTTCGACCAGGCAGGCGCCGCGCGATTTCACCCAGCCCTGCGAGAAAGCGAACGGCGTTTCGAGCGCGCTCGCCAGGCAGTGCGCGTGGACTGCCGTGATCTTCACGCTAGTGGCCGAGGATCTGGCTCAGGAACAGCTTCGCGCGGTCGGTCTTCGGCGCCGAGAAGAATTCCTGCGGCTTGCCGGTCTCGACGATCTCGCCCTGATCCATGAACACCACCCGGTCGGCGACCGTGCGCGCGAAGCCCATCTCGTGCGTGACCACGAGCATGGTCATACCTTCGCGCGCGAGCTCGATCATGACGTCGAGCACTTCCTTGATCATCTCCGGGTCGAGCGCCGAGGTGGGCTCGTCGAACAGCATCACCTTGGGGCGCATCGCGAGCGCGCGCGCGATCGCCACCCGCTGCTGCTGACCGCCCGAGAGCTGGGCCGGGTACTTGTCGGCCTGCTCGGCGATGCGCACGCGCTCGAGCAGCTGCATCGCCAGCTCCTCGGCCTCGCGCTTGGGCATGCGCCGCACCCAGGTCGGCGCGAGCGTCAGGTTCTGCAGCACCGTGAGGTGCGGAAACAGGTTGAACTGCTGGAACACCATGCCGACCTCGCGCCGGATGGCCTCGATCGCCTTGATGTCGTCCGCCAGCTCGATGCCGTCGACCACGATTGTGCCGCGCTGGTGCGACTCGAGCCGGTTGATCAGTCGCACCATGGTCGACTTGCCCGAGCCCGAGGGTCCGCAGATGACGATCTTCTCGCCGCGTGCGACCGAGAAGTTGATCCCGCGCAGGACGTGGAACTCGCCGAACCACTTGTCGACGCCGCGCATCTCGATAATCGGCCCGCCGTTGCCGCTGTCGTTGGCCAAGTCAGTCCTCCCGCAGGATGTGTTTGCGTCCGCGCGCCAGGTCGCGCTCCAGCCGCTGGCTGTACTTCGACATCGAGAAGCAGAACGCGAAGTACACCAGCGAGGCGAACAGATAGGCTTCCATGCCATAGCCGCTCCAGGCCGGCTCGTTGAGCGCCACCTTGACCGCGCTGAGCAGGTCGAACAAGCCGATGATCACCACCAGCGAGGTGTCCTTGAAGAAGGCGATGAAGGTGTTGACCAGCGGCGGGATCGAGATGCGCAGCGCCTGCGGCAGGATGATCAGCAGCATCTTGCGCCAGTACGAAAGGCCGAGCGCCTCGGCCGCCTCGTACTGCCCGTTCGGGATCGCCTGCAGCCCGCCGCGCACCACCTCGGCCAGGTAGGCCGTGGCGAACATGACCATGGCGATCTGGGCGCGCAGCAGCTTGTCGATCGACACGCCCTCCGGCAGGAACAGCGGCAGCATCACCGAGGCCATGAACAGCAGGCTGATCAACGGCACGCCCCGGATCAGCTCGATGTAGAGCACGCAGGCCGTGCGCACCGCCGGCATATTCGAGCGCCGGCCGAGCGCGAGCAGGACCGAGAGCGGAAACGCGGCTGCGATGCCGAAAGTGGCGAGGATCAGGGTCAGCATCAGACCGCCCCAGCGCCCGTCCTCGACGTAGGGCAGGCCGGGTACGCCGCCCCACATCAGAGCGCCGATCGACACCAGGCCCGCGAGCCACACCAGGGCGAGCCACGGCCGCCAGAATACGCGCATCGCGCTGACGATATAAAGCGCGATGAACAGCAGGATGCCGAGGCCGGGCCGCCATTGCTGGGCATAGGGATAGGTGCCGAACAGGATGAAGCGGTGCTTCTCGACGATGAAGGCCCAGCAGGCGCCGTGCCCGGCGGCGGCGCGGCAGGTCGACGGTTTGGGCGCATACCAGACCGCGTTGATGAAGGCCCAGTCGACGAACGGCGGCACAAGCTTCCAGGCGAGGGTGAGCAGAACCAGCGTCGCGAGCGAACTCGGCACGCTGTAGAACAGGTTCGAGCGCAGCCACCGGATCGCGCGCGCGTTCACTGGAATCGCGCGCGCAATCATGCGGGGCGCGCGCCCTTGAGCGCGATGCGCTTGTTGTAGCCGTTCATGAAAGCCGAGATCGAAAGGCTGATGGTCAGGTACACCGCCATGATGATCGCGATGCCCTCGATCGCCTGTCCGGTCTGGTTCAGGGTGGTGTTGGCGATCGACACCAGGTCGGGATAGCCGATCGCCACCGCGAGCGAGCTGTTCTTGGTGAGGTTGAGGAACTGGCTGGTCATCGGCGGCACGATGACGCGCAGTGCCTGCGGCAGGATCACCAGCCGCATCGCGCGGCGCGGCCGCAGCCCGAGCGCGTAGGCCGCCTCGAACTGGCCGCGCTCGACCGCCAGCACCCCGGCACGCACGATCTCGGCAATGAAGGCCGCGGTGTAGGTGGTGAGCCCTCCGAGCAGGGCGGCGAACTCGGGCGAAAGCGTCATGCCGCCGGTGAAGTTGAAGCCCCGCAGCACCGGGTGCTCGATGTGCAGCGGCGCGCCGGCGACCAGGAACACCAGCAGCGGCAGGCCGAGCACCAGCGCGCTGCCTGCGGCGAGCATCGGGAACGGCTGACCGGTGAGCGCCTGGCGGCGCGCGGCCCAGCGCCCGAGCAGCCAGGTGCCGACCGTGCCCACGACGAGCGCCGCGGCCATCCAGACGTGCGCCGGGTGCGCGTGCAGCACCGGCAGCGCGATGCCGCGGTTGCTCAGGAACACGTCAGGCAACGGAGAAAGCGCCTGGCGCGGCCCGGGCAGACTGTCGGAGATGACCGTGTACCAGAAAAAGAGCTGCACCAGCAACGGCACGTTGCGCACCGTCTCGATGTAGCCCCCGGCCAGCCTGGACAGCAGCCAGTTGCGCGACAGCCGCGCCAAGCCGATCAGCGTGCCGAGCAGCGTGGCGGCGACGATGCCGACCACCGACACGCGGATGGTATTGAGCACGCCGACCGTTAGCGCCCGCAGATAGGTGTCCGCGGCGTTGTAGCTGATGAGCGTGGTCTCGCCGATCGCGAAGCCGGCCTCACGCTTGAGAAAGCCGAAGCCGCTCGCGATCTTGCGCGTTTCGAGGTTGTGCGTGGTGTTCGAGATCAGGAACCACGCGACCAGGCCGACCGCCACCACCAGCAGGACCTGGTACAGGATCGCGCGGACGCGCAGGTCGTACAGCGACCACGACCTGCGCGGCCGCGGGGCGGCGCTCACCTCAGCGGATCGGCGGCGCGTACATGATGCCGCCGTGGGTCCAGAGTCTGTTCAGCCCGCGGTCGAAGCCGAGCGGCGTGAGATTGGTTTCGAACGACTCGCCGTAGTTGCCGACCTGCTTGACGATGTTGTAGGCCCAGCGGTCGTCGAGCCCCATCATCTTGCCGATGTCGCCCGAAGCGCCGACGAAACGCTGGATCGCGGGATTGGTGCTGCTCAGCTGTTGCTCGATGTTCTTCGAGCTCAGGCCGAGCTCCTCGGCGTTGAGCATCGCGAACAGCGACCACTTGACGATGTCGAACCAATTTTCGTCGCCGCGTCGCACCACCGGTCCGAGCGGTTCCTTGGAGATCACTTCCGGCAGGATGACGTAATCGGCGGGGTTCGGCGCGCGCGAGCCGCGGGTCGAGACCAGGCCCGACACGTCGGTGGTGAACACGTCGCAGCGGCCGGAGAAGAATGCGTTGGTAACTTCTTCCAGCTTCTCGATCACGACCGGCTTGAAGGTCATGTGATTGGCGCGGAAGTAGTCCGCCAGGTTGAGCTCGGTGGTGGTGCCCGGCTGCACGCAGATGGTGGCGCCGTTGAGATCCTTGGCGCTCTTCACGCCGAGCTTTTTCGCCACCATGAAGCCCTGCCCGTCGTAGTAGTCCACGCCGGCGAAGGTGAGGCCGAGATTGGTGTCGCGCGTAATGGTCCAGGTCGTGTTGCGCGAGAGCATGTCGATTTCGCCCGATTGCAGCGCGGTAAAGCGCTGCTGCGCGGTGAGCGGCGTGTAGTGCACCTTGCTTGCGTCGCCGAACACGGCGGCGGCCACCGCGCGGCACATATCGACGTCGAGCCCGTGCCAGACGCCTTTCGAGTCCGGCTGCGAGAACCCGGCCAGGCCGGTGTTCACTCCGCACTGCACATAGCCCTTCGCCTTGACGGCGGCCAGGGTCGATTGGGCGAAGGCGCTTCCCGCCCACGTGATCGCGAGCGCAAGCGCGCCCGCCCAGACGACGATTCTTTTCATGGCATTCCCCTCTTGATGGCGATGGACGGCCGGCGGATGTTCCGGCACGGCCCTCAGTCTAGACGTTCGCCGCCAGGAGAGGCAACCGGGGCGTTCAGCGTTCGAAGTCGAACTTGGCCGTTATATCCTGCCCGACGCCCGGTCTCCTGACATGCACCGTGACGGTCTGCGGATTCGTGCCCGCTATCCTGAAATAGTTGCCGTAGCTCGGAGCGTTGAGCGTCGCCATCAGCTCGAGCCTCTTCGTTTCGCCACCCATGACAGGATCCGAAACCGTCGCCCTCACCATGGCGTCGACGATCGGCGCTCCGGTCTTGCCATCAAACAGCGAGACATTCACGTGGTAGTAGCCCTTGCCGCCCGGGATGCCGCCGTGCATCGTGGCTTCCGCAGAATTCTGCTTGAGGTGCTCCGCGCGCAATGCTTCGGCGGTGATGACGCCGACGTAGATCCCGATTCCCGCGACGACCGTGTGGTTCCCGCCGGGCTGCGCGGCCGGCGCGGCCGGTCTCGCCTGGCCGACCCTGGCCGGCAGGGCGCCCTGATTGATCATGTACACGATGGCGCCGCGCAGCTCGGAGTCGGTGAGTTCGGCCATGCCGCCGCGCGCGGGCATTCCGCCGTGGCCCTTGATCGCGGAGCGAAGCAGGGCGTCGAGCCCGTGGCTCAGGCGCGGAATCCATGCCAAGCGGTCGCCGATCTTCGGCGCACCGTCGACGCCGGCTTCGTGGCACTTGGCGCACTGCGCTTGCACGATCTGTTCGCCGCTCCGGTCGTCCATGGCAGCCGACTTGTCGATCGGCGTAGCCCAATGCCCGCCCGAGCGGTTGATCATGTAGGTAATCGCGAGTTCCAGTTCGAAATCGCTGACGCCCGCGTTGCCGCCGTGCGCCGGCATATCGCGGATGCCTTGCATTGCGTGCCGCGTCAGGCTCGTCAGGCCCTTAGAGGCGCGCGGCCGCCATGCGTTCTCGTCGCCGATTTTCGGGGCGCCGTTGGCGCCCGTTGCGTGGCACGCGGCGCACACCGTTTCGACCACTTCCTTGCCGCTGCGCACGCCGGCCTGCGCGGGCGGCTGCGCGAGCAGCAGCGCGAATGCCGCCACGAGCCCTGCCAGGGCGGCCGCTTTGAGGGTCGAAGTCTTCATCGCGAACTTGTCGGAAATCGCGTACCGAAGCCCGTAGTCTTGGCCCGGCATCGCGCCCCCGCTTGACGCCGATCAAACGCGCCCCGCGTTTTACACACAACGCGCGGCACCGTTATCTTTAGCTAATGGTTGCGCCGCAGCATGAATTGCCTCCGGCTGTCCCCCCTTTGCGCGCAATAAAACGCCCGACGGGGCCTTACCCGTCGGGCGGGATCGATGGATGCAAGCCGTGAGGAGGAGACATGAATCGCATCCCGATCCAAACACTTGCCACTTCATGCACACATCACGTCAATTCGCGGCACGCATCGCCGACCCTCGCAGGCGCCGGCGATGCGGTGCGAAGCGGGGCTAGAGCGGCAACCGCCCTTCCAGCATCTCCTTCATGATCTTCTCGTACGGCATCGTGATGCCCTTGGGCTTCTCGTTGGCCAGCTTCTTCCACGGCGCGTGCTTGTCGGACAGCCACTTGGCCGGGTCCGATTTCGGGTTGAGCTTGGGACCGCACTCGCCCTGCAAGCCCGACTTCTCGATGCGCGCCATGACCTCGTCCTGCGCTTCGGCCAGGTTGTTCAGCGCCTGCTCGGGGGTGACCTCGCCGGCGACCGCTTCGCCGATGTTCTGCCACCAGAGCTGCGCCAGCTTGGCGTAGTCCGGAACGTTCAGTCCGGTCGGCGTCCAGTACTTGATGCCGGGGCCGCGGTAGAACTGGATCAGCCCGCCCCAATTTTCGCCCTTCGGATCGTCGAACGACGCGTCGTGGAGCGTACTCTTGCGGATGAACGTCAATCCCACGTGCGACTTCTTCAGGTCGACCACCTTCGAGGTGATGAACTGCGCGTAGAGCCAGGCCGCCTTGGTACGGTCCAGGGGAACGTTCTTCAGCAGGGTCCACGAACCCTCGTCCCGGTAACCCGCCTTCATGCCGGGCTTCCAGTACGGGCCGTGGGGCGTCGGGGCCATGCGCCAGAGCGGCTTGCCGGCCTCATCCACCGTGTTGTTGCCTTTGCTTCTCGGCTCGACCATGCTGGCGCCGAACGCGGAGTACCAGAAGATCTGTTGCGCGACGTTGCCCTTGGCGAGGCTGGGCAGGGACTGGTAGAAGTCCATGCCGAGCGCACCCGGGGGCGCGTACTTGCGCAGCCACTCCATGTACTTGCGCAGCGCGAACTGAGCGGCCGGGCCGTTGGTGGCACCTCCGCGGCTCACGCTCGAGCCCACCGGACGGCAACCTTCGTTACGGATGCCCCACTCGTCGATCGGGTAGCCGTTCGGAATGCCCAGGTCTCCTTCGCCCGCCATGCCGAGCCAGTCGTCGGTGAAACGCCAGCCAAGGTCGGGCGCCTTCTTGCCGTAGTCCATGTGGCCGAAGACCGCCTTGCCGTCGATCTGCTTCACGTCGTTGGTGAAGAAATCGGCGATGTCCTCGTAGGCCGACCAGTTGACCGGCACGCCCAGGTCGTAGCCGTACTTCTTCTTGAATCTCTTCTTCAGATCGGGCCGCTCGAACCAGTCTTTACGGAACCAATAGACGTTGATGAAGGACTGATCCGGCAGCTGCCACAGGCTGCCGTCGAACCCGCGCGACTTGAGCCCCGTTGCGTCGGCCAGGCCCAGGAAGTCGGGCAGATCGAAATACGGATCGGTCACGTCCTTGCCTTCGTCCGCCATCCATTTCGTCAGGTTGCGCGTGTACGGATAGCGCGCGTGGTAGCCGATGAAGTCGTCGTCGTTGATATAGCCGTCGTAGATCGGCCTGCCGGTCTGCACCTGCGTCTGCAGCTTCTCGACGACGTCGCCCTCCTGGATCACGTCGTGCACGACCTTGATGCCCGTGATCTCCTCGAAGGCCTTGGCGAGCACCTTCGATTCGTAGGCGTGGGTCGGGATCGATTCGGAAACCACCTTGATGGTCATGCCCTTGTAGGGCTCGGCCGCCTTGATGAACCATTCCAGCTCCTTGAGCTGATCGGCCTTGCTCAAGACCGAAGGCTGGAACTCTTCATCGATCCACTTCTTGGCCGCCGCCACGTCCGCGCTTGCCGGGGCCGCGAAGGCCGCCAGCAGGGACGCGGCGACGCAGCTCAAGGCGATGCCTCGCAACTTCCTCCTGCTTGCCGTTGTTTTCATGTTCGCTTCTCCATGGTGGCCTCCGAAATCGAGCCGGTTTCCCGGCACGCGCCGTCGGTACGAAGGCCTTACACCGAACGACGCTGCTTGATGCATGTCCTTGTGCGCTCAGCCCCAGCGCATGACCACCGCCATCCAGATGAGCGAAATCCCGAACGCGATCCAGAGGCTCGCGTGCGTCAGCCCGAGCCACGCCAGGTGCACGTAACCGCTTACCAGCAGGCCGACGAACAGCCGATCGCCCGGCGTGGTCGGGATCGGCAGGAATCCCCGCCGCTCGGGACTGGGCGCCAGGACCTGCCACACAGTCATCGCGACCAGAATCAGCGCGATCACCGAGAAGAAGATCGCGGTGGGCAGTGTCCAGGCCATCCATCCCAGAGGCATGACGCGGCTCCTCTACACGCGGCCGAGGGCGAAGCCCTTGGCGATGTAATTGCGCACGAAATAGATCACCAGCGCCCCGGGGACGATGGTCAGGATGCCGGCCGCGGACAGCAGGCCCCAGTCGAGCCCGGAGGCGCTGACGGTGCGCGTCATGACCGCCGCGATCGGCTTCGCCGCGGTGATGGTGAGCGTGCGCGCGAACAGCAGCTCGACCCAGGAGAACATGAAGCAGAAGAACGCCGTCACACCCACGCCGGCGCGGATCAGGGGAATGAACACGGTCAGGAAGAAGCGCGGCAGCGAGTAGCCGTCGACGAACGCGGTCTCGTCGATTTCCTTCGGCACGCCGGACATGAAGCCTTCCAGGATCCAGACCGCGAGCGGCACGTTGAACAGGGTGTGGGCGAGCGCCACCGCGATGCGGGTGTCGATCAGGCCCAGGGACGAATAAAGCTGGAACATCGGCAGCAGGAACACCGCCGCCGGGGCCATGCGATTGGTCAGCAGCCAGAAGAACAAATGCTTGTCGCCCAGAAAGCGATAGCGCGAGAAGGCGTACGCCGCGGGCAGCGCCACGACCAGGCAAATGACGGTGTTCATGCCGACGTAGGCGAACGAATTGACGTACCCCATGTACCACGACGGGTCGGTGAAGATCTCGACGTAGTTGTGCAGCGTCGGTCGGTGCGGATAGAACGCCAGCTGGGACATGATGTCGTTGTTTTCGCGCAGCGACATGCTCAGCATCCAGTAGATCGGCAGCAGCAGCACGACGAGGTAGACGATGAGGCCTGCGTTCCGAGCACGGATTCTCATTTGCTTTCTCCCGTTCCGACGCGCTGCAGGACCTGATAGAAGACGTAACTGAACGCCAGCACGATCATGAAATAGATGATCGAGAAGGCTCCCGCTTTTCCGACGTCGAACTCGCCGACCGCGATCTTGACCAGGTAGATCGACAGGAAAGTCGTCGAGTCGCCGGGTCCGCCGCCGGTCAGCACGAACGGCTCGGTGTAGATCAGGAAGCTGTCCATGAAGCGCAGCAGCACTGCGATGGTCAGCACGCCGCGCATCTTGGGAAGCTGGATGTAGCGGAACACCGCCCAGGCCGACGCGCCGTCGATGTGCGCGGCCTGGTAGTACGCGTCGGGAATCGCGCGCAAGCCCGCGTACGCCAGCAGCGCCACGAGCGGCGTCCAGTGCCAGACCTCCATCAGCATGACCGAAATCCAGGCCTCGATCGGCACCGTCGGATAGTCGAACGGGATGCCGAGGGTGTGAACGATGAAGTGACCGAGCAAGCCGATGTCCGGCCGCAGGAACACGACCCAGATGGTCCCGATCACGTTCCAGGGGATGAGCAGGGGGAGGGCGATCAGGACCAGCGTCAGCGAGGTCGCCCAGCCGCTCTTCTTCGGCATCGTGAGGGCAATCGCCACGCCCAGCGGGATTTCGATCAGCAGCACCAGTCCGGAAAAAACGAACTGGCGCCACAGCGCGTTATGCAGGCGCGAGTTGTGCAGCATTTCCCGGTACCAGTCCGCGCCGACGAACGCCCGGTGAGTCGCGTCGAAGACGTCCTGCACCGAGTAGTTCACCACGGTCATCAGCGGGATGATCGCGTTGAACGCAACGAGCAGCACGACGGGCAGGACGAGAAGCCAGGCCCGGTTGTCGATCGTCTTCTGCACCGCGTTTCCCCTTATCTCAACACGTCGTCGTTTACGTACAGGCGCGTCCACTCCGGCGGAAACGAGAGCCAGCCCGATCCGGTCGCGATGCGCGTGCTCTCGCTCACCTTCACCTTCAGCAGATGCTTTCCCAGTCGCGCCGTCGCGATCTTGTAGTTGCCCAGATCCTCTACCGCGGTGACTTCGGCAGGCATGTAGCCGGCCGCGGCACGAGGCTGGTAGCGGATGAACTCGGGGCGGATGCCCAGCTTGAGCTCGCCGCCCGCCCGGCGCGCCCGTTCAACGTAGCCGGGCTCGAGCGCAATGGAGTGGGCGTCGACGCGCACTCCGCTGCTCTCGAGCTGGCAGGGCAGCAGGTTCATGCCCGGGCTGCCGATGAAGTGCCCGACGAAGGTGTGGGCCGGGTTCTCGAACAGGTCGGTCGGACTGCCCACCTGTACGACGCGACCCTCGGAAAGGACCATCACTCGATCCGCGAAAGTGAGCGCCTCGGCCTGGTCGTGGGTCACGTAGATCAATGTGAGCTTGAACTCCTTATGGATCTGCTTGAGCTTCAGGCGCAGCATCCATTTGACGTGCGGGTCGATGACGGTGAGCGGTTCGTCGAACAGGATCGCCGCGACGTCGCTGCGCACCAGTCCGCGGCCGAGCGAGATCTTCTGTTTCGCGTCCGCCGCGAGACCGCTTGCGCGCCTCTTGAGGTCGTGCGAGAGGTCGAGCAGGTCCGCCACCTTCAGCACGCGCGCACGCACCTCGGGCTCCGCAACGCGCCGGTTTCGTAGCGGGAAGGCGAGGTTGTCGAACACGGTCAAGGTGTCGTAGATCACCGGAAACTGAAAAACCTGCGCGATGTTGCGCTGCGCGGTCGAAAGTCCGGTGACGTCGCGCCCGTCGAAAGTGATCCGGCCCTCGCTCGGACGCACCAGACCGGAAATGACGTTGAGCAGCGTGGTCTTGCCCGAACCCGAGGGGCCCAGCAGGGCGTAGGCGCCTCCGTCGTCCCAGGCCAGGTCGGAGGATTGCAACGCATAGTCCTCCGGCGCGGCCGGCGACGGCTTGTAGCTGTGGGCGACGCCTTTGAGCTCGATGCGCGCCATCAGTCCGCCTCCGCGTCGCCCGCAAGCCGCACCGGCGCGGCCGCGAGCCGCCCCGAGGGGTCGAACACGAACAGTCGGTTCGGATCGAATTGGAGGCCGACCGAGTCGCCCAGGGCGAATTCGCGCACGCCCTCGAGCTGCGCGATCAGCGTGAAATCCCCGTGCCGGGCGTGAATGTAGGTTTCGGATCCGTTGATCTCCGCGAGCTCGATCGTTGCGCGCAACGCTCCGGCCCCGCCGCGGTTCACCACGTCGATCTGGTTCGCGCGCAGGCCGACCCGGTAGTCCCCCGGGGGCAGCGCGCGCATGTGCTGCGCCAGCGGGAAGGCCACGCTCGGCGACAGGCGGCAGCCGTCGGCGCCGATATTGGCGCGCACCAGATTGATCGGGGGATCGCTGAAGACCTCACTCACCCTGAGCGTCGCGGGGCGGTGGTAGACCTCCAGTCCCGGCCCGTACTGGAGCAGGCGCCCGGCGTCGAGCACGCCGGTCTTGCCGCCGAAGAGCAGCCCCTCGGCCGGCTCGGTCGTCGCGTACACCACGGTCGTCTTGCCGCGGCCGAAGATCTGCCGCATTTCGCCGCGCAACTCCTCGCGCAGCTTGTAGTCCAGATTCACCAGCGGCTCGTCGAGCAGCAACAGCGGCGCGTCCTTGACCAGGGCGCGCGCGAGCGCGACGCGCTGCTGCTGGCCGCCCGAGAGCTGCGCCGGCAGCCGATCGAGCAGGCCCTCGATGCGCAGCAACTCCGCGGTGGCCTTCACCTTCGCGTCGATCGTCTGCGCGTCGAAGCGCTTCGCCAGTCGCAGCGGCGCGGCGACGTTCTCGTACGCGGTGAACGAGGGGTAGTTGACGAACTCCTGGTAGACCATCGCGACGTTGCGCTTGCGCACGTTGAGGCCGGTGATGTCGCTGCCGTCTTCCAGGATTTTTCCCGAGCTCGGGCGATCCAGCCCAGCCATCAGCCTCAGCAGCGAAGTCTTGCCCGCCTGAGTCGGCCCGAGCAGCACGCTGAACGATCCGGGCTCGAGATCGAGGTCGATTCCGTACAGGTGGGTCTGCCCGCCGACGACCGTGGTGACGTTTTGCAGGGTCAGGCGCATCGCAGCGTCCCGTCCTGCGTCGCGGCGTGCGCCGCGAGCCACTCGCCGAGCCGGCCGACCGTGTCCGGCGAGGCGCGCAGTCCGATCTTGGAACGGCGCCACAGCACGTCCTCGGCCGTCAGCGCCCACTCGTAGCGGGTCAGGTAACTGAGCTCGACTTCGTACAGGCCGTCGCCGATCTCCTCGCCCAGGTCGCCCAGGCTGCGCGCGCCGGCGAGCAGTTTGTCCGTGCGCGTGCCGTAAGCGCGCGCGTAGCGCTGCGCGAGGGGCGCGGGCAACCACGGGTGGCGCCGGCTCAGCTGTAGCAGGAAGCGATCGAAATCGGCCCCGGGAATGTCGCCGCCCGGCAGCGGCGCGCCCGAGGTCCATGCCGGCGTCACGCTTCCGAGCGGACCCTGCAGCAGCGCGAGCGCCTCCTCCGCCAGCCGGCGATAGGTGGTGAGCTTTCCGCCGAAGACCGAAAGCAGCGGCGCCTTGCCGTCGGCGGCCTCCAGCACGAGCTCGTAGTCGCGCGTCACCGCGGACAGGTCGTTGGCCTCGTCGTCCAGCAAGGGCCGCACGCCGGAAAAGCTCCACACCACATCGGCGGGGGCTACCGGTCGGGCAAAATAGCGGTTGACCGCCTCGCAAAGATAGGCCGTCTCTTCAGCGGAGATCGAGACGTGCGACGGATCGTCGCGGTACTCCACATCCGTGGTGCCGATCAGCGTGTAGTCGGATTGGTAGGGAATCGCAAAGACGACGCGCTTGTCCAGGTTCTGGAAGGTGTACGCGCAGTCGTGATCGAACAGCCGGCGCACCACGATGTGGCTGCCCTTGGCAGCACGCACGTGCCGCTTCGGCTCGATCCGCAGAGATGTACGCAATACGTCGGCCACCCACGGACCGGTGGCGTTGACGATGCAGCGCGCGGTAACGCGACGTTGCGCTCCGTTGAGGCTCGAGCGAAGCGTGGCTTGCCATAGCCGTTCGCCTCGCTCGGCCGCGGTGAAGCGAGTCCGGGTGAGAATCCGGGCGCCACGTTCGGCGGCATCCATCGCGTTCGAAATCACCAGTCTGGCATCGTCCACCCAGCCGTCGGAGTAGGCGAAGCCTTTGCGCGCTCGGTCCCGCAGCGGCGCGCCGGCCGGGTGCGTGCGCAAATCGATCCCCTCCGAGGCGGGCAACAGCTCGCGTCTGCTCAAATGGTCGTACAGGAACAATCCGAGCCGCATCATCCAGGCGGGACGCAGGTTGCCGGCGTGCGGCATCACGAAGCGAAGCGGCGCTATGAGGTGCGGCGCCGCACGCAGCAGCACCTCGCGCTCCTGCAGCGCCTTGCGCACCAGCCCGAATTCATAGTGCTCGAGGTAGCGCAGCCCGCCGTGGATCAGCTTGGTGCTGGCCGAGGAGGTGTGCGACGCGAGATCGTCCTGTTCGCAAAGGAGCACGGACAGACCGCGCCCGACCGCGTCACGCGCGATTCCGACCCCGTTGATTCCGCCCCCGACGACCAGAAGATCGTAAACGGATCCCTTGTCGGCCATCCTTCCCCCTTTCCCTCGCGCGCAGACCGGGCCCTGCAGCTTGCGGCCGGCTGTCACGCGACAGCGACGCTACCAATAGGGAGGTTCGAAATCAAACATTTTTTTGTGAGATGCGAAAGGATAACGACATAAGCGACGCGCTATGTGTTCTTTATAGAACACATATAGGCATAAACAGCAAGCATTTCCGCGCTGGCGTTAGTCCGCAACCTTAACTTCGGTCTTGGCCTCGTCGAACACGGCTGCCATGTCGGGCGGGATCGGGCGGTCGGTGAACAGGACGGTGATTTGCGACAGGTGCGCGAGGCGCACCAGCGCGCGGCGGCCGAATTTCGAGTGGTCGGCGACCAGAAAGACGTTGCGCGACTGGGCGATGATCGCTTCGGCGACGCGGACCTCCCGGTAGTCGAAGTCGCGCAGGGTGCCGTCGGGCTCGATGCCCGAGATGCCGATCACGCCGAAGTCGACCTTGAACTGGCGGATGAAGTCGATCGTCGCTTCGCCGATCACGCCGCGATCGCGCGAGCGCACCACGCCACCGGCGACGATGATTTCGCAGTCGGGGTTGGCGCACATCGCTGCCGCAACGTTCAGGTTGTTGGTGATGACACGCAGCCCTTTGCGCTGGCGCAGCGCCTTGGCCACCTCTTCGGTGGTCGTGCCGAGGTTGATGAACAGCGACGAGTCGTCCGGGATGTGTCGCGCCGCCAGCTGGCCGATGCGGCGCTTTGCCTCGTGGAACAGCGACTGGCGCGTGTTGTAGGCGAAGTTCTCGATGCTCGAGGGCAGGCCGGCGCCGCCGTGGTAGCGTCGCAGCAGCTTGAGCTCGACCAGCCGGTTGATGTCGCGCCGTACGGTCTGATGGGTGACGCCGAAATGCTTCGCCAGCGCTTCCACCGACGCGAAGCCCTCGCGCTGCACCTGGGTGAGCAACTCCTGCTGGCGGGGAGTAGGGGTCTTCATGTACGGCTCCCAGGGTTCGGCTCCTAGTCGATTCTACGGAAGTTTGAAGCACAATTTGATCCGAAAGCAACAATCGAGGTTCGAATGAGACCAGATTCGGGCACAAATCTTCGCATCGTCGGCACGGGCCTGCGCTTTCCGGAAGGGCCGATCGCCATGTCCGACGGCAGCGTGCTGCTGGTCGAGGTCGCGCGCGGCACGCTCTCGCGCGTGCGCCCGGACGGCGCGCTCGAAGTCGTCGCCGGGCTCGGCGGCGGGCCGAACGGCGCCGCGCTCGGGCCCGACGGCGCGGTCTACGTGTGCAACAACGGGGGCTTTCGCTGGCACGAGGACAAGCACGGCCTGCGCCCGCTGGGGCAGGCCGACGACTACAGCGGCGGGCGCATCGAGCGCGTCGATCCTGCAAGCGGCGAAGTGCGGGTGCTGTACGACGCCGGCCCCAACGGCCCGCTCAAGGGCCCGAACGACATCGTGTTCGACCGCGCGGGCGGGATGTGGTTTACCGACTTCGGCAAGGGGCGCGCGCGCGACATGGACCGCGGCGGGGTGTACTACGCGAGCGCCGACGGCGGCTCGATCCGCGAAGCGATCTACCCGCTGCTGACGCCGAACGGTATCGGCCTGTCGCCCGACGAAACCCGCCTCTACGTCGCCGAGACTCACACCGGGCGGCTGTGGGCGTTCGAGCTCGAGGCGCCCGGCGTGGTGAAGCGCCGCCGCTACCCGTCGCCCAACGGCGGCGAGCTGGTCGCGGGGTTGCCCGGGTACCAGCTGTTCGATTCCCTCGCGCTCGACGCCGAAGGCAACATCTGCGTCGCGACCCTGTTCAACGGCGGCATCACGCTGATCTCGCCCGACGGGCGCAGCGTCGAGCACCTGCCGATGCCGGACGACTACACCACCAACATCTGCTTCGGCGGGCCGGGGCTGCGCACCGCCTACGTCACCCTCAGCAGCTCGGGCTGCCTGGCGGCACTGGACTGGCCCGGGCCGGGACTCGCGCTCAACTTCAGCCGCTAGCGGCGCTCGTTAAGGCAGGCCTAAGCTCGCGCAGCTAGGCTGCGTGCATCTGCCGTCCAGGAGGACTGTGACCATGCGTATCCGCAAGACTCTGATCGTGCTTGCGCTCGCCGCGCTGGTCCCCACTGCGGCTCTGGCGGGCGACACGATGTCGCAGGCGCAGCATGCGATCGAACGGGGCCAGTATTCCATCGCCATTGCTCAGCTCAAGCCGCTGGTCGCGCGCGGCGACGTGCGCGCCGAGGAAGCGCTCGGCGCGCTGTACGACGCGGGCCTGGGCGTGGCGCCCGATCCGGTGCGCGCAGCGAAGCTGTTCCGCGCGGCGGCGCGGCAGGGCAGCGGCGCGGCGCAGCTCAACCTGGCGAAGCTCTATCTCAAGGGCCGCGGCGTGCAGGCCGACCCGGTGCTCGCCTATGCCTGGGCCGACGCCGCCGCCGCGAGCGGTGAGCCGGGCGGCCAGGACATTCTCGACCGGCTGGCCAAGGAGATGCCGCGCGGGCAGCTCAGGCGCGCGCAGTCGCTGGCGCAGCGCTATGCCGAGCTCTACGTGGAGTCGTTCCGCTCCGGTTGACGGCTCCGGGCGCAGCGCGGTTAAAGTTGCGCCCATGAACCACAGCGCCCCGCTGGAAGCCGCGCGCGGCTGGGTCGACGCCGCGCGGCGCATCGTCGTGCTCGCGGGCGCCGGCATCTCGACCGATTCGGGCATTCCCGATTTCCGTGGCCCCAAGGGCGTGTGGACGAAGAATCCTGCGGCGGAGAAACTCTCGACGCTGCAGAACTATCTCGCCGACTCCGACGTGCGCCGCGCCGCCTGGCGCGGGCGGCTCGATTCGCCCGCCTGGAGCGCGCGCCCGAACGCGGGCCACCTCGCGCTCGCCGCGCTCGAGCGGCGCGGCAAGCTGCACGCGCTGGTCACGCAGAACATCGACGGCCTGCACCAGAGGGCGGGCAACTCGCCCGAGCGCGTGATCGAGGTGCACGGCACGATTCACTTCGTCACCTGCTGGGGCTGCGGCTGGCGCGGCCCGATGCAGCCGGTGCTCGAGCGCGTGCGTGCGGGGGAGGACGACCCGGCCTGCGAGGCCTGCGGCGGGATCCTCAAGAGCGCCACCATCTCGTTCGGCCAGCAGCTGGTGCCCGAGGTGATCGCACGCGCGATGCAGGCGGCGGAGGAAGCCGACCTGCTGCTCGCGGTCGGCTCGAGCCTGCAGGTCTACCCGGTCGCCGGCGCGGTGCCCGCGGCCAAGGCCGCGGGCGCGCGCGTGGTGATCATGAACGCGGAGCCAACGCCATTCGACGACATGGCGGACGCCGTCCTCAACGGTCCGCTGGGCGAGCTTCTGCCCCGGGTCTGCGCCGGGTCCAGCGAAACACCACCGGGCCCGCGAGCAGGATGAGGAACACGCGGAACAGGTTGTGGAAGGTGACGAAGGCCGGCTTGACGCCGAGCGCGAGCGCGACCAGCGACACGCCCGACATGCCGCCGGGCGAGAGCGCGAGGAACAGGGCGGGGAAGGCGATGCCGGTCAGCGGAGTGAGCGCCCAGGCGAACGCGAGCGACAGCGCAAGCATGTAGACGGTCGAAAGCAGCGCGATCAGCCCGCCGCGCAGCAGCTCGCGCAGGCCGATGCCGCTGAACTGGGCGCCGATGCCGCTGCCCAGCACCAGCTCGGCGAACAGCAGCGGCGCGGTCGGCAGCGGCGCGGGCGCGACGCCGGCCAGGCTCGCCGCGCCCATCGCGATCATCGGACCGAGCATCGACGCGGCGGGCAGGCGCGCCAGGCGGGCGAGCCACCAGCCGCCCGCGCCCAGCAGCGCCAACAGCGCGAGATCGCGCGCGCCGAGCGCGCCGAGCGGCACCCAGCGCGGCGGCGCGCCGCCGAGCGCGACGTGGTAGGCGGTCACCAGCGTGAAAACGACCAGCACCAGCCGGATCGAATGGGCGAGCACGATGTTGCGGGTCTGCCCGCCGAACGCGCCGCCGATGACGGTCATCGCCATGAAGCCGCCCGGCGCGGCGGAGAAGTAGGCCGTGACCGGGTCGAAGCCCGCGAAGCGGCGCAGGAACCAGTACAGCGTGGCGGTCACGACGATCACGTACAGCGCCACCGCGGCCAGCGTCAGCGGCCAGCGCGCGTAGGCGGAGGGATCCGTGGCGTGCAGAGTGGAACCGATCATCAGCCCCAGCACCGCGAGCACCGGATCGCGCAGCCAGCGCGGGGTGCGGATGCGCGCGCCGAGCATCGCGGCGAGGGCCGTGCCCGCGATCGAACCGAGCAGCCACGGCACGGGCAGGTGCGCGTAGCTGAAGACCAGGGCGCCCGCCGCCCCGGCCGCAAGCGCGGCGAGTGCCTGAACAATCATCGGTCAATATATTGTCAAGGCCCGGTGAGAAATCACGCGCCGCAACTGGCACTGCCGGCGCAAGTGGGCAATACTAGCGCCATGAACGACAAACCAGTGGTGCTGATCGTCGACGACGAGCCGGACGTGCTCAAAATCGTCGGCACCATGCTCAAACCGCGGTTTCAGGTCAAGACCGCGAGCGACGGCAGGCGCGCGATGCAGGCCGTACTGGACGATCCGCTGCCCGACATCGTCCTGCTCGACATCATGATGCCCAACATGAGCGGCATCGAGGTGTGCCGGTTCCTCAAGGCCGACGACAGGACGCGGCATATTCCCGTGATCTTCCTGACCGCCCTGGGCGAAGTCGGCGACGAGCAGCGCGGCTTCGAGGCCGGCGGCTCGGACTACATCGTCAAGCCGATCTCGATGCCGATCCTGCTCGCGCGCGTGAAGACCCATCTGGAACTCAAGGCGGCGGCGGATTTCCTCAAGGACAAGAACACCTTCCTCGAGCAGGAGATCGCGCGCCGCACCGCCGAGCTGCACGTGATCCAGGACCTTACGATCGTTGCGATGGCGTCGCTGGCCGAGACCCGGGACAACGAGACCGGCAATCATATCCGCCGCACCCAGAACTACGTGCGCGCGCTGGCAAGAAAGCTGCAGGCGCATCCGAAGTTCGCCTCGACGCTGGACGACGAGATGATCGAGATGCTGTTCAAGTCCGCGCCGCTGCACGACATCGGCAAAGTCGGCATTCCGGACGCGATCCTGCTCAAGCCCGGCAAGCTGACGCCCGAAGAGTTCGAAATCATGAAGACCCACACCACGCTCGGCCGCGACGCGATCCTTTCGGCCGAGAGGCTGATCAACGCGCCCAGCACCTTCCTGCATTTCGCGCGCGAGATCGCATACTCCCATCAGGAGAAGTGGGACGGCTCGGGCTACCCGGAGGGCCTGGCGGGAGAGGCGATCCCGGTCTCGGCCCGCCTCATGGCGCTCGCCGACGTGTACGACGCGCTGATCTCGCGCCGCGTCTACAAGCCTCCGTTCCCGCACGAGCAGGCGGTTGGCATCATCCGCGAGGGCCGCGGCAGCCACTTCGATCCCGACATGGTGGAAGCGTTCCTGGAAATCCAGGACGAGTTCCGCGCCATCGCCGAGCGCTACTCGGACAGCGAAGAGGAAGTCGCTGCCGCGGCGCGCGTCTAGCAAGGACGTTTGTTCGTCAGCGAATCAGCTCCAGCAAGAGCCTGTAAAAGCCGCGCAGGCGGGACGGATGCCAGGCGCGTCGTTTAAACTGCCCGCATGCGCGCATTTGACCACTTTCGCGCTGCAGGCCGGAGATGAGGCTCGCGGTTATCGGCGCCGGGCCGGCCGGATTGCTGCTCTCGCTGCTCGTCAAGCGGCGCTTTCCCGCCTGGTCGGTCGAAGTCGTTGAGCAGAACCCGCCCGAGGCCACCTTCGGCTTCGGCGTGGTGTTCTCGCACGGCGCGCTCGCGTTCCTCGAGCGCGACGCGCCCGATCTGCAGCGCGAGCTCGGCGCGCGCATGGAGCGCTGGCCGATGCAGCGCATCGTGCACCGCGATCAGCGGATCGACATCGACGGCAACGGCTTCTCGGCCATCTCGCGCCTGGCGCTCAACCGCTTCCTGCAGGCGCAGTGCCGCGCGGCCGGCGTCGGCATCTCGTACGGGCGCGTGGCCGATTCGCTCGACGCATTCGCGGGCGCCGACCTGCTGGTCGGCGCGGACGGCGTCAAATCGACCGTGCGGCGCGCGCGCGAGCGCCAGTTCGCGCCGCACGTGCGCTGGCTGACCAACAAGTTCGCCTGGTACGGCACCGCGCAGCGCTTCGATTGCCTGACGCTGACCTTCCGCGAGAACGCCGACGGTTCGTTCGTCGCGCACCACTACCGCTACGCGCCCGACATGAGCACCTTCATCGTCGAGTGCGACGCGGGCACCTGGCGCCGCGCGGGCTTCGAGCGCATGTCCGACGCCGAGTCGCGCGCCTACTGCGAGCGCGTGTTCGCCGCCGACCTCGGCGGGCATCCGCTGCAGTCGAACAAGTCGGTCTGGCGCCAGTTCCCGCTGCTCGCCTGCCGCGGCTGGCGCGCGGGTGACGCGGTGCTGATCGGCGATGCGCTGCACACGGTGCACTTCTCGATCGGCTCGGGAACGCGGCTCGCCTTCGAGGACGCGCTCGCGCTCGAGCGCGCCTTGGCCGAGGCGGGCGAGGACGTGCCGGCCGCGCTCGCGACCTTCGAGCGCGCGCGCCGCCCGGTGGCCGAGAAGCTGCTGCACGCGGCGAGCCTGAGCTCCTACTGGTACGAGGACTTCCCCTCGAAGTTGAGCCTCGCGCCGCTCGAGCTTGCCTACGACTACATGATGCGAAGCGGCCGCATGACCGACGCGCGGCTGGCCGAGATGGCGCCCGAGTTCATGGCGCGGGTCGCCGCGGCGCGGAAAGCTTGATCTGCATCATATTGCAGAAAGCTGGCGCGTTGCTGAATCTCCGCTACACTAACCGGCGCTTGCTCATCCGAGGAGGGTGGAAATGACCAACGGCAAACCGACGTCGGCGCAATCGCGCCGCAGATTTCTCAAGACCGCGGCCGGCGCGGCTACGCTCGCGGCAAGCGCCCTGCACGCGCCGACCATTCTGGCGCAGCCGTCGAAGGTGAAGGTCGGCTTCCTGCTGCCCTACACCGGGACCTACGCCCAGCTTGGCAAGGCGATCACCGATGCGTTCAAGCTGCACGTGGACGAGCACGGCGGCAGGCTCGCCGGGCGCGCGATCGAGTACGTGCAGGTCGACAGCGAAGCCAATCCGGCCAAGGCGACCGACAACACCAACCGGCTGGTGAACCTGGAGAAGGTTGACGTGATCGTCGGCCCGGTGCACTCGGGCGTCGCGGTCGCGATGGTGCGCGTGACGCGCGAATCGGGCACGCTGACGATCGACCCCAACGCCGGCGCGGGCGTGGTCACCGGCGCGCTGTGCGCGCCGAACGTGTTCCGCACCTCGTTCTCGAACTGGCAGCCGTCGTACCCGATGGGCAAGGTGCTGGCCGAACGCGGGATGAAGAAGGCGGTCACGCTGACCTGGAAGTACGCCGCGGGCGAGGAGGCGATCGGCGGCTTCGTGGAGAACTTCAAGGCGCACGGCGGCAGCATCGTCAAGGACCTGTGGGTGCCGTTTCCGAAGGTCGAGTTCCAGTCGCTGCTGACCGAGATCGCCTCGATCAAGCCGGACGCGGTGTTCGTGTTCTTCGCCGGCGGCGGCGCGGTGAAGTTCGTCAAGGACTATGCCGCGGCGGGCCTGCGCAACAGCGTGCCGCTGTTCGGCTCGGGCTTCCTCACCGACGGCACGCTCAAGGCGCAGGGCGACGCGGCGCAGGGCCTGGAGACGACGCTGCACTACGGCGACAGCCTGATCCTGCCCAAGAACCTGGCGTTTCGCGAGATGTACGCCAAGGCCGCGGGGCGCGAGGCGGACGTCTACGCGGTGCAGGGCTACGACGCGGCGCAGCTGCTGCGCATCGGCCTCGAGGCCGCGAACGGCGACGTCAAGGCGCAGAAGAAGATGATCGGCGCGATGGAAAGCGCCGAGATCGACAGCCCGCGCGGCAAGTTCACCCTGTCCAAGGCGCACAATCCGATCCAGGACATCTACCTGCGCAAGGTGGTGGGCATGGAGAACAAGGTCGAGGGCGTGGCGCACAAGGCGCTCGCCGATCCGGCGACCGGATGTAAGATGGCCTGACGCGCCCGGCCTGCCGGGCCATTGCGCAGGGAAAAGCCGGCAGCGCTCCTGCCGGCTTTTTATTGGCTGAAATGGATTTCCCGACCTTCCTGATCCAGCTGCTGAACGGCGTGCAGTACGGGCTGCTGCTGTTCCTGATCGCGAGCGGCCTGACGCTGATCTTCGGCATCATGGGCGTGATCAACCTCGCCCACGGCAGCTTCTACATGATCGGGGCCTATCTCGCGTTCTCGCTCACGGGACTGATCGGCAACTTCTGGCTCGCGCTGCCGGCCGGCATCGCGCTCGCGGTGCTGCTCGGCGTCGCGCTCGAATGGCTGCTGATCCGGCACCTCTACCGGCGCGACCACCTGTACCAGGTGCTGCTCACCTACGGCCTGATCCTGGTGTTCGAGGAGCTGCGCTCGATCCTGTTCGGCGACGACGTGCACGGCGTTGCGGTGCCGGCGCTGCTGAACTTCTCGATCCGGCTCACCGACACGCTGTCCTACCCGGTGTACCGGCTGGCGATGTCGGGCGTGTGCCTGCTGCTGGCGGCCGGCATGTATCTGCTGATCTCGCGCACCCGGCTGGGGATGATGATCCGCGCCGGGGCGGTCAACCGCGAGATGGTGCAGGCGCTCGGGATCAACATCGGCCTGCTGTACCGGCTGGTGTTCGCGCTCGGCGTCGCGCTCGCGGCCTTCGCCGGCATGCTCGCCGCGCCGGTGGCCTCGGTCTATCCCGGGATGGGCAACCAGGTGCTGATCATCTCGTTCGTGGTGATCGTGATCGGCGGCATCGGCTCGGTGAAGGGCGCGCTGGTGGCCGCGCTGCTGATCGGCCTGGCGGACGTGTTCGGCCAGGTGGTGTTCCCGCACATCGCCGGCATGACCGTCTACCTGGTGATGGCGGCGGTGCTGCTGTGGCGCCCGCGCGGGCTGTTCGGGAGCGCGTGATGGAGGCCCCGCGCGCGCTGCGCCTGCTGCTCGGCCTGATACTCATCGGGCTGGTGCTGTTCCCGCTGGTGGGCGAGCGCTTCTACATCCAGTACGCGACCAAGATCATGATCATGGCGATTTTCGCCATGAGCCTCGATCTGCTGGTCGGCTATACCGGCCTGGTGAGCCTGGGCCACGCGCTCTACTACGGCATCGCCGGCTACGCGCTCGCCATGGTCGGCGGCGACGCCGCGGTGAGCCTGTGGTGGTCGCTGCCCGGGGCGATGCTGGTCTCGGCGCTCGCCGCGCTGGTGGTCGGCGCGCTGGTGCTGCGCACGACCGGAATCTATTTCATCATGGTGACGCTCGCCTTCGCCCAGATGATGTATTTCTTCATCCGCGACTCGAATGACTTCGGCGGCTCGGACGGCAAGTACCTCGATGCCAAGCCGACGCTGTCGCTGTTGGGCTGGACGCCGCTCGATTTGGGCAACCCGCTGCACCGCTACTACCTGACGCTCGCGCTCGCGCTGGCGACCTACGTCCTGCTGCGCACGGTGCTGCGCTCGGCGTTCGGGCGCGTGCTGATCGGCATCCGCGACAACGAGCCGCGCATGCGCTCGCTCGGTTTCCCGACCTTCCGCTACAAGCTAGCCTGCTTCGTGCTCGCCGGCGCGCTCGCCGGGCTGGCGGGCTACCTGACCGTAGTGCAGGACGGAATCATGAACCCCGAGCAGCTCGGCTGGCACCGCTCGGGCGAGGCGCTGGTGATGGTGATCCTGGGCGGCATGGGAACGCTCGCGGGCCCGGCGCTCGGCGCGGGCGCGCTGATGCTGCTCGAGCTCGTGTTCTCGATCTGGACCAAGTACTGGCAGCTGCTGCTGGGCGGCTTCATCATCGCCGTGGTGCTGTTCCTGCCCGGCGGCCTGGGCAGTCTGTTCGCGCGCCGGCGCGATGGCGGGGCGGGCCATGGCTGAGCTCGCGCTGCGCACCGAGGGCTTGAGCCGCTCCTTCGGCGGGCTGGCGGCCGTGTCGGGCGTAACGCTCGAATGCCGCAGCGGCTCGGTGCACGCGGTGATCGGGCCCAACGGCGCGGGCAAGACCACGCTGATCAACATGCTCTCGGGCGACCTCGCGCCGAGCGCCGGGCGCATCGAGCTGTTCGGCGAAGACGTCACCGGCCTGCCGCCGGAGCGAGTCTCGCAGCGCGGCGTCGGGCGCAGCTACCAGAAGACCAACATCTTCCTCGGCTTCAGCGCGTTCGAGAACTGCCGCCTTGCGGCGCAGTCGCGCCTGCCGAGCTCGATGCGCTTGTTCCGCCGCGTCGAGCGCTACCACCAGGTTAACGCGGCCGCCGCGCGCGCGCTCGCCGCCGCCGGTCTGGGCGACCGCGGCGACGTGCCCGCCGCGGCGCTCTCGCACGGCGAGCAGCGCCAGCTCGAGATCGCGATGACGCTCGCCACCGCGCCGCGCGTGCTGCTGCTGGACGAGCCGCTCGCCGGCATGGGCGCGGAGGAATCCGGGCGCATGGTGGCGCTGATCCGCGCGCTCAAGGACCGGCACGCGATCCTGCTGGTCGAGCACGACATGGACGCGGTGTTCGCGGTGGCCGACGTGCTCACCGTGATGGTCAATGGCGCGGTGCTCGCGAGCGGCCGTCCGTCCGAGATCCGCGCCAACCGCGAGGTGCAGCAGGCCTACCTGGGAGGGGAGGACGCGCATGGCTGAGCTGCTGGTCGAGGCGCGCGGGCTGCACGCCTACTACGGCGCGAGCCACATCCTGCACGGCGTGGACTTCGCGGTGCATCGCGGCGAGGCGCTCGGCCTGATGGGTCGCAACGGCATGGGCAAGACCACGCTGCTCAAGACCCTGCTCGGACTGGTCGGGGCGCGCGCCGGCAGCGTGCGGGTCAAGGGCGAGGACATGACCGGCGCACCGACTCATCGCCTGGCGCGGCGCGGCATCGCCTACGTGCCCGAAGGGCGCGGCATCTTCCCCAACCTGAGCGTGCGCGAGAACCTGGTGATGGCCGCGCGCGCGGGCGAAGGCGGGCGGCGCGAGTGGACCTTCGAGCGGGTGCTGGCGACCTTCCCGCGCCTGGCGGAGCGGCTCGGGCACGGCGGCGCGCAGCTCTCCGGCGGCGAGCAGCAGATGCTGACCATCGGCCGCGCGCTGATGACCAACCCCGAGCTGCTGATCCTGGACGAGGCGACCGAGGGCCTGGCGCCCAAGATCGCGCGCGAGATCTGGCACATCGTGCGCGCGGTGGGCGAATCGGGCATCGCGACCGTGATCGTGGACAAGAACTTCGCCGCGGTGAACGCGATCACCGACCGCAACTTGATCCTGGTCAAGGGCGAGGTCGTGTTCGAGGGCCCGGCGGCCGAGCTGCGCGCCCGGCCCGAGGTCCACCAGCGCTACCTGGGCGTCTAGTGCTCAAGCTCGAACGCGTCGGCAAGAAGTTCGGTGCGCGGGTCGTACTGCACGACGTCTCGCTCGAGGTCGCTCCCGGCGAGTACATCGCGGTGATCGGCGAGTCCGGGATCGGCAAGTCGACCCTGCTGAACGTCGTCGCCGGCCTCGAGCCGGTCGACGCAGGCCGCGTCGTCTTCGGCCAGGCCGAGGTCACCGCGCTCGACGACGATGCTGCGACTCGCTTGCGGCGGGAGCATTTCGGCTTCGTGTTCCAGGCCTTTCACGTCCTGCCGCACCTCACGGTCGAGCGCAACGTCGCCCTGCCGCTGCTCCTGCGCGGCATGCCGCAGGCCGAGATCGGCCAGCGCGCGCGCGTCCTGATCGCCGCGGTCGGCCTCGCCGGGCGCGAGGAAAGCCTGCCGCGCGAGCTCTCAGGCGGCGAGCTGCAGCGCGTCGCCATCGCGCGCGCCCTGGTCGGCGACCCCAAGCTCGTGCTGGCCGACGAGCCCACCGGCAACCTCGACCCGGTCAACGCGCGCCAGGTGCTCGAGCTGTTCCGCAAACAGGTGAAGGAGAAGGGCGCCAGCGCGATTCTCGTCACCCATTCGGAGGCCGCGGCAGCGGGCTGCGACCGGCGCTACCGGCTCTCGGGCGAGGGATTAACGAGAGTCGAATAGGAGACTTTTAATCCGTTGGTCGGCGGTTCGAACCCGCCACGGCCTACCAACACATCAAGGGTTTAGCGAACAGCTAAGCCCTTTTTTCTTTGGACCGTAGAGAAAACGTAGGGAACTGAACCACATTTGCTCCACGCCCGCTCTCAATGCGGGCTCGTCGCGAGCGCTAGGTGTTCCGTTGCAAACTTCGCATAGCGGTCGACCATGACGCGGGACTTCCATCCGCCCAAGTCCTTCAGCTCATCGGTCGACGTCCCCGCCTGCCGATGCCACGACGCCCAGGTATGCCGGAGATCGTGGAACCGAAAGTCCTTGAGCCCTGCCTTGCCTAGCGCGGTATGCCAAGCACTGTTGGTCATTTCCCAGCGTATCGGCCGGCCCCGGTAGGTAAAGCAGTACTACGGATGCTTGCCTTGCTGTTCCTTTAGCACGGCTACCGCGTCAACATTCAACGGGACGCCTCGCGGCGTTCCATTCTTGGTCTGGTCCAGCCAGGCTGTCCGGCGTTCCAGGTCAACCCGCTTCCATTCGAAACCCGATATCTCTCTCGCCCGGCAACCCGTAACGAGTGCGAATGGGCCAGGGCGCAAGCAGGATAACTCAACTCCGCGATTGTTCAGGTTGCATCACTCACCTCAGACGTAATCTTTCCGCCTATCGAAAGTGTACGGAATCCCGAGGCGATCCCACCATGACAGCCGGGCCGAGAGGCGCCATCGAGCCTCGATCGGCTGGATAGGAGCTTTCGCCTGGCGTATTCCTCAGCGCTTCTTACGCGCAGACCGATGGGTTGAACGCCCGCTGCGAAGCGTCGCCTCAAACTGCTCTGGACCCACGGGTCGGCCAAACAAATATCCCTGCGCATATTCGCAGCCGCGCGCGGTGAGGAACGTGGCCTGTTCGGGCGTTTCAACACCTTCCGCTACCACCTCCAACCCCAATCCGTGCGCGAGATCAATGACCGCACCGCTAATCGCCATATCGTCACGGTCTGCAGGGAGATCCTTCACGAATGCGCGATCGATCTTTAGCGTGTCCAGCGGAAAGCGCTTGAGGTAGCTCAGCGAGGAGTAACCCGTCCCGAAGTCGTCTAGCGACAAGCCGACGCCCAGCTCTTTGAGCGTTTGCAGGGTCTCCGCCGCGAGCTCCGCGTTCTGCATCACGGTACTCTCCGTGATCTCAAGCTTAAGATGCGACGGATCCAGGCGCGCATCGCGTAGTGCCGCGCGAACGGTTTCCACCAACCCGGGATCCTTGAATTGGCGTGCCGAGAGGTTTACCGACACGATCAGAGGCACGAGACGTTCCCGGTTCCAGCGCGCCAGGTCCCCGGCCGCAGTCTCCAGCACCCAGCGCCCGATCGCAATGATCAAGCCGGATTCCTCCGCCAGCGGGATGAATTGTCCAGGTAACACGACGCCGCCCTCTTCTCGATGCCAGCGAATCAGCGCCTCAGCTCCGATCGGTTTCTTGGTGCTCAGGTTGACGATCGGTTGGTACGCGAGCCGGAACTCACCGTTCTCAACCGCCTGGTGTAGGTCGCGCTCGAGGCTAAGGCGCTCGACAACACGTGCATTCATCTCGGCGGTGAAGAAGCGCCAGCAGTCGCGGCCATCTTCCTTGGCGCGATAGAGCGCGGTGTCGGCGTTTTTGAGTAGCGTCTGGCCATCCGCGCCATCCTTCGGATACAGCGCGATGCCGACGCTCGCGGAAAGTAAGAACTCATGCCTATCGACTTTCAGCCCCTTGGCGAGGGCGCTACGCGCTTTTTGCGCGATCAGCGCAGCGTCCTCTTCGTTCTTGATCTCCCCCGCAACGATGACGAACTCGTCACCCCCGACCCGGGCCACCGTATCCCCCTTGCGCAACGCGCTCGCCAACCGCTTTCCGGTCGCGGCGATCACTTTGTCGCCGACGGGATGGCCAAGACTGTCGTTGATGCGCTTGAATTGATCAAGATCGACGTAAAGGACCGCGGCCAACTGCTTGGAGCGTCCCGATTGCGTGATCGCCTGCTCGAGCCGGTCCTTGAGCAGGTTGCGGTTGGGGAGCCCGGTCAGGGTGTCGTAGTTGGCGTTTCTCTCAAGTTCCTCGCGGTAACGCACCTCGTCGGTGACGTCCATACCCACGCCAACGAAGTGCGTCACCTGCCCCGACTCATCCGGCACCGGGGCAATACGCAATTGGTTCCAGAAGAGTGTCCCGTCCTTGCGGTAGTTGCGCAGTAGCGCCTTCGCTTCCCTCTTCTCACGCTGCGCGATGCGCATCGCCTCGAGTCCCGGCTGGTCGGTATCCTTGCCGTGAAGGAAGCGCGGCGTACGCCCGAGTACTTCCTCCGCCGTATAACCGGTGATACGCTCGAAGGCGGGATTGACGTACACCGTTATCGGGCCGGCGTCCGAGAGTTCGGTAATTAGTACCGAATTGACGCTCGCTTCGAGCGCCCGGTCACGCAGGCGGAGCGCGTCCTCCGAGCGCTTACGCTCCGTCACGTCGAGCAGGAAGACATATACGCCCGCGATCCGCCCGGTCTGGTCTCGACGTGGGACCAGCGAGGTATCGACAATGCGCAGACTGCCTTGCCAATCGCGCCGCGTCGCCTCAAAGCGCACGGATTCGCCTGCGAGCGTCCGCTCCACGTTCGAGGCGATGGTCTCCCAGTTGTACGCGCCAATCATTTCACTTACTGTCCGTCCCACGACCGACGCATCTTCGCCCGCATAAAACCGATTGAACTCTCTGTTCGCATATTGGTAGCGATACGCCGCGTCGAAGTAGGCGATCATCGCCGGAACATTGTCGGTAATAAGCTGCAGTTGCGCCGCGCGGTCGTGAAGCTCCTGCTCCGTACGCTTGCGCTTGGTGATGTCACGACCGAGCGTGGCGATCAAGAGTTCGCTGTTGGCACGCAGGACGTGCCGATGAATTTCGGTCCATCCTTCGCTTCCGTCGCTCATCCTGTACTTCCGCTCGAACACAACTCCCTGCTCGCCGGCTGCGAGGACTTCGTCATACTCGCGACGTAGTTGTTCACGACTTGTGGCGAGCACGTCCTGCGGGCCCAACTTAAGCAGTTCCGCCCGGCTATGGCCGAGTCGGCGACAGGCCGCGGCGTTCACATCGATGAAGCGCATAGTCGCGAGATCGGTCAGGTAGATCGAGTCCACCACGATATCCATTGCCAGGCGAAATCGGCGCAGCTCGTTCTCGGCGCGCTTGCGCTCGCGCAGGTCTCGAAAGCCGCAGCACACCAGAGCGTCGGCCCCGAGCCGTATGGGCCGCAGGATGATCTCGACCGGAATCTCGGTCCCGTCGCGGTGCTGGGCCGTGAGCTCCATGCCCGAGCCCATCCGCCTTGTGTGCGGCGCAGCGGCAAACGCGAGCCGGTGCGAAACATGCCGCTCGCGCAGGGCCTGCGGCACGAGGAACTCTACGGGTTGCCCGATGAGGTCCTCATGCGTGTAGCCGACGAGATCCACAAGCATCTGGTTGCCGCACAGGATGCGTCCGTCCGGTCCGACGATGAGGATGGGATCGGGCGCATAGTCGAGCAGGGGCTGCAGGGCGTCAGTGCCCGTGCCCGAGGGCAAAGATTTCTCGACGCTCACAAACTAATTCGCCGGTAGTGAGGCGGTTCGCGCATAGCAACCCGCGAATTGCAGCCAATGTCGTCTCCCGGCATTGCTGTCGCGGCGAATGCGGCGGGCGAATTAGGTGCAATGGCTCGCACCATCCAGCACTCGGCATAACCATCGTGAACTTGTGGGAATAAGAACAAGTTCGTGCAAGAGAGCGACGCGATCATGATCAAGTTGATTCGTCCTCGGCGGCGCAGGCGCAGCCCTGCGAGCAAAACAGGATCATATCGAGGCTGAAGAAGCGCGGCTAAATCCTTGCAAAGGTTTTCGGTGCAACAAACGTGATCTACGCTGTCCATTCGGTAGAACTGGCTGACCTTACAAGTAGTTCAGCAATTGATCGAATAGTCGCCTTTATAGCTTTTCACACAGGCAACTTGCATCCTAATGGCGCCTTGACCTTGCCCCTGTTTTCCGCATCTCATAATTTACCCGCAGGGGCGCCAATTGAAGGTACGTTTGGGTCTCCTCCCATGTATTTCGAGGGTGCTCTGTTAGAAGGTTGCGCACCCTCGACCACAGGCGCGGTGCGTCCGCGCGGCGCGGCGATGCGAGCGGGCCGCCACGGGCCCTCCGGCGATCCTGCCTTCCTCTTTCCGCGTGCCACTTCTAGACTCTTCGGTGTTGAAGGAATCCCAAAGCTAGTTACGCCGGCAGCAGGAAAAACGACGCGACGAAGTCCGCAATTTGACGCAATGTGCCGTCGAATTAAACTCTCAGTTCGCCCAATGAATTAGCTCAGCGCCACTGACCTGGCCGAGCAAGCGTTCCGTCGAATTAGGAGCCATTGCGGCGCCCTCTTTGCTTACTAGGGTGGCGCGGATCGACCTCGCTTAACCAGCGCCGAACGGCCTCAGGCTGCCAGCGCGCCGCCCCACCCAGGCGCTGGATTTCCTCGCGCTCAATCATGGCCGCTATTGTCAGTTCCGGATCCAACCGTCAAAGTGCTAGCGCGATCTGCTGGCACGCGATCTTCGCCCTCTGAACGGGCCGCAATCCCCGCACGTCGGATTCCTCTTCGGCGTGTACCGCCGCTGCATCGTGTGCCGTGTCCCGCCCTCCGGTTCCCCCGGCTCATCGTTGGGCCATCCATAGTCAATGCTCCATCCTCGCGCAAACCAGAATTCCGGCAGCGGAATAGCGCGCAGCTCACACCATTGCTGAAACGCTCAACGCTCCACGCGTGCCCACTTAAGCAGCCCCCTATCAAACTGGGCTTCCCCCGATTCCCTGATCACTACCCTAAGCCTGGGCTAGCTTTTTCGAACTGATCCGGACTTACGTGCCCGAGCGTTGAATGCCGACGCCGTGGATTGTAGAACCGCTCGATGTAATCGAACACATCAGCTCGGGCTTCATCTCGCGTCACGTAGCTTCTGCGGGTCGTTCTCTCGGTCTTCATCGTCGAGAAGAAGCTCTCCATGGCGGCGTTATCCCAGCAGTTGCCCTTCTTGCTCATGCTGCAGGTGATGCCCTGATCGGCGAGCAGGCGCTGGAAGTCCTCGCTCGTGTACTGGCTGCCCTGGTCGGAATGGTGAAGCAGTTGCACGGGCTTGCCCCTGCGCCAGATCGCCATCATCAGCGCGTCGATCACCAATTGCGCCGTCATTTGGGCGTTCATCGACCAGCCCACGACTTTGCGGCTATAGAGGTCCAGCACCGCTGCCACGAACAGCCATCCTTCCGCTGTCCACACGTAGGTGAAGTCCGCCACCCATTTCCTGTTCGCACCCTCGGCAGCAAATGCGCGTTCAAGAACGTTTGGCGCAATCGTGTGCTCCGGACGCAGGCCTTCATCGATCGGCCGCCGGCGTCGCTTCAGGCGCGCCTGAAGCGACGCCACCTTCATCAATCGCGCCGCGCGATTCTCGCTGCAGCGCTCGCCCCATGCCACCAGGTCTCGCCACACGCGAGGGCTGCCGTAGGTCCGGTCGCTCTCCAGGTGTCACTGATCGCCGTAAAGGAGCCGGGGATGATCGGCGTAATGGAGCCAGTT
>JADEYI010000117.1_pt1 | contig 150216 bp, 248 predicted proteins | sample 8542331 | NCBI WGS metagenome assembly JADEYI01 (sample SAMN16510988, study PRJNA670497) | mine drainage metagenome | isolation source: biofilm near Copperflume 1 | place: Germany: Marsberg coppermine Kilianstollen | collected 2018-02 | reverse complement strand
CTCTTCTCTTTTAGTATCGCAATATCCCCCTGCGGGAGTGCTCTCCGTGCCCCAACCCCTAAAGGTTTCCCCAAATTTCCTATTTCATGCGTGCGGGGAAGCGAGCGACTGGCACCTGTTAAAAAGAGGGGGCTTCCCCTTTTAAAAAAAAAAAAAAAAAAAAAAAAAAAAAAAGAGAGCCTGCATGGCATCCCTGCCAGCCAAACTGTGGCAGGGAAATGTGAGCAGGAGTGCAGGGTTCACTGCAGGCAGCCCAGGCTGTCTACTGTCTTGACTGGCTCCCCGAGCTGCTGCTGGAAGACCTGCGACTGGCCAGCGTCAACGTAGACCTCTCGCGTGTCTGACAGGACCTGCACCATGTGGGCGAAGTCTCGCTTGTCGCTGGCAAATTGGGCTGCGCAGCTGGTTTAGGCCAAGGCAGGCCACCTGTTATAGGCCGAGGCAGGCCACCTGGTTTAGGCCAAGTGTCCTTTCCATTAGTCCGGGAAATGGTCGTAGAGCAACCGATGCCTTGGGTCCCTTTTTGCCAGAAATATGGACCTTCTCGAGAGGCTATTGGCCCGGGCACCTGGGCTGCTGGGAATTGCTGTGTCTGTACTGATGAAGTTTGTAAGGATGTGGATGGTGACACCCTCTTCAACCCTTTGGTCTGGCAATACATGTGTCGCATGCGGAGCGGTCCTGCGATGTGTTCTCTACTCCATTGGGGGACTCGGCCATACGCCTCTAAGCCGTCGCCTGCAACGTTCCTTGATTGTCTTCTCGCAGGAAGCACAGGGGCATTTACAATGTCTGCAAGGAGTGCAGAAATTGCTGGCTGCACCTTGCGAGCGGGCTGGAAAAGCCGAGCGTGAACATGTCGCGGGCTGCCAGCTGATTAGCTAAGACCCAAACATCGTCCAAAGTAAAGCGAATATCGCAACTTGTAATTGCACAAAGATTGGTATTCTGCTTTCACAAATCGTGACGAGCTACTGGGGAAGGGAGATGAAGCATAGCGAGCACTATGCGAGTCCAAGTTGTGCATGGGACACATGCATGCTGTGTAGGAATCAGAGAGAGCGTGCATACCAAACATACGGTACATCTGAAATCCAGATGACTGGATGCCACACGATGTCTTGCCACAAGTGTTTGTTCAACAGCCGGTGCACACCATATGTTCGGGACTTATTTGGACCTGCCGTTTCACGGTACCTGCCTGAAAGGTTTCAGATTTTGACAGTTGCAGGGGAGCCTGTTGACCTGAAATTACTCCTAGCTACGGTACTTGACGTCTCTCTCAATACACTAATATTCAGTTTCAAACACTTTCACACTCTCCAGGCATTTAAATTTACCGAGTCATCAAAACTCGGATTGCAACTGGTCCAAATGAGGTGTACTTGAATCCGTTGTCATCTATCTGGACGCAAGGTAACATAAAATCCATGACACTACAGGGGACATCCTAAAGGGTGTCACACGCAAACTCTTTGATTTGCACGCAAAGCAGGTTTGCACAGCGCATCGTGCGTGCGCGATGGCTGACGTACATCTCGTCGACTTGAGGCTGTGTCAAGACGCTAGCAAACAGATACATTGGGAGACACAGTCACCATGGTGCCCTGGAATAGCTTGGCGCAGGCCAGATACATCGAAGGCAATTACCATCATCTGTGGCTCTTCTGCGATCAAGGATAGGAGTACCGTTGGTAATCCAAGGTGTCTTCCTCGTGAAGATCTGATGTGTCTGCACTTTGCAAGCCGCCCCCTGCAACATCCACTGCACATCAATCGGCTTGCCCGTGTGTGCACAGAAAAAAAGCGAATCCTATCATTACATTGCGAGCCAACACTGCATACATAGCATGAGGTGGGTGAGTCAGTGCACACCTAGAGCAGCTAACTCTGTTGGTGTCAGGTACGCCAGCTTCTTTGGATTGCTTGCGGCATGATGTTCCCGAACAGCATGGAACGGCGACCACTTGTTGAGCGCTGCAGGCTCTGCAGATGGAAAGGCATCATACCGCGGTCCTGCCTCCGTCTGCATGGGGCCCTGCATTGTGCAAGTGGGTGTCACAATACATATTGGTGGCTTTCTAAAGTGTTCCCAGAACGTTCGTCAGGAAGGCGATCGTGGGAGATTGCTACCTTCTTTGGAGTGTAGCCTTTGTGTGCCCATGCAGGTACCCCAGGCTTTGCCAGAGGCATGCTTGCTGGTGGTAATGACGGCGCAGGAGGAAAAGAAGCCCTCCGTGGAGGCCCAGAACCCGGGGCAATGTGCAGATGCATCTCCGCAAGAGACCAGGGCTGCGACGGGCCAGGTGCTGGCACTGAACTGTGCTTGCTCACTGTAGCAGTTGCTCTTTCTGAGTTCTGTTTGCGCCAGTACGCGGCAGTCGCAACAGCGCTCGCTGACACGGATGCATCTTGCCGCTGAGAACCCTTTCCAGCGGAACTTTCAATTGGATACCTGCTGCCTAGAAATGCACTTGCCCAATTTGCATTTGCCAAGGGAGCCGCCGGAGCCTCCACAGGAGACAAAACTTGCATTCCACGACTCTCTCCTGCATACCAGATAGTTCTCAGCAAATCATCATTCTTCGAGTGAATATGGTAGTGTGAGTCCTAGGCCAGCTTATTTCAAGCACAATATTCCTTCCTAGCAACCCATCAACAAGTGACAACATGCCGGCTATCAGCGTGATTCCATTGGATGGCATACCCGCGTTGTAAGGCTACTGTACCTCAGCACCATACCTCTTGAAGGAGCAGGCGCAGGCGCAGGTGCAGGTGAAAATACCGGCTGGAAACGCATCTGATGCGGATGCGGATGTCGCAGCAGGTACTTTTGATTCAAGTGGCTGGAGCCATGCCATCTCCCATGGATGCCCTGAAAACACTCTGTGAGTTGAGAAGAATCACCGTGAAGGACAGTTGTAGTGACTTGCCAATATTGTGACAGTGCGTAGGCATTTTCAATAAGACGAAGAAGATCTCACCAGCATTATGCCGCCGATTATCACCAGTGCTATGAAAGAGCAATTTGCCCAGATAAGGATCTTTGAACACCTCCTGCTGACCATCTGCCCTAAGCTGGATGCCTGCTCTTGGTCTTCATCGCCACTGATTGATGCAGCATCACCATCTTCTGCACGCAAGGGCTGCTTCTCCCATTGCTTGTAGGGTCCACTGCCTGCGCAGCAAGAAAGGTCTCTTTCATCACTCTAGTTCGTCTGTTTACAAAGGGGTGCGGAACCCACATCTCCCATGCATCAATGAAAGATCTGCGCTCCAAGTCCAACAGAACAGCTTATGCACATCTCAGCAGTCAGCGTTCAGTCAACACTCTTAACAGCTTGCTGCAAATCGTAATGTCCTCCGAAGGACTCCGTCGTCGTACAGCGTGTGACCAGCCACGGCTGAGCTAGCATGTGTATTGCAGGAAGCATATAGTACAAAGTAATAGTAGTGCCTTCGCTTTCTTTTTACAGACACTGAACTGTGGTACAAGGCGAACTACTCCCTTCAAAATTCCCGCACAGGTGGAAAATCCGCGACATGTTCGTGGTCGAGTCCAATAAAATTACCTTTCTCGACTCTGAAGGCAGCTATGCTTCCCATCGTTTTCTGATCATGCCTAAGATTCTCCTCTTGTGCCTGTTCTAGGAACGCTAGGATCTCCGACTGTGTGCTAGCAAAATCCATTCGAACCGTTGTTGGATGGTCAGTTGCCTGTCCACTCAATTAATATCAATTGATATTTCACATCGTTGTTGTTTGAGTGAGCTGAATTGCTGTTCAGATGATGACAATCCTCGTTACTGCCGTTGACGAAGTTCAGATTCATGCACGTGCCACGTCCTGACATCAGCGATTCGTCACCAGAAATGTGTCACACCAGTTGTGAGCTCAGATATGGTCAGGCTGCTAGGCATTGCATGTATTTTGTCTGCTCTCATGCTCCTGTACTGCTGCACATGGTGTATCTCAGGCTGCATTCCAGCGATTATTTCCTGCCGCTCCACCGCGCTATTCTCCCCTGCCTAGCAGGCCTGCTCTACATATCCTGCACCTCCATCTCTCCTCTGCTGCCTTTCCACTGGGATTGGCCCTGCATATCACTTGTGCACAGGTGCTCCGGCCCAGGAATTATAACTGTATCTTCACGGCCACGGTTCTTTCCCCCTGGGGCTGACCTCGCTCCTGATTGCCTTTAGGTGGCACGGTGCCCTAATTAGGTTATAACCCTCTTCTAGCCACACTCAGTGCAAGGCTTGTATGCATGTATATACATTGCATATATGCAATGTGGTCATTTAGTGGTCCTAAGCCGGGGGATCATTGTATTGATGTTACATGTTGTGCAATCAAGCTTGCGAGGCAGCCTGCTGAGCCCTTTAAAGAAAAATCTCCTATCTCCTGGCGCTCGCTCTGCCTTGATGTCTGCATACCTCTTTCTCTAATATGAGTTGATGTGAGAATCTACCTTGATTAAGCCCCATAAACATGCACAATCCCCAAGATCATAAGATTGCCACCATTTGCACCGTGTGACCTATGGAGCGCATGCGCAAAGCACACTGCAATCGCGATATTGACCTCGAGGCACCCCGAGGCCTGGGGCCTCCGAGGCGAATGGCGATATGAGCTCATGAGATCAGAGGAATGGCCACTGCTCTGGCAGAAATCCTAGCCAACTAAATAGGTAAGTAGTAGTGCACTAGTCGTAGCCTTCATGAGTCAAAAGGCCTTTACAAGAAAGCACAGTGCAGTAACTGTACTACAGTGCAAAAACCCTTACCATTGTATGTTGGGGCAGGGCACGGAACAGGAACCCACTTGCGATGGCCAATGCACCCTCATGAGGCAGTCTCCTCCCATATATAAGGCACATACTGGCACATTCTCACAGCTTGCTTCGTTGCAGCCACTATATCGTCAGGAGATGCCATAGCGCCATTCCCCACATCGCCACAAGCCAGCTTTTTGCTCACCTGCATTTGATCAGCAATATACTAATTAAGCGGAGGAGACACAGCAGAGGTGCACCCTTCCTGCAGCACTGGAACACCAACAAGACGTGCCCGTGAGCAACACTTACCGGGGGGATGACGCTTGCACCCAAATCCTGCAGGGCCTTCAAGTGCTTAGATGTGAAGGGACTATCCCACATGAAGGTATTCATTGCCGGAGCAACCAGAAGAGGCTTGTCAAAATCCCAAGCCCTGACCTGGAGAACCACACAAACCATCAAAATTGTCAAGTGACTGGGACAAGACAGGTGTGAACAAAAACAGAAAAGCACGCAGTCTCACCACGCAAGTCAACAAATTATCGCAGAATCCTTGCGCAGCTTTCGCCAGCGAATTAGCAGAAAGGGGGGCAATCAGGAAACAATCTGCCCAGCGCCGCAGCTCAATGTGCAAGACAGGATCCCCCACCGTCTTCCAAGCATGCCACTCGTGCTCATCACCTGCGTCACCATCCCCATTCTCTCAGTCACCCCATTCTGAAATGACAAAACCCCTTACCTAGCCACACTGGTATTATGCAAAAGATCACCAGGTGTGGAGACCATCTGCGAGCGCCTCACCCTTCACAGGCACATTGAGAGCCGACAGATCTTCATCGTTCAGCATATTCCTCGATGCATCGGTAACTATTATCTGGACATCTGCAAATTGCGCAAGGAGCTTCGCGAGAATTGGCACTCTGATGGCCGCCACGCTGCCACTCACGCCCAACAACACCCTGGGCCTCCTGCATCATACAGAGAACCTGTGTCACCCATTTCCTGGAGGAGATGCACAGCAGGGACTGCAAACTTTGAGAGATGCAGGATGCAATGCGCCCTACTGCAAATATGGGCGCACCTGGCATCTGTTTCCCGCCCACTGCACGAGGCATCTTGCTCCATTGCAGGCGTGCCTAGCAGTTCTCAAAGGCTCAAAGAGGATGAGCCAGACACAGCAGGATGATCCGAATGAAGTGGTTTCCAATGTCAGTTGTTCTTGAGGCGCACTACTGCAATTGACTGTCGTGCAGGACACTATGCCCCAGCTTGCTGCTGCTGCTGCTGCTGCTCCGATTCTAGTTGCAACGCACGCTGAAACCTGGCCTTTTCTTCCTTTGCCTTTGCAAAATTTACAGCCCTGCAATAGAAGGTCCTGAACATCACACCGAGTTCCGATGATTTCGGAACATCTATTGGCAGACATTGTTGGGCTCTACCTCTTCAACGCTTTCTCTCTTCTGAAGCACAAGTCAAGATCCCATTTATGCTGGTTGCACTTCCCTACAAACTTTGCAAGAGCGTGCTCAGAATGGCAACCCACGAGAGCTTCGATCTCCTGTGTTGGCAGGCAACAGAAAATATCAGATTCATCGTCAGGATAATTGAATGTCTACGAGTTCAGATGGAGGACAGGACCGATGATCGACACCTTCTTGCAGTAGGGATGTTTGCTGACGTGAAGAGGAGGGTGCATCGAGCACCTGCAAAGTGATAATCGGACCTTCCAAGTCGCCACTAGAGCTCTACAAAAGGACCCAAGCACCTTCTAATAGCATTACGATCGAGTCTATGTCCGAGCTCATTCATCGACGTGACGTTTGTCAGCGCACCAAAGTAGGCAACGGCTTCCAACTTGAAATCGCAGCAATGACAGCATCAACAGAAAGGAACTCGTCCCACGGAAGTCTGAGTGAAACCTGGTCAAGTCACAACAAACTGATGAGCTCAGGGCATACGTGCACCGGCAGGTACAACTCTTGAATTTAAAAAACGACAGTCCCTAAAATGGAAGACATCACAAACCTGCAGGAGCAACGCACTCTTCACTCGCGTGCGGGAACCAAAGAAAGCCAACAGGTGTGTTCATAAATAGTAATAATTCTGTCTTTAGAATTACATCTGCAGGATTCCTAGAGTTGTGGGCACAAAAGGTCAAGCAATTTGTCTTGGAAGCCCAATCACTGCAGAATAGCAATTTATTGTCCTTTGCATCTGCAATCTTTGATTGGACTGTGGTAATGCAGGAGATACAGCTTCAAGCACCACTTTTGCAGCAAGGCACCGCGAACAGGTATAGGCAGAGATTGTTGTTACAAACACCCGAAAAATTGCACAGGCCAGTCTTGTGATTACTCTCAGCTGAATCGAAGAGTCCATCTGAGTCACGTTGTGGCTGTGCTTTCTGGTAGGAGTGGAACCCAAACTGGAGGATCCGGGGGCCTTGAACATGCCCAACTCCACGCCCTCTTTGACAATTGTCTGAAGCTTGCAAGCGAAAACAAAATCACTGCAAAGAACACATGGAGCCTTCCGCTGATCGACCACCTGAGCGACCTGATACAGGCAAGATACTGACTTGCAATGCATCATTATGTTTCACTTTCTCTTTCATCACAAGGTGTGTGCCATTCAAACTGCTAACATGCTTTGCAGCCTTCGCAAGAAGATGGGGAGTCGACAAACTTTCAGCGCGCCAGTGTCACTCTGGATGCCAGCGTGAAGATCTATGGCAGCCGCGTTGATTCGGTGCACACAATTGCATTCCAGACCTTGTCAGGCTTGTCACGGTCAGCCAATGCGCCTGTGCAAGGTGCGCAGCTTCATAGCAATCTCACTAAGACGCACGCATCAGCCGAATTACAGCCACTGTATCCGTGCAAGGAAACTTTGGAATGAAAGAAGGCTCGAAGACTCCACGCACTGGCTACCCTTGCAGATGAAGCGACAACAGGATCTGCAGAAGGGGATGAGATCTCTGCAAGACCTGCCAAGGAGACAAAGCACAGCAGCCCGAGCTCGACCCTGGAGTCATCCTTTGAGGCCCTCAACGTCAAAAAGTTTGACCTGACCTTTGCCATGGATCCTTTGTTCCGGCGCACATCTGCGCAATTTGACGAAGGCGGGGCCCGAGGTGCGCATAATGAAATCCCAAGTCCTGGGTCTAGGATGGTGAATGTGCCTTGCCTCTGCAAGTGGCATTGCTTCCATTTCCAGCAATGATGCAATGAGGAAGATAACACGCAGGTCTCCTGCTGAACAACCTCAGTGTCATCAGAGGCCTGGAGCTCATGTTTGACTCCTGCGGGTTGCTGGAGAGGAGCTTCCAGAGTGCCACAGCTCTTACATCTGACTGTACGGTACGTGATGCCTTTTGAAGCCCTGCTGACAATCGATTGTCAATGCCTCAACGCATCGTTGCCAGTGAGTTATCAACGGATGTGGCATCTGCAGGTGTGCCTGGGACCGCTACAGGCCCAAGCTCAGGCCGCACTGGCAGGTGCCTCCAGCGCTGTCATCACACCTGGACTGACTGCGCTGACAGCTCAGCTGGCGTCTCCGCCACCAGAGCCGGACGCTGCCGCGACTGCCGAATATGCTGCCCTGATTGCCAGTGAGTGCCTCTGCTCATGGGGTTCTCTATTTGCAACTTCCCCTTCAGCTGTGGCATTCAAAGGGAGACGTCCTGTTCACTTGTGAATTTGTGGCTTTGCATATTCAGGTGTCCCAGGCTTTTCAGGAGCATCCAGAATGGGTGACTTCACGCCAGAGCCTCAAGATGGCAGAGCTGAGAGCGAGTCAATGCACCCAGAAGCAGAGACGGAGGGGAGCCCAGTGGAGCAGATCAACGAGGACACCAATGTTTTCGGTGATGATGGGCACTCCCCAGCGGCGGACTTCTCAGATGATGATGGAGGTGCATCACCCGCTCTAGATGACTGATGCACATCCAATGTTCGCTATATGTTGCAGGAATTTTCCTCTTGCTGAATATCCCAAACAACAGCAAAGCATCTTCTGCCTTGCAGATTTCGGCGCGCCTGATGGGTTTGATGAGGAAGCAGATGATGCTGGGCCAGGGGTGATGCCTTTCACGAAGGAGCAGGAGCCCAGCTCATCGCAGGCAGGCTCCCGGCGTGACTTCACATCATCCTTTCTTGCACTATTTGTCTTGTGGCAGGATGTGGGCTGTGTCAGCAGCAGCGGATCAAGGGTTGGACTTGCCCTGTCTGCAGGCAAGTGAGCAGCTCAGTCTCAGCGAGGCAGCCATGCACCACCTGCTGGGCAGCGCGGGCGCGAGTGTGGACGCTGGTCTGGCGTGGGCGGGTGCTTCGCACTGGCGCTACCGTACCCGCGCAGCCGTCAAGCCGACTGCAGCTGCTGATGACTCGCCCGAAGCGACTGTCAAAGCCCCATCCAAGTGAGCAAACCAATAACTCTGCCTCTTGCTGGCATGAGTGTCCCTGTGTTTCAACAGCAATGAGGTATTCATATTGCTAGAGGGGCTGAGCATTACCTTCCCGCAGGCGCAAAGTAAGCTGTCTGGTGGACTTTGAGGCGCTCGGCGCAGTGCCAGAAGGCAAATTGCGACAGGCAGCGCCGCATACCATCAGGCTGAAGACTGTGCGTGCCAAAGCAGACACCCTGCTGCCGGAAGACCACCACTACCAAGTGCGCATGCAAGACATGTGCCCACATCCCTGCACTTTCCCTTGTCACTAGGAGCTGTATGGGCGGCGATGAACAAGTAATGGTCATCGGTCATGCACCTGCAGCAAGCCGTCTGAGAGTCTTCCTTTCATGCAGGCAAGCGCCCTCATGCAGCTCTTCCTGCGGCCCAACTCAAACGCAGTGCTGCGGTCGTCTGCATCTGGGGCAGCTGAGGACGCTGCAAGTTCAGCACGCCAGGACATGTGGATGGAGCACGACTTCAATAATGATGACGATGACACATTTGGAGGCAATGGTGACAGCATCTGTGAGCTCCAGCCCAAACTTGCCTGCATGGCAGCAAGCTTCTGTGCGCTTGACAGATGCTCAACACTAGTGATCCCAAGCCTTCGCATATCCTCACAGTTCTCCAAAACGTGTGGATGTATGCGTTCTTATGATGGAAAGCTGCGGTGTAGGGCAAGCCGAGGTGGAGTGGGCTGAAGGAGCAGATGAGGGTCCAGATGGCCTGGTGGGTGCTCCTCGCAAAGTGGAGAGGGTCGCCATTAGCTACGCTCAGGCCAGCAAACAGGTACACATTCATGGCCAATCGAAGAGGATGGACACAGTTGTGTTGGCAATGAGAAGGAGGCATTTGCATATCAGCTGCATTATAAACATCAAGTCATGCAGGTTGATGTACGCGCCCTCAAGGAGGCCCTGTGGAGCGCACTGCAGAGCAGGCAGTCCTCAGAAGACCAGTCCGCTGAGTTCGCCTTCCAGGTGCATACATTGCAGCAGAACGCTGTATGCCCATGCTAACATGTAGGAGTGAGTCACCCAGCACTGCGCTCTGGATGTCAATCACCTGCCAGAATGGCGAATTATTCCTTTCCTCTACTAATGAGCTTGATCCTCCCGCAGGATGTCATGGAAGATGCGCTGGTGGGCGCCAGCGAAAGCCTCATCAAGGATCTCTCGGTGCATGTCTGCTTCATCTGCATGCTGCACCTGGCAAACGAGCACACGCTCTGCATCACCGGAGCCCCATCCCTTACCTCCCTTGCCATCAGGATGACCTAATGCGTGGCAGAATGGGTGGGCAGTAACGGTGTCCAAGTTTACCCAGCAGGGTGGATAGCACGGTGCCTCGTAATGGTGAGAAGTGAATACTGCTGAAAGCTTTAGGTACTTGTGGAAAGATTGCAATCGTTTCAGACAAAAGTGCAATGATTATCTGTCGTATGTTAGATTATGTCACAAGGAAGCAGTGCCTTTCTAACACTGGAGCGAACTTGAAGGCACTGTACAGCCCAACTGTGCTCAGCAGCTGGCAGCATGCTACATGAATTGCTGTGCCTTGTCTCCTTTCCAATTTGAAGGCACTGTCATCTCGCACGACAAATGTGGGCTGGCTGGCATTTCACTTGACCTACGTCCATATGAGCACTGTAAGTAATATCTTGTATGTCCTTGATCATGATTTGCGCGCAGCTCTCAATTCAGGGTATTTATATTCCTCTATTTGACCAAGCAAATATATTGGCAGCTTGCTTCTGGCAGGAAAAGCGTGTAATAATAATAATAACATATTGGCTGTAAGACTCAATTGTCCGAGATTATTGCATCCACCTGATTCGACATCTTAGACCAGGCACGCACAAATAGAAACAGCTTGGGGCACATACGGCATCGATGTGATATCGCATAAAATTCCTCAAAAGAAGCTGATCAGTTCACAGAATGCAATCTGTTGACATCAGCCTGCATTGAGCTATTCATTTGAATCAATCACACGAAACCAGGAGGGCCACTGGAAAGCATCCGTTTTGTGCTACCCTATAACATCTATGCAGACAACTATGACAACACCATGATTCCGACTCCATCAAGGAGCAAAAATTAAATTCCTTGACTAACCATTACAGCCACCTGCACCATCCCGCCACGCCAACATGACATTTATGCCTTTGTAGTGCACCAAAGCGGCAGTGACCACGCACACATGGAACAGCTGATGGCTGGAGAAGAAGAGATCAAAGGCTCCTGGCTTCCAGCGCTCCGGCACCCTCAATGCGAACAGCACCGCTCCCAACTGCGCAGAACAGCCACTCGCCCTGAGTGCATGACAAGGACATGGATGCATTGCACCGTGGCTTCACTACCTTAGAAAAGACACTGAGTTGCTGAATAAAGGCAAAAGATGCTCACCAGGTAGATGGCACCCATGGTCAGATTGTGCCAGAAGGCAGTCTGCACTGCAGGTTCCGAGCCATGCAGCAACAACATGTGCACGCTCGGCGCAATGCCCCACAAGCCAAGGGCGGCAAAGAGAGTAGCACGGAAGGCTCTGAATCGCACTGTCTGAAAGAATGGCAGGAGTGTCACGCACAGAGTGAAGACACCTGCAGATCAAATCTTACAATGAACATCCACTCTTTGCCAGCCTGACAGATCAGAGCAAATGTACACGAAAACAAAAACACAGGCCCAGGGCTTACCCATAATGCATGTGCTGATCAAATAGAAATTGCGGAGAGCAGGCTCGCAGAGAAAGCCAAACCAAATCGGAGGAATGAAACTTGCAACAATGAGCGCTACAATTCCCCCATAATCATATTTCCAGATGGTCTGCATTGCAAAGTGTACTGTTAAGCCACATTTATCCAGATGAGACACAGACATCTAGACAAGCTTCTTTCCATCTCTGTTCTGCACTTTCCCACCTCTGCAGCGCCCCTCAGGCAGCACACGCCATGGCAGAAGGCGGAAGTCCACAAGCAAATCTGCAGCAAGTACACCTCTCAGACATTCCTTGCCATGAAGGGGATTTGCAGGTCAAACTCGCACAGTACTGGAGGGCAGATTGTGTGCATCTTTCCATAAATTTGCGACACCCTGATGAAAGGCCAATCATTGCTTGATTGTCGCGAAGCAAAGCTATAAACCGTACAGAAGGAACAAAGATGGGGTGAAGGAGTTATCAAGGGATTCAAAATCCCTTGATAACTGCATGAGAGAAGACGAGTCACCATAGCGCCTGCCAAGAAGACATATACCGGCCACCGCGGCGTTGGCCATTGGCTGTCCGACAGAATAGCCAAGAGCTCTGCATAGCGTCCCTCTGCCCCTCGCAGCCCCTCCACTCCATATGCTATGGCTCTGTATCATCATCACCATCACATGTTGGCTCACTGGGATGGAACATGCCGCTCCACTTGATGTCATGGATCAATGATCAACCAGAGATATTGACGTTACCTATTTTCCAGGGCCTTCAGATCCTCCAGTAGGTGTCCTCCAGTGGCACGGAGGCTGGCCTCGACGTGTTGCTCTGCTCTCAAAACTTCCTGAAAGAAACAGAGATGCATTCCTTATGATGCATAGAACTGAGGGGCACGTCTTGTCTCCTCCTGCGATAAGGGAAGGTGCTCACCTGCCAGCCCAGGCGTCCTGCTAATAAGACCCTCTCCTCAAGCTGAACCAGCTTTTGAGCACCAAGTTTCAACGGTGCTGGCTGGGCATAGATCGTCACATAGGTCAGCACAGCGAAGAGCACGAAGCCTGCAGGAACTCCAGCTACAACTTCAGCCTCAGCTCCACTATGGTGGGCACGAGAGAATGCAGATGCTACGTGGATGATTCTAATACATCAAGTACAAACACTACTCTGCATTAGATTCATAATTAGGATCAGGAGGGGGCCCTAAGTTTGGGCGCACCAAGGAAGTGGGTCCAGATATTTCCCGTCTCGTTGTGGAGCCCGAACAGGGATCTGATGGTCTGTTTCCTGTTATAATTGACTCTGTAGTATTTTGTGATGTATTCGTTGTCCCGCAAGGACTCTGGGAGGGCAGGGAAGGCGAGAAGTTTCAGTGCATTAACCTTCCTGCGCCTGCGCAGGGGCGCATTGAGGGCAGCGCTTTTACCTGCTCCAGAGGCGGCGTCCTCATCAGAGGTTTCTTTCATCTTTGCATAGTTTCCGGAGTTAGATCGTTTACAGCGTTCTTGTTCGCTTTGCATGGGCACCGTCATGACCTCGCAGTGACGTCACTCCTCCTGGCTTGATCACAGAATACTGACTGATCATAAATCTGTTTGCTTGTGCAGTTGCTTTGCTAAAAAGTATTTACCGATATTGAGTTTCCGTTTTGTGATCAAGGTCATCGCAGCAAACACCTTTAGAAAGGTGGTGGAAATAGCTCAGTGACGTGGTCCCATTGCTAGACCTCCTAATCTGCATCGATGGACCTCCTAGCAGCGGCTCCAAGCAATGTTCAGCGCTGTTGTATGATCCATTTTTCAGCACTGCCAATTCAAAGGCACTCTGCTGGTTGGGTATGCAAACTGAGCCGTCGTCCGTCAGCTTCCGAACAGTTTTCAGAGTTACTAGGAACTAGAACAGGAAGCAAGCAAGATTATATGAACGTTGTCTTTAACGCAGGGAAAATTTTGCTTGCTCCAAAGGAGGAAGTTCTCAGTCACGGTCACAAAGGAAAGGTGAGTGTCCTGCTGGGGGTTGCCTTCTCCTTGCGTGGATGAGCACGACTTCGGGATGTGATCCTTACCAATTGCTGCAATAGCTGACCTCGTGGTACGACCTGCTAGGTGCCAGAGGCGTTGGTGTGCACCAGCTGTGGCAACAGGAAAGCTGCAGGAGGTGGGTGTCTGACCTCCCTTTTTGGACAGGAGTCCTCCAACAAAGTGAGCATGTAGTAATATAGCTGGAGCAGGGTAGTGGTGATGACCATGTGGTTCGCTGCAGGTTGCCACCGACTCAGCAAATGAAAAGCCGGCCATCTCTCCCGCCTGGGAGAATGTGCTTGAGATGCAGAAAAACGGCACGACGTGGACGGGGAAAATCACCGCAGTGAATCGTGGTGGGGTCGTGGTGGATGTGAACGGCTTGCGGGGGTTCATACCCATGTCCAGATTAGACCCAGGACGTCTTCCAAAGACTGATTTTTCCATGCAAGACCTTGAAGGCCTTGTGGGACAGGCTGTGTCTGCAAAGGTCATCCAGGTGTGTGCTGATGGCGACTATACAAGGCCAGCGCTCTGGAGATGGGTTCCTTTCCAAGCTGGTGTGTATCCACATGCAAAACTCAACCATTTCGACCGTAATGTGTGCCCATGCAGGTCAACATTCCCAGCAGACAACTCGTGCTGAGTGAACAGGCCACAATGGTGGAGCAGCTGGCAGCCAGCTTGCAGACTGGCGACGTTGTGGAGGGCATTGTTACCCGCACGACAGACTATGGCGCTTTCGTCTCTCTCCGCTCTCCAGATGGAAATCTGCATGGTGCCGTGGTGAGGAGTCTGAGCATGTTGGAGTGCTCGTCAACGTGGGGGCTGCAAGCCGTCAGTTTTCGCAGGATTGTGGGGCATGTTATCCATGCACCTTCAGAGACTGGCTCACACATGTCCCGGTGTGTCCAGGGCTTGATCCACATATCAGAGCTGTCATGGGACAAGATAATGACGCCTGAGGACGTCGTCCAGCCAGGCAGCCTCGTCAACTGCAAGGTCATTAAGGTGGATAAGGAGAAGCTTCACATCAACTTGTCCTTAAAGGTGAGAGCTGCGCCATATGCCCCTTTGTGCTTGGCTGCTCATTGATGTTGTCCCTCTTTTAAGGCCGTCCACGTGCCTCATGCTGTATGAGCTGCCTGCAGCAAATGGAGGGTGATCCTCTGTTGGAGAATCTAGATGGGCTGCTGCCGCTGGACACCAGCAGTGTGACTTCGGTGCCTGCCAACCTTCCTGCGGCGATCGAGGACTTGTGTGCTGCCCTTGCGGCGGAGCCTGGGGTTGAGGGCGTTGACATTGGTCGACAGGTTTGCAGCAAATTCCACTTTGGATTGTGCTGCAAACTAAGGCCGAAATTGATGTTGATGTCAAGATGCTGACGATGGGGACAGTTTTGTGTGTCCATTGACTGCTGACATGAACATTCTGCAGGTGGAGGAGAAGAGGGCTGTCAGCCAGGATCTGGAACTGTGGATCAGTAAGGAAGTTGTGAAGGATGGCTACAATCTTGTTGTCCGCACAGGAAGACTCGTCCAGGAAATCCATGTGACTACTGATTTGCCGAGTGAGGGCATGAAGGAGAGTGTCCAACGTGTGCTTCGCCAGCTTGTGTAGAGAAAGATAGACAAGCGACCAGGGCTTCCTCTCTGTCACAGTAAAGCAGTGTGTTGACCGTGAGTTTGTGAGGACTGACCGTGTGTTTAAAGAGTCCTGGGATATACTGTATATGAGGATGCACATTATGTCATGATAGTGTCATATTTTATGTTGCAGGCATGGAACATGTGATACTGGCTGACGTCTGATTGGCTGACCGTCAGAAGGTCGACCTTCTACAGACTAGGCTGATAGCCTGGGTCAGGGTTTATGCTCACATCAAATAGAGCACTCCTCACTTCAGTTTCTCAACAAACATTGGTCTAGTGACTAGTCTCTAGACTCTCAAAAGTCTTGCTCTCGTCTCTCCCATGGGAAATCATCACTTTGTAGCTCAGCATGAGCTTTGTAGCAGGAGGAAATATCAACCCAGCACCATCTCTTCACAGCTGGCTCTTGCCAGTCACCTTCTTCAGAAAAGACTCAATGTTGCTCTTAAGCTCCTCCCTGCGCAATTTAGAGCACCACTCAAACACCCTGAACTCACATCTTCAGAAAGCACACTTCGGCCAGGAAGTATGCGAGATTGCATTGAAGGGTGAACCACGACACGTACCTGTCAGGGCCAAAGATAAGGTATCTGTAGGCAAACCATCCTGTCACCAGGAGTCCAACAAACTCCAAAAGGCCTCCGATGATTGGCAGCTTGTCCACAGCATCCACGACTCCGGATGCAGCCCAGATAGCAATGAAAGCTGACACAGTGATGGCAACGACAGCAGGCTTCTCCTCTGTCTCCTCCCACTTTTCCTGCGACCAGAAGCATTGTACATCAGGTCCCACCATTCTCTGGCGTACTGGCCTCTGCGTACTGTAATAGCCCACCACATTTTATTTAGCTAGGTGCCGCCGTTGCACGCAGTACATTCTTCCGGGGCTTGTGCTGTACCTTCAGGTCACTTGCAATCTCCTGGTACTTCTGCGTCATTTCATCGCTGCCGTCAATTCCCTTCTCTGTAATACCACCCTCGCGGGTCTTGAAGGAGCGCGCAAGTACTGGCTGACCAAGACGAACTGCAGCATCAAGATCACAATTTGCCATGAGATCCTTCTAAAAAAGCATTAGAAAAGCAGGCAATCCATAATCATCCATGGTCTGGAATCAGGTCAGGCAACAGGCCATAAATATCAGCATCAATTTTAACGCAGTCACTCTACTTCGCAGATCATCCAAACTCGCAGATCTGCACTTGCCCACCTGATCTGCTCCTCTTCACAGGCAGCCGAAGAGCCCCGACTCCGGTTCCCAGCTTCCTGCACAAACAAAAGAAGTCCTTAGCGATAAGGTTGATGACAAGTCAAAATTCAGCACGTGCAAAGCTTGCGCGCGCCCACCAATTACGAAAATATACAGCATTTAAAATGCAGTACAAACGTCCTGCGATGCGATGTCACGGCGGTGGGCAGGATTGAAGCGAAAGGCTTGATGGGGCGTCGTGCACGGCGAACAAGTTGAGCAAGACCCAAAGCCTAATCTCATCAACACATAGTCATGAAAAATGGCGCACTAACACATGCCACACAAACAAGCAGGGGCATAGTGTTTAGCGACTGAAGCTTGAGCCCCGGCATCTATGGCGCACCTGGATTGCTGCCCCGGGACCTGTGAGCCGGACGCAGAAACGGCCACCATTTTTATGAGTTTTGCAAGAGATTCGTAGATGAACTTGATGAGGTGGACAAAGGCAAGCTGTAGTCTGAATTTTGAGCCTCTTTCCTGAATTTGCGCGCGATGCTGGACTTTGTGCATGGTGCATCGACCTCTGCAGGGTTTTATAATTTCATGGTTTTCAATCACTGAGTGTGCAAACTAGAGTGGTCCGCACGTAGGCACTGCCTGAGTAGCTCCTGGTATCTCATCTATCTGTGAATTTGCCATTTTTTCGAGCTCCCCAGCCCTGTTTTGCAGCTCGATTTACATTTGGGCAGACCATAACACGACGGTCCCACCTTTCTCAGCCTGCAGGTGCTCCTCTAGGCTAGTAGTCTCAATCTGAGATTGGGCGGAGTAACGACAGACCGATGAAGTTCGACATTGGAATTTAAAAAATTAACTTGGTTAGCTGAATGGATCCGGGGGACCTGCATGTGCACAGAGTTACGTTGCCAACAGTGTACTACAATAGTACACACCTGCACTGCAGCCTGGCAGCCTGGCAGGTGCCACCGGAGCCGGCCGCCGGCCGCCGCCGGCACTGCCACAGCTGCGGCAGCTACTGTGGCCGGCTGCCAATGGCAGCTGCAGCGGTGTGCATGCACTGGTGTACCTGCTAGGGTCCTAGCCATCGTGGCTGCCAGTTGCATGCCTGCCGCACAGCGCCGTGCTCATGATCAAGAAGATGATCTCATGCCATAATACTGCATCATGATTGCTAAGTAAGTGCCAGTGGCGTGTCACAACGTGATGGATAAATGAATCGTTCATGATGATTGACAGGGGTGGCTCGTCCTTGTTGAATGTAGAATGGTCACCAAGGTGCCATGCCCAATATTGTTTGACACGACTGGCACCCAATCAGTCTAGACTCCGAGTGTTTGTCAATACATATAGAAATTTACATCAGCTCACTGGACAACCCTCAAGCATTGCAATGGCCGATCTGTCAATGAAGTCACTGCATCCTGCAGGCACAGCTCAGCTACCCAGCACAGCGGTTGCAACCCAAGTCACGAGCTCACAGCTGGCGCTGTGGAAGAGTGAAGATGGACACTAAAAGTGCTTATACAGAACCACAATTATTTCCCTCATGAAAAGCATAATACAGTGTCTCCTCTCTCTCCTCTCGGATTTTTTCTTAAAAACCCGCAAATTCTCTGGAGCCAGCCCTGCAGCTACAGGGCACGCAAAGGACAGCAAGAGAACGGTGCTGACGCTGCACAAGCACTCACCATACAGGCAAGTGCATTTTGGAAAGCGTGAGAATGGCAACATTTGCACCAGAGTTATGGTGTTCCCAGTAGCGTTTCTTTATGCCACACCAAAGTTCCCCTCAAGGCCCTCTCAGTGGACCGTGCCAGATGACACCTTGCTGGTCTGGCAAGACCTGCTGCGGCTTATGGACCTGTTATTGAGCGAGCATGGAAAAGATCAGTGTGTAACCTGTGCAGGAACCGGAATTTATGCAGGGACAGCAGCGCCAACAACACGCTGGACAGCCTCAATCACTTGTTCAGGCTGGACAATGGTGGCTGCCTCGAGCTCATATGCGTACGCCGTGGGGACATCCTGTGAGCTCAGGCGCACGACCTGCACCACAGGGGTAACTTCAGCTGAATGATGCCAAGTGACGTTTGACGGAGCAGATGCATAGGAATGCAAACACCAGAGAGCATTACGGAATCTTGCCTGGTGGTCGAGCTCATCGAAGAGGGACTCGTTGATGATGGCCGACAGGGAGGCACCAATTCCTCCAGTCTTCATGCATTCCTCTACAATGATTGCATTGCGGGTCTTCTTGATGCTGTTGCTGATGGTCTCCATGTCAAAAGGTTTCAAGCTGATGAGGTCGATCACCTGATGCAAGACAAACCGTTACAAAGCAAGCCGTTTTGCCCATGCTATACACAACATCTGACAACCCTATCTGCATGAGAGAAAGCCTGTGCACTCTTTCCAGTTTCATCAATGATACTCACCTCGGGGTCATAGCCCATTTTCTCTAGCTGCTGCACTGCCTGCATGACGACATAGCGCATGCGCGAGTAGCACAGGATGGTCACGTCCTTGCCGCTCCTGACCAGCTCAGCCCTTTCCAAGGGCTGGTAGTACCCCTCCTTTGTCTCCCCTGTCCCCACACCAAACTGCATGTCAGACTAGATGCAGAGACGGTGCAGGATGCTTGGCTTGCACACTCCACACATTAAAGCATTCATTCACAGAAATTTGCGTTGCGCCCTCCATTGTATGCTAAATCTGGGAAGACATTCCTGGCAGTCAGTGTGGTCATTAAGAGGGGAAGCTCCGCACCCTTAACGTTGTACAGTAGGACGTGCTCAAAGAAGATGATAGGATTGTCGGAGCGGATTGCCGACTTTAAGAGAGCCTTGGCATTGGCAACTGTTGAGCAGGCCACCAGCTGCACGCCTGGGATGGACTGGAAGTACGACTCCAGGCGCTGACTGTGCTCCGCACCCAGCTGCCGCCCCACACCACCAGGCCCTCTGATCACGACGGGCACCTGCACATTGACATGTAGTCAGCACATTCTGTGGCAGCTTCCCGCAGTTGGCATACCTGTCTGAAACCTGCAAAACCTGAGCAACACTTCAAAATTTTAGAGCACTGGCCAGCGCACGATGCTGCATTTTGGTCTGATCAGATTGTGCCGCAGGGTCCCACCTTGTACTGTCCGCCAGACGTATAATGAAGCATGCCAGCATTGTTGGAGATCTGGTTGTACGCCAGCAACAGAAAACCCATGTTCATTCCCTCAATGATCACCCTGAGACCAGTCATTGCAGCTCCAATGCCCATGCCCATGAAGCCGTTCTCTGCATGCCACACTTGTCGCATCAGCTTGATAACAAACGCAGCGCAAATGAGATAGATGCGGGAGCTGGCACAATCGATCTTATCAATTTATGAGATATCGCACCACAGATGGGGGTGTCCAGCAAACGAAGGTCTCCATACTTCTTGTGCAGATCATAAGAGACCTTGTAGGAGCCACCGTAGTGACCCACATCCTCGCCTGTGATCATATCAAAATTCTCTTGAGGAAAAATGCGTGAAGAGATTCAAGCATGCATTAAGTATGCTGATCACACGGAAGGTGGCAAAAGCAGCAGTCAAGCACGTAGAGATCATACCCATCAAGCAGACTGTGGGATCTGCCTCCATCTCTTCGTCGACAGCCTCACGAAGGGCTTCCCACATCAACTTCTGCTGAGCGACAGCGCGCAGTGGTGCATTGCGAACAGTGGCTGCGGATCAGCATGGCAATATTAGATAAGAATTCCAAGACACTGAGTGAACAAAGAACACCCAACAAGATGTAGGTGCCTGCACCGAAAATAATTTGTCATTACATACAGTGTGCTAATAATTCTTTCAATATTACGTTTCAACACCAAAAACTCCATGCAGCTGCTAATACAAAAGAACATCCAGAGGCCATGCTTCAGTGGTCAGCAGGCTCTCCCAACCATTCGTGGCATTTGAAGGGCAACAAGCGCTCCAATATTACCTCTGGCCCCTTTCCTATGGAAAGTCTGCAATTTCGCAATGGCAGAGCGGAAGTCGAGGTCAGGCCGAGAAACGCTTGGCCGCGAAGTGGAACAAGGCAGCAGACAAGTGGCCATCCTTCACTAGCTTCGACGCCCAATGAGGGAGGACACCCCAGCAGTAGCAATCAAACAGCGTTCTAGGTGTGCACTGCCCTCCTACACAATGTGAAGAGGAAAATTTTGGGGACTTGAAGCAATTGGGAGCTCATCTCCGACGCTCCGGGTTAACCGGGTTAATTAACCAAATTTGCAATCCGTAATCTCGACGTGGATATCGACCGTAGGCGCTTTTCGGCTCAATGATGGACCCTTCCTCCCTTTCCTTCTTCCCCATCCCGGTTGTCAATCATTCATCTGATTGGCTATGAACTTTAACTTGTTGAGATAGTGTGGCAGACCTGGGTGACAGACAAGTTGTTCTAAACGAGCCTGCCCTTGCATGGGAGCTGTCCAGGTCGAGGTGCAACTCATCTCGCCTTGCTACGCGTCAATGCGTCAGTGCAGTCATATCTCAGGTGATTCACGCCTGGACCTTGTATCTTGGGCATCCGTAATGTCCGAAACAAGTACAAGTGGACTTCTGCACAAAAAGCTCTGCATGCTCTTCACAGCAGAGGCTACCATCATGATTGCCTGGGATGAAACCCGTCATGCTAGGGATGTTATCATGCACATGGGTATGTTGATGGTGTGTTGTCGCATGAAGGAAATTTTCAGATCTTATATGGCACTGGTGAACAGCTCAGCAACTGGATATCGTGCTTTTGATCGTGATTGTAAGCAGCGCATCATATCTGAGATAGCGAATGCAATGTAGGAGGGTCATTTTGTGCTGGCTGTGCAGGTCCAGCTGGCAGACAAGGCCGTCCAGTTGGGTTACTCTCACATGGGGCGCGCAACACTCACAGAAGCCTGTTAAGCCGATTACCCTGCAAGGCCGGCTCGGCTACGACCCTGCCACGGTCTGGCAGCAGCAGCAAAAACGCATCGGCATCTCTCCCAAATTTTCCAGCCTTCAACGATGCACAGCGGTTGGCAGCCAACTTCGGTGGGAGCTGGGGAGCAAATCTGTCGAGCAGCTCACTTTCGGCCCAGCAGGAGGGCAGACGTCGTGTAGACAGTAGCAGCAGCCCGGCAGCAGTGATGCCAAAGGCGCCCCCAGAATGGCAGCCTCCTACAGACCCCTCAGGGCCGTCCGCTCCTCCAGAATTCACACCTCCGCGTGATCCAGGTACCGTATCTATCCTTATTTGCATGCAATTGCAACCACTCAGCATCAATTGTATCCAGGCATGGAGTGCTTAATCTGTGTTCAGTACTGCAGAGCGTCGTTGAGTACCTTTGTACACTGTAGATTTTGATTGTAGCATTTTTTGTTCTGGTACTGATCGTATCGTTTTCATTTGCCTCTAGGCACGGCCCCAAGGACAGTGCCCGAGTTTGAGCCACCGGAGCAGGTGCCACCTGGAAAGGACGCCCCCACTCCTGGGCGGCCAGCGCGCCCAGAGGAGATTCCTGACCCTGAGCGCGATCCGCTGCGCACGCCCGAGCGGCGCAGGGAGACCAGGGAGCCAGACGAAGAGCCTGCAGAGGAGCCGGAACCAGAAGAGCAGGATGCCATGTACGCATATCAGCAGCCAGTCTATGATGCGCGGGCTGCAGTTGCACTCCAATGGGAGCCAGTGCGAATTAGCATGTCCCTGGCCATGCAACCAGTTCTAAGGGGTTCTGGCTATGCTGCAGGGCCGCAGTCGTAGCCTATGTAGAGCACTGCCAGGAGGTCTTAAGCATAGAGGACGAGCGTGGTGGCGGAATTGAGGTGGGCATCGGGCAGAACAGCTGCCCTGCTGCCCTGCTCTACCATCCCATGGGGTACAGCGCTGTGGTGAGGTCATCTGTACTCGAGAACAATGCGTTGAAGCCTACTGCAATCACAAAGGTCTCTGCCACCGATGTTGAAGTGCTCCTGGAAAATGATATTCATAACTCATTCCTTGTCCATGCCGCGTGCACATGCAGGTGAACATGCATGGTGCCAATGTGGTTTCCTGGAAGCGCCCTGACGGATCCGACATCCTCCACCTACGGCCAGACACCCCCATGGATGGCGCATCACCCATTCTGTGCGATCTCCCCTGTCCAATCAAGCTTGACTTATTCTCCCTTTGCAGTAGGCTTCTGGAATGGCCCTCGTACCAGGGAGTCAAGAGTGACATGTCTACGTATTGTTCTGCATGGCAGGGGTGGTGTTCCTCTCATTTTCCCGCAGTATGGTCGAGCATCTGGCATTGCCGCCTATGCCGGCGTGGGCAGCAGCAGTATTCCCACCAATGGGCTTCTTAACCGCATGCACTGGTCCCTCATTGGCACCGGCGTCACTGGCCTGGATGCCCCAGACCCAGCGCCCACTGCTGTGTTTGCTACGGAGTCGGATGAGTCTACCTACGCAATATGGCCCTTCCACTTCCAGGCCTTTTACACGGTGCTTCTCCTTCTCTTGTAAATGCTCTTGAATGTCTTTGAGTTCGAGTAAGCTGGAGTCAATAGATGATATATTGATGAGCAGTCTGCACATGCTGCACAAGTTTTCAACAAGGATGTCCTGCAAGGCGGACAAAGAAAGCACTCATGCTTCTGTTTCGCTGCAGGTCTCACTCATGTGCACAGATGAGATCCTGCCAGACAATCTCAATCTGAAGCCCATTACCAGAGGCAAGCGGGAGCCGACAGAGGAGGAGCTGGCAGCAGCTGCTGCTGCGCAAGCTGCAGCTGCCCCAAAGCGCGGACGTGGCCGTCCCAACAAATGGAAGGTGGGTGCTGTGATAAGTCCTGCATCGCTCAAAACTGGGGACCATGCTGTTGCAGTACTGGTTAGCTAGGTCATTGGTACAAGTTCGTTCGTTTCCAGCAGGTTGTCCCTTTATCGATGCTCATATTGGGTGTCTTACATTCTGACGGCTGGCATTGCACATCTGTCACAGGCATTGGGCGACAAGGGCAATGCTGAAGAGGAGGAAGAAGAAGAGGATGCTGATGAGGACATAGAGGAGGCAGAGGAAGCATGGCCAGTGCAACTGCGATGTGTCCTTGAGATTGTCAATACAGGCAAGGGTTGCCATCTTGAGTATCTGGTACCTGGTCTACTGGGCAAAGTTTGTGGCCCTTTGAAGTGATGGCGGTTGCATCTCTGCTCCCTCACAGCTGCATTTGCAGCATAGGCACGCCAATCTAATCCATGCTCTGCATGCAGGTGACGAGCCCTTCACATTTGAAGCAGCTGTTCAAAGCCACGTGGGCATCGGCCAGATGGCATCTGCCGAAGCGCAGGGCCTAGCGGGGAAGATGGTGCTCGACTGCGACAGCAATCCTGACAAGCCCTGGCTGCACATGTCCACGGATGACAGCACAACCTTTGGCGGTATGGCTCTGCCCTGCTTCCCCTCCAAGCGTTCAATATTGTGCCCCAATTTGGGGTCCCCAACATGAGTTTGCGTCTGTAAGGGCATCTTGTATCTCTTTGCTTGACAGAGATATGACTGGTTGCTGCAGAGAGACGGATGGATCGAGTGTACATAGACGCGGGCAACGAAAAGAGTGGGTCTGTCATGATTTACCCGGGAAACCACCGCTACCATTTAGAGCTCATCCACCGGGAGGGCTTCAGGGACTTGGGACTGTGGAACCCGCATCATGATCTTCCAGACCCATCCATGTTCAACGACTTCGTCGCCTTCTCCAGCGGCGAAATTGCCCGGCCTGTGAGGTAGGTTTGTTCTTGCAGGATTGGCCAAAGCCACATGTCTGCTGTGGCATCTGCAGTGGTGGCTGTATGCTGTTCTTCACAGGCCTTTTTCTAGATATGAGAAACATTAAAAAAAATTCTGCTTCTGATGTTTTTGGCAATGCTTGCAGACTGGAGCCAGAGGAGTCTTGGTCCGGAGAGATGGTTCTGCGGCTGCATGAACAGAAGCCAGACGAACATGTGCAGTGGGAGAATATGGGAGACTGGGAATCTTGAGATGCCTTAGATGATGAGCAGTCGTCTTGAAGATGATACTTGTATACTTTCATGAAGTGCTGACAATCAAACAAATTTTTCAAAGATAAGAGGGGCCAAGTAAGAGGGGCCACCATGAGGGCGCTTCAATTGCGCTCCCGAGCAGTGATTGCCAACTCCAAATGATTTGTAGCTCGAAACAGAATGTGCCAGCAAGATCTCTAGGGTGAACTTTGTATTTAATGGCACTACAAATTGGTACTCTTCCATTGCAGTTGTGCCTATTCTTGCTGCATCATGAGCATGAGGGTGCATTCTTCATCGACTTCTATGTGGGCGTTCTCCCCTGGGTCACTGACATTGGCAATTCTTCACTGAACGTGGCAGGCTTGTGTGGCAAATGGCTTACAGTATGATTATTTGAAGATGCTGCTAGAGGCAATCACTGGCCTGAAGCTTTCTCTCCACAATCACGGGTGGTTTTAGGTCAGTCACCCGCATATCTTTCCCCGGAATCTCAGGACTGAACCGCATGCACCAAGGCATGAGTGGAATGCAGCCCTACATAAATTACTGATTATTGCTCAAGTGTACTGCACTGCACCCAGCGTGGTACGATCCGTTTCAGGCAGGAACAGATTTGAAGGACTGGTGCCACATAGACAACATGGTTGGGCATCACTTTGCTTCTTCTTTCTTGCCACCGAAAGCTTTCATAGCTGTTGTAATACCTAGTCCCCAAGCAGCAAGAACTACCAGAACAATCTGCAAGCACAAGAGCCAGATCAAATGCCAGTCTTTGTTAAAATGGATAGATTGCCCACTTCACAGTGCATGAAGGGGGACTGCGAACCTGCTCCTCTTTCCAGGACGCAACATTGGTAGGGGCTTGCCAAAAGTTGACCTTCTTCTCCCCATGCTCTTCTGCATGCACACGAGATACTTATCATTCCTGATGTGCACTGCATCCCACAGTTGGCCAGCTTACATCTAATGAAAGAATATAGGGCTCCCTTTGCAACCAATGGGATCCAACGTACGTCACCTGAGGCAAAACCCCGTCTCTGCTCCCTGAGTATTGTGCTCTGTGACGATGGCCTCCTTTGTAGCAAAGGCTGGCCGATGCGCCTCAGGATTCCACTCATTCTAGCTAATTTAGAGCAAGTCCTGTGTCCCTCAGAGAATGAGCACAAGCACAGTCCACGCCAAGCTCGCTCAAGCGGGTGGAACAGTGTCTCGTACAATCTTACAGGATGAATACCATATCAGGTCTGTGCGTGCTCAGGAGTGAGTGAGCTCTTCCCTTTGTCTCAATAGGGTTGCCGATATACCCCTGGATCAGCTCATGGAGAAGGGTCAAGGAGGGTTTCACACAGCGATGCTTGGCGGCTTGCATCTTCTAGTGTCCATCTGCAAAGTTGTGTGAGGGAGACGGCTTCCTGGCTGCGATCCCACTTCGCAAAGATGGTGGTACGTTCTCAAAGTGCTCAACAACAGGACTTTGACAGCTATTGGTTGACGTTTTTCTAAAGTTGCAATGTCACAGGTGCTCTTGTTTCCAAAGCTCCTCACGCTGCATCGCCGTGAAGATATAAATAATAATTTGATTCATTGTTCTGGACATTGCAGAACGACAAGAAGACTACGAATCCCATGAGGGAGATCCGTGTTGCAAAGCTTGTCCTGAACATCTGCGTGGGAGAGTCTGGAGATCGCTTGCAGAAGGCAGCCAAGGTACATGGGAATTGCCAAAAAGACGCTCAATCTTTGCCTGCTTCAGCTATCCATAGTGTCCCACGATGTGGAGCAGATATGTCTTCGATTATGCACAGAATCTGTGAAGAGGACTCCTTCATTACTCGCTGTCGTTCGTAGTGGGCGACATCTGTTTACCTGAAAGCTGGCGCATGAAGCTGGCATCATCCTTTCCTCTTATCAGTGATTCCCGACCATCAAGAAGTTTGGCCAGGGGCGTGACCCTGATATATCAAGGGGTTGGGTCATGTGCTACACCAAGTCATACTAGCAGGAAATAACAGCATGTGCTGATGTGCACCGCAGGTGCTGGAGCAGCTCACTGGGCAGCAGCCAGTGTTTGGCAAGGCTCGCTACACAGTCCGCACATTTGCCATCCGGCGAAATGAGAAGATCTCCACTTCAGTGACTGTGCGCGGCGAGAAGGCACTGCAGCTCATTGTGAGTCATTATCCTATGCAGCAAGGTTTCATGCACTTTCCTGACTAAAAATGACATCCATTGTTTTAAGTGGTACAGCAGAATTCAGCAAGACACATTTGCAACTCATCACCATGCACCCGTTTGGAGGGGTCATGCCAAGACTTACATCCGATTTTCCATGCTTTTGCAGGAGGCTGGCCTGAAGGTGAAGGAGTATGAGCTCCTGAGGCGCAACTTCTCAGAGACAGGCAACTTTGGATTTGGCATCAACGAGCACATTGATCTCGGTATCAAATATGATCCCTCAACAGGCATCTATGGTGAGCTATGCATGCCTCCAGAGTCATGGTTTCATCCTCTGGAAACCAAAGGTTTCCTGCATTTGCATTGGTCCCTCCTGAGCCTGACACTGCATCGAGCCTTTGCAGATTGGTCAGCTGTTGTGATGCATGGCAGGCATGGACTTCTACGTTGTCTTGGAACGCGCCGGCTACCGTGTGGCCAGGAGGAGGCAGAGACTGGCCAAGGTGGGCGTGCAGCACCGCGTCGGCAAGGATGATGCCATCAAGTGGTTCCAGACCAAATTCGAGGGCATTGTGCACAACAAGCAGAGCTACACCTGAGCCTGTCCTGGCATGACAGTGCCAGTCTGTAGAACACTAGACAATGTCTGTGCAATAGTTCCGCCTTTCCAGTGTGTGCTGAGCTTGGGCTGATGTTCAGACCCACTGGTGTGGGATAATGGCAGCACCTGTGTAATTGGGGTGGTCAAATATCATGTCAGCACAGCGATGCCATCATCATGATGATAATGGGCCATGTCTGGACAAGCTACTGGGCTGAGCAGCTCTAGTCCCAGTAGAAGTTGTATTCCACCATTCAGGGCCACTGCCGCAGCTGGCATATTGCGCAGCTGCCACTGTCACAGCGTTGTGCCATTGCAAGCATTCGGTGCGGGTTTTTTTCGTGCCGCATGCGGCATGCTCAATCAATTTGATTGGCAGTGCCAACTTGGCATTGAATGTACTGGGCATGCATGCGCTCCCCATCCGCATCTGAGATCCAGTGCATGCATGCAGCATGCTATGGATGGCATATGTTGACCCCGTAGAGATTACACAGAGGTTTCACTGAAAGCGAAATTCTGTCTCTGTCTTCACGTCCACGGGCCTTTCCAGGTGGCTTCTGAAATAGTGTGACGTGGCAAGGATGCATGCACGGTGAGGTGTGTCTTTGAGAGAAGCACTGCACGTGCAACATAAACAGGATTTATCCATATGGGACAAATAGTTCATTCGTTGTTACTCTCGATTACTTTCCTGTATAAATACGCCAATTAGTAGGGCTGTAGACAACCTTAAAACCAAACAGCTAAGCGTCGATTGGACAGAACTTACAAGACTGAATAGGCAGACTCATCCTACGAACCTCATATTTATTGATCAGAAGCATCTAGACAAACGCTCTGATCTTTTTGGGCGAGATCGAAGTCCTCCAGTAGCCAGCCATCGCTGCACGCATTGGTTTCTGATGGTCAGCATTATGGATGGAGCCTTTGCTGGAGAATGGATCGAGAGTACCATATCAAGGTATCTTGAGGATCACAATTCTGGTCACTGGTGGTGCAACGAGTCACAGGCATTCTCTGAGCTCCTGGAAGCCGTCTTACCCCACCATGATACGGATACTCCAGTCCAGGCGCTATGCAACATGCTGGACAAGCAGGTTGAGGGATGTTTGGAGTGTCTTGGCGCACACCATAGAGCTCAGGTGATGATCCAAGTGTCCAGCCTTGTTGCTTGTACATGTTTCTATTGTGTACAGCTTGGTGCTTGAGAGTGGTGACGACATCTCAGGATAAATGGAAGGCACAATCCAGGACAGACATCCTTTGCGTCTTGCAAAGAAGGGACGCAGCAAGACTTTCCTGGCAACTAGCAACAGCTCTTGAGATCCAAGGTACTGTGTACCTGGTGCACCAAGCAATACTTTGCGCACAATTGCACACAGCCGGTCGGAGGCATTGTTATTGATGTCCACATAAGCAGAGCATCGCCTTTCCATGCACAGGCCCTGATGATGATCTGCCCCCCATGCTGATGCATGCGCTATATGAGGCACTGCACTTGGACTGTCTCGAGGATGCAGATGTCATGGAAGCAGCCAGAAAAGCGCTGCTGCACCTCATGTCATCACATGAGTTGCGAATGACGGACACTGGCACACCTCTGGGAGTCTACAGGCTGCTTTCGCACCACGACGCAAACTTGCGTTCATTGGTGTGTTCATCAATGTGTTGCTTGCTTGTGCATGTCCAGGAGTAGTCAATGTCAAGACCACACTAATGGATACATTCGGCAACAAGTCTGATGGGCAATGCACACCTTGCAGATGCTGGACTTCCTGCCAAGACAGATTGACACAGCGGAGGATGTCGAGCCCCTCCTGCCAATCCTCAGGACTTGGGCAGTGATCTTTGGAAATGACATGCAGCAGGTGGGATTGCTGGCAACGGCGTATGGCTTTGACTAGTGTCTTTATGCAAACTTTCCATTGCCAGCCCCAGATACTCACAGCTGTGTGCTGCATTGACTCAGGCTCACAGAGCAGGGCGGCTGCGCTACCAGCAGCAGAAGGGCCCTGCATGGCTGGCTTTGAACCATGTACTGAAGCGGATGAGAGCTGGTGCGATGGCTTGCCTGCTTGAACATCTGCCCCAGCTCATTTGGCTGGCTCTTGAGCACTCCTGCTCCCTCGACCAGCAAACAAATTGGGCTGCGGTGGAGTGCCTGCACAGCGTGTTTGAGGGTCTGCATGGAATGGTAATCATCCACACTTTATCCTTTCAAGAACCTGCTTTTCTCTTGTTCTGCAGCTTCTTGAGATTGTGCCCTGATGCCTCCCAGTATCAGCTTGAAATCATTGCAAAGATGATGTTGTGCTCAATAAGACATTGCAATTTCTGATACCAGGCGTGGCAATATAGCGGCTGCTCTCCAGATGTTGCTCTGGATCGCCTCAGAAACGCAGCGGTGCCATTGCGCAGCTTGAAGCTGCTGACAGCTCTTGTGAAGGTCATGAAGCCGCTTGCTGCATCAGTTGCAGGAACGCAAGGTAAATGCCTGCTAGTCGAAACTCGGCCTATCCGCAGATTCATAGTATCATATTACTCTATTGTGAGGGTCTTAAAACCCTTTGATGTGCAGATGAGAGGCAGTCAATATCACGGATCTTGTGCTTCCTGCTGCATGATACACAGAATTTGGCAAAGCCAGCTGGCCAGGTTTCTTTGACTTTCATCTCTGAGCAAACAGCCATTGGGATTTTGAACACATGCCATGATGCTGGCTACCCGACAACCCTTCACATGCACATCTATGGTCCTGCACTGATCAGGTATGTGCTCCTTACCCACTTGAAATATTCATGAATTATGTGGTTGTAGCCAACCTGTTCCTCTCTGTGAGATTTGCCAGCCTCATTCCTCCTCTGTACATCCCTCTATGCTGATGTAGGCTGGCAAAGGTGCACTGTTCATCTACCAACCACAACCCAGCAGTGCAGTTCTTGTGCAAGCTCCTCACAGACGATGCATCTGTGATTCGGGACATCAACATTTCATCTGGTCACGGGGACCCAGCGCAGCCCAGTCATTATGCAAATATGAGCTGGTTCTCTTCGCCAATCCTGTGGAAGGTACTCGTCACCCTGGGTAAAAAAAATTGGCAGCCATTGATCTTTGCACCAGGTACTTGCAGGACATCCTTGATCCACAATTGAGCTCGGTGCGCAGGATTGCGGAGAGATGTTGGACATGGACCCTCATGTGTACACAGCTATCATTCGGTCAGCTGCCTTGCTGTGCCGCACCAGAGGATCGCAGGCAGCCAGTAGCGGGCCAGCAGGTGGAGGCGCTGGCTTTCACAGTGTCTCAGGCCTCCAGTCCTCGCCCTTCTACTCTGCCATGCAGTGGCCTCAATCTTGGGACCCGCACAGCCAACAGAGCTACAGTGCTGTCAGGTTAGTCACTCATCTGACGCTCAGCTTCAACCTGCAGCTGCTGAGAGGGTGGCAGTACTCTGTGCTTTGACTGGGTCTTGCTGGCAGCAGGGCTTTGGACTACCCAGCTCTGCTGCTTGAGCATGTGCGGAGGAGTGCAGGCATGGTGCTTTTGCATTCTTATTGCGATGTGCCAGAGAACGAGGTCAGTGAGACAGCATCAGCATTAGCGCACCTGATGGTGGGGGTTGATGCCTTGCTACATCAACCAGCACAGCAGACACTGCTGCGGTGGGCGAAGCTGCCAAATTTGGAGGCCTTTATCTCTGGCGAAGCCACGGATGCCCTTTTTGGATGTGTGGCGGCGTTGGAAGACGAGATCTCGTTTGTGCAGACCCAATCTATGCCACAGGTAGGATCACTTGTTGTTTTTTGGAAACATTCTGTCTCTGCACCTGGGCTGTTTCAACATGTCCTGTGGGTCCTCATCTTCATCGTATGGATGGTCTGACACGACGGCAATGTTGAAGGCCCTGGTCCACCAAGAGATGACTGCTCTACTGGTGCTTCTGGAGAGGCTCACCAAAGCAATGGCAGCAACTTGGCAGCAGATCCCTCCCAATCTCCAGACACTGGCAGAGGGTTCCTGGTGCCTCGTGCTGAATTTGCTGCAAGAGGGGCTCTCCAAGGTGTCTGTGCATGCGGTAAGTCCTGAGATGCAGCAAGATAATTGGCAGATGTCCAGCAGTTGGTGTTATGTTCGGTCATCAGCCTGATGACGTCTCTTGAAATGCAGGCTCAGTCTGCTCTTGAAGCCATGTTCCGGCTGCTGCCGCATGCCTGGGCCCTGATGTCAGGCTGTCGGTCATCTAGTAGCCAAACAGTCTCTGAGGATGTCCTGTTGGCCCTGGGTGACATGTCCTGGCTTGTCAACGCTCTGCTGTGGGGGCTGCAGTGCCCAGACGCACTTTCAAGAGTGTGGGTCAGCAGCCTCTGCCAGGTGCGGTGCCTTACATTGTTCAAGTGAGTGACACTGGTGCCTATCGAGATTCGCGTGCTTGAGCCTGCCACCATCTCATTCCTTCTAACGCCATTGTTGTCCCAGGCGTTGGACATGCTGCCCAAGCCCATCACTGCAGTCTTGCCAGAGGAGTGCCTTGATGTTGCGCGGAGAGTTCTAGCTCCCAGCAGCTGCCTTTCCGATGACGCAAAGTGCGCATGAGAATGATCCTAATTATTTTATGCATTATTTGAAGAAGTACATTATATCCCTTTATATACCCTTGATAAAATCTGGGTTGAATCAGTGTATGTAGGATTCTTCTCCTGAGTATGCCTGAACAACACTGTTGTACTGAATAAGATGCCCGTCTCTAATTCAGGGTGCGGCTTGGGTCATACTTCTCATCAGTAGCACCAGGAAACATGGGACAGAAGCCTCTGCAGGACTGGCCTAGTCGACTGGCTGGAGCCACAAAAGTCCCGCAGGTAAAGAATTAGGACTTTCTTGGCTTGTGTTCACGTCCATGAGCCTCCATATTCTTCTCGTTATCAAGAATGTGGTCCTGTGCAGGCTGCCCATGGGAGACCTCTGACGTCCCCACAGAAGCAGACGCCCATCTCAGCTTTTATGAAGCAAAACAATGGTGGGGTTGAGCAGCCGGGGAGCAGACTGTCAGCCCATCCTGCTGCTGCACGAGCGCCAGTGGTACAGCAGGGCCGCAAGGAGAGATCACGGCACGCTATCACAGACGCTGATGTGAACACTCTGTGGCCTGCAGACTGGCCAATGTCTGGGCGTAAAGAGGCTTCCACCAGCAATGACAGGTATGAGCCTAAAATGCATCTCGTGTGCTTGAGCCATGCATGCATGCATGTGGTACGGAACTTTGTATGGTGCATCCCAGCACTCTATATCCGCAAGTATGAGCCGCTGCTCATCCTTTTTTTTGCAGGGGCAATGCTGACAGCAAGGCTAAGGCTGCGCCAGTGAGCAAGCTGAAGGCTGAAATCAGCAAGATGAAAGGAGCTGCCACACAGCAACCAAAGTTCAAGCGCCCATCTCTGCGACAGCCTGGTCCACAAAGTGTGAGGTATGCGCCTACTCCATGCAGGTACACGCCTGCTCTCTCAACGATGACGCCGACACAGGCACACAAAGCAACCTGCCATATGTTTTCAAGCCGGTTTGTTCTGCGCAACACTGGGTTTGGTTTGACTTGCTCATGCTCGTGTTGCCACAGCAGCAACTACGGAGCAAAGCAGAGCGCTGAAAGTTCTGGTGAGCCTGGAAGGTCAAACAGACCGCTCTCCATCACTCCTGATCGACAGCTGGATGCGGAACTGGACAGGAGGAAGTCCTCTGAGCAGCAGGTAACAGCCCAGCATCGTATTGCTGGACTACATATAGTCTGGTTCTCACCAGGCAAATAGTGAACCAAAAAAATTAATGCTGCTGCTGAGCTTTGGCGCAATTTTTAGGAGGAAAGGTCAAAGCTGGGGCTGCCATTGGCTTCCAAGCCACAGCGGAAGATGATCCAGCTTGCTGCACCCCCGGACAATAACAAATGGGCCAAGAGGCGAAGTGGCACAGTCCAGAGCACTACCTCCAATCAGGTAGAATGGAGACTGCTAAAAAGTAGCGTGTGAAAATGTTCGCCTGAATACCATATTTGCCTTCTCAAGAAGGCTAATTTGGCAATTTAAGCATATGCATGCATGCCTTCAAGCTGTCTGACTGCTGGTCTTTGATGGCTGTCAGCAGGCTACACTCACCATGGACATTGTGAAGCGCGACATGCTGGGCCACAGCATCTCTGATATCATGAAGGAGAGATCAGGGCTGAGGGTGGGCACAGTTGGGAGGACCACCTGGGATGATGTCAACCTGTACAGCAACACATTCCACGACCTCCTGCTGGAGGAGCTGCGCTCAAACCTCAAACAGGTATTTGGAGCGCCTGTATTGCAGAAAAGCAGATTGCTGATCAAGCCGGTCATATTATTGAGAAAATCACATAATGTTTCACACACTGATCAGAAAATGTTTTCTGCAGGCCCTGGAGACATCTGGGCGGAGGGGTTGTGATCACGTCCTGCAGCTCCGCAGCATTCAGCGCCAGAGCGAGATGCATGTCGTCGAGCTCCTCATGGACGCTTCAGATGAGTGCGTTCCCTGCTAGCTTTCTTTCGACGCCTTTTTTTGCACTACGCAAAATATTGGCATGCACATGCAATGAATCTCGTGCGCGTGATGTTGTACAGGCAGCCTTTCAGGAGCAGCGATGTGCTCTTGCTGACCAGCACGTCCAAGGGCACCAGCAGGAACGAGGCAGTGCAGCTTCTCGTTCTGGTCGAAAGCGTTGAAAGGGATCCAGCCAGCCGAGACCAGAAAGTTGTCCAGGCACTCGTGAATATGACTCCCAAGCAGAGCGGTAAACCTAGGCATCGTGCTCCAGATGTATTTGTAAACATATACTGATGCTGAGACTTTTCTCAAGGCAACATGGATTTGCTGCCATAATGGTGTTGTGATTGATGACAGGTGACACACCCCAGGATCTCCAAGCAACCTTCCTGCCCCGCACAAAGTGGCAGGCCAAGCACCTGCTGTCATGTGTGCCTCACTTACGCCAGTTCCAGGTGAATCCAAGGACAAGGAATGTGCACCCCTGTCATGTCAAGTCAAGTCAAGCAGACACATCGCTCTCCAAATGCGTTGTCAGGATCGATGCTGTATCCTTTGCAGGCGCTGTGCAAGGTTGCCCAGTTCCCGCCTGCTCTGCTGGACCTTCTGCTGCAGCCCAAGCGCTACACGGGTCAGATGAGCCCAGGTCTGGGAAGGGCAGGGCTGCCAGCCAGCTTCTCCGCTTTCCAGCGCCAGCACAATCCTTCGCAGCAGGCCGCCATTGCTGCCGCGCTGGACACGCGACAAAGCCTTGTTAGTCTGATCCAGGTCCAGCTTCATCCCAGCATGTTTCCCAAGAATAACTCTGATTGTTTTCCTATCCCTGTATGCCAACCTAAGTACTGAATATTGAAGGCATACAATCCAGATCGTAATATTCCCATGTGGCCACAATCAGCATTGGAGGCTCACACGGCTGATGGGAGAATTTTGTGATGCTTAGGGTCCCCCCGGCTCTGGAAAGACATCCACAATCGTATCGGTGGTGTCTGCATTCCTGGGCAGCACTGGCAGTGCTTCAGCTGATCAGCCCAGCGCGCAGGCATCTTCCTGTGCTCGCCGGGTGCTGGTTTGCGCGCAGTCCAATGCGGCTGTTGATGAGCTGGCGCTGCGCCTCTCCAGGAACATTCTCAATGCCGCCGGCAAGGCAAGGTGTGTGCAGAGCATGCAGCCTTGAGGACGGCACCTGCCAATTTTGTCGGAATTAAATGCGTACTTGTGTGCATGCACATAGAAAGGCGAACATTGCGTGTGGCAGGTCTGCCTCTGTTGTGCGCCTGGGCGTACTGGAGGCTACAAGCGCTGATGTTCAGGCTCTGCACATCGACACCCTGTCGGGCTGCCGCGCGGATGAGGAGCAATCGGCAGTCTCAGCCTCTGGTATGCTACTGTGTCAGCAGAAGTCTTGGGACATCGCTGCTATTTTGTTGCCTTAGGTTTCCTTGCAAGCTAGATGATGTCCCTTTTTTGAGGAAATTGTGTGTCCTGCTGCCCCCCCTCCCACCCAGATCGCCTGGCAGCTGCCAACGAGCGCCGTGTGGCGTTGGGGAAGCAGTTGACGCAAGTGCGCACAGACATTGACAGGGAGGCCGGTGCGGGAGCAGGCAGCAAATCAGGTACGTTTTAATGGGCAAACAAGCATGCACCTGGCATGTGAGGATGCATGTTAATTGCCATGCCAGGCATTCCAACAATGTCTGCTTTTTGACAGGTGAAGACGGCAGCGAGCAAGGAGGCAAGCAGAGCAGCTCTGATGAGCAAGCAGCTGACCGTGACAAAGCGAAGGCAAAGCTGGATGCCTTGCACAGCCGGCGCAGGCAACTGACAGCCGAGCTGCGTGCTGCCACAGAAGAGGTTTGACCTGTCTTATTGCCTTACCAGGTCCTTGCTGACACACTGTATGTTTTGCTCAGCTCATCATGGGATTAAGTCTTGGTAGAATATTTAGGAAATGAGGAAGATTATGGGTTGCAGGTGCAAGTTGGCGGGCAGCAGGTACAGCAGGCCAGCCGCGCGGTGCGTGCAGCTGTGATCAGGGAGGCTGAAGCCGTTGTGTGCACCCTGTCGTCTGCCGGCGGAGAGCTGCTGGCAATACAGGCTGGCGGCTTGGAAGCCTTTGACGCTGTCATCATCGACGAGGCAAGCACACTTGTCCGACCAATCCTACTGTATCTTCTCAGTTCACAATTGTGTCATGATCAGAAGCATTGCCACACGCTTGTACTAAGGTATGGGCATCGCTGCAGGCAGCACAGGCGGTGGAGCCGGCAGCGCTGATCCCGCTGCAGATGCTCAAGCATGACGGCAAGGTGGTCCTTGTGGGAGACCCCAAGCAGCTGCCGGCCACAGTCGTGTCCAGAGCAGCCGAGGCGGCTGGGCTGTCGCGCAGCCTCTTCGAGCGCTTGCAGCAGGTGGTCCCTCTCCATCTATATTCTTGGGCTGCTGCCACCGCCAAAACATTCGGATATAAGGAAAAGCATTATGGTGCTGCAGAAGAATCACACAATCCGTTAATCATCCCTTTACAGACGAGGCGAGGCAGACGAGGCAAGACGAGCCGTCACAAGCATGCAAGCAGCTGCCCAGGGACAGTGTGCAGAGTGTGAGAAGCATTGCCATCCCATTTCCGAGGAGCTGAAGGCCTGCGCATGACCAGGGTGGTGTGGCCGTGTCCCTGCTGGCGGAGCAATACCGCATGCATCCAGCCATCAGTGCCTGGCCCTCCTCCTTCTTCTACAGCGGCCACCTGAAGGATGCCCCTGCGGTGCTGGGGAATGCGCGCACCGCGCCCTTCCATCGGACTCCCTGCTTCCCTCCATTTGCATTCTTCGACTGCAGGTACTGCTGCAGCTTGGAGTCGTACCAGAACATCACTGGATGAATTATCTCATTTCTGATGCCCTTTGTTGGAGAACAGACATCCGCACGATCCAACGCTGTAATTATTAGTGACCGACGCCTGAACAAAAACAATCTTTAATTGTAGGGAAGGCGAGGAGAGCAGAGGCAGCGGCTCAGGGTCTGGGGCAGCAGCATCTCTCTGCAACTCCACTGAGGTTGATCTGGCATCCTCCCTCTTCACAGGTACTGCATCCTCCAGTTGCCTGATATCTCACAGCATTTGATGTCTATGAAACAAAGCAGATGTATCTGAACAGCTGCATGGGACGGCAAGAATCTTGGATGAGAATGGGCTGCTATGCAGGCCTGATGAAGGAGCACGGGAAGGCTATGGGCTCAGTGGCAGTGCTGTCTTCCTACAAAGCCCAGGTCACAGCACTGCGCTCACACTTTCAGCGGGTGCACGGCGCCGCAAAGATGGCATCTGTGGAGTTTGCAACAATAGATGGCTTTCAGGTATTTACCGCCCAAATTTCCCAAATGTTTTTTCTCACCTTCTCAGTCCTTAGACGCTGCTCTTGTCACAATCCTAAAAATTTGTGCTTGCATGTTGAAGGGACGAGAGGCGGACGTGGTCATCTTCTCATGCGTGAGGGCACGCGCGAGTGACAGCGGCGGATTGGGGTTCCTGGCCGATGTCAGGCGCATGAATGTGGCGCTCACGCGGGCCAGGTACTTCCAAGCCAACTTCTTTGACACCTCTTAGATCCAGATGCAAACCAGGCAATTCCTCAGAAGTCTAATTGGCGGTGTCGCAATGGGGGCCCATTTGAATGTCAATTCTGAGTCTAGCCAGAAGTGTAGAGAGACAAGGAGTTGCTGGTGTGGGAATGCAGGCAGTCGCTGTGGGTCATTGGCCGCGTCAGCACGCTTCAGGGCTGTGCTCCCTGGGCGGCGCTCATCAAGCACGCAGCAGCCAAGGGCTGCCTCTTCGCAGCACTACGCCCGTTCGAGCAGCTGCTCCGTGCCAGCCATGATGAGCTCACAGCTGACGCAGCTCGTGCCATCACAGCGCGCTCCAGCAGGCAGACCAAAGAGAGGAGGCGAGGCAGAAGCTCTGGGGAAGAGCTAGTGGGTCAGAAACAGCCACGTCAGAAACGGCCGCGTCTTGAGCCGCGCAACGGCAGCTCAGCACCTGCGCCACCTGACACAGCGAGCGAGCCGCGACGCAAATCGCAAATACCCCCAAATACAGCGAATAGGAAGCAGGAACATGTGAACAGCAGGGCGAGCAATGAAGAGGCAGCAGCAGAACCTTCAGGATGCAGGCAGGCTGGAACCACAGCCGGGAATCTCAGGGAAGGCACAGCATCAGCGCGACAGGTGCATGCTGGACTGCAGTCGGCATCATCCATCGGTGCCTCGAATCAAGACCAGGAACGGCCAGCAGAACAGCATGAATCGGCAAGCTCCTCAGAATGGCAGCAGGCATCACGAAGCCGACCATCTGCAGCTGACAGGGACCTGCGTGACCTGCCAGCAGGGCATGCTAGCAGCAGTGTCGCACAAGCATCTGCTGGGAAGAAAGTAACTGCCATCTCCAACCCGCTCCTTCAAAGAATGAGCCTGCTCGGAAGTAGTGCCAGGCAGCGCAGCAAGCCAGTAGAGCCACCTGACTGAAGTAATGGTGCACATGACATGACATCGGTTATCGATAGGTCTAGCCGCACATGATTGCGGCTTTGGTGGTCTTGATTCAGCTTCATTCGGGAGAATAGCGGTGTTTTGCAGTACAACAAAATGGTTCTGACTTGCAAGTCACATGCATGTTCCTTTGCATGACAAATGTACTGAATGCAAATTAATGGAACAGATATGTGCTACAAACCCAACAGTTTGCAGTGGAGAGTCGTTGCACTGTCGCATGATCAATGATCAAGTTACAGAGCATGCTGATGGCTATGATGCATCAACAGATGAATGACCACATGGTGCACACAAGACAGACATGGATCTGCGCAGCATCCTACAAATTCTACAATGACAAATGAAAAAAAATCCCATACCAGATCACCTCTGTCACCCAATTGATTCATTGCAAGCATCAACTGCTCTTGCAACTCAACACTGTGGCCACAGGCGCAATGTGCAGACAGCACCATGTGCTTCAAAGCTGCATTGCAAATGGTCTTGAAACTGCTTTAGCACCTACAACGATGTCTCATCTCTTCCTAATTGCTTATCGCTCCTGCAGTCTGCTTATGTTTCTACAAGGTGAGTCTATAACAGTGACGGTAAATGGCGTTCTTTGTGTTGGGTTATTTGTAGTCGTCATTATAATGATGGCCACCAAAAGTTTTGCAATGCTTTCACTCGCCCTGCAAGGCGTCCTCCTTATGGTCGAGTGTTTCAAGTTGCAGCTGGTGAGTCGCAGTTCTGCAATCCTTCAACTCAGTCCCTCAGAAGGTGCCCAGGCTGCGTCCAACCTTGTGCACCTTCTTTGCAAACTTCTCTTCTATGCTTCAAGGGCTGTTGTGCCTCTTTACTCGTGCTCCTGAGGGGCACTTGCGCATGGGGAGTCACTGCGCAGAGATCCTTGATCCCGTCTGTCTAGGCAGCGCCTAGAATGTCATGGGGGGCGCGCCGAGGCCGACAGGGGCCAGGGCGGCCTTGTCTGCCAGCGTGTAGCCGGGCAGAGTAATGGCGCGCGCGCCGAGCACGCTGCCGATGCCGAAGGAGGAGCGCTTCTGGTACACGACCAGCTTGCCCTTCTTGTGCGAGGCCAGGTGGCAGTACACGAGCGCGTTGCGCGACACAATGGCGTTGTCCCCGAAGGAGGCCAGCTCGTAGTCCAGCAGCCGCGTGCTGTCCAGGTAGGCGCCCTTGCCGATGGTCATCCCGCGCAGGCTCGCGAACAGGTTGTACCAGGGAGACGCGCGCACCGCCTCGGCGAAGGGACCTGTTTGCACAACCGACACGGGTCTCAGCGCCGCAGCAACTGGCTTGATACAGTACATGCATGGCTTGGGCAGTAACTGTATGGCTTGGACAGTGAATGATCGCTGCTCAGGATGGATCTGGTGAGGGGCTTGAGGGAGAGGGTGCTCACCGAGGGGCATCTCGGAGATGAGGACGAGCGCGCGGCGGAAGGAGAGGGAGTCGTACATGGAGAAGCCAGCGTGCGGCTCCAGCTTGCCGGTGAATGACCACTTGGCGGCGGCACCCAGGCTGCCCAGCAGAGCTCCATACATCGTCCACAGCGCAGACCCGGCCACCAGCGCACCAATCCAGGAGCCCTGCACAGCCATACTCGCCTCAGCTTATGTATTATGCTATGCTGTGCTGAAGTCAAGGAGCACACTCAATGCCACTGCAACAAAGTGTGGGCATAGCTGAATGATTTTGGGCTCATGGAGGGGAGAGACAATCACCTGGGAGCCGAAGATGGCGGTGGTGGCGAGGGCGGCAACGATGGTGGCGTAGGTGGCAAGGGTGGTGATGCCGAAGGCCAGCAGGGGCTGCACCAGGGGCCACGAGGCGAACATGAGCTTGGCGCGCGACTCGGTCGGGCCGGCCGCCTTGTCGGAGCCGCTGCTCTTGAACACCGGTGTGGCTGGGTTGCCCATGTACAGCATCTCACCTGCGCACACACATGTTTGTCTGAGTATTTAGGTGCAACACAGCCATACATGTTCACACAGCGGTGCTGAGGAGAACAGAAAGCAAAGGAAGCTGTGCTGACTTCGACAGACAGCTAGGTAAGTACCTGGCAGCTGCGCGCCAGCCAGGGAGGCAGCGCCGGCGCCGAGGGTGGCGCTTTTGCCGAGGGTGGTGCCGGGCAGCGCAACGGCCGCGGCGCCGATGAGGGAGTGTGCCTCGAGTGTGACCGGGGCGGTGACGCTGCGCTCGCCGTCGATCGCGTACGTGCACACCAGGTTGGCCATGTCGCCCACGTGCACCCTGCAATGCACACCGGCCCAAGTCAATCTTGTTTTCTCCTCACTGGCTCTAACAGGCTCTTTTTACCACCGCTCAGGTCCCACCAAGGGGAGTATGAAGAGGGACCTCTTTCCTCTTTATACTCCCTTTGGTCCCACCATCATCTCTACCGAATTCTTACCAAATTAGCAATGACATGGACAGAATGCTTGACATTGAGTCTGAGGGGGTTGGTGGCGTGGCGCACCCGTCCTTGATGGTGATCTGGTCGGGGCAGAGGGGCAGGCACATGCCGAGGCGGAAGGAGACCCAGTCGCCGACGGTGGCGCCGAGCGCGCGCAGATACACATTCATGGCCCACGTGCCGCTCAGCAGCGTCATGAAGCGCTTGAACGCCAGCTCCACCATGCGCGAGGCCGTCCAGATGCGCACACCCAGCACGCTCTGGTGCCTGTAGCATTGCACAGATTCCCACTCAGGTCGCCACCTTGAAGCAATCTGTTGTGAGTCCCCAAACAGTCATATCTGGACCAGAAGAGGCGTAATTGTTTTTCCTCTGCCTTCCTTACTGCAAAAAACCACTTACTACGCAGAGAAATCATAGCATTTGAGTGATAGGGTTACCTGTACACGCCCGGAGAGACCTTGCCGGCAACCTGCCACTTGAAGAGGACAGAGGCGGCGGCCAGGCTGGCGCCGAAGACTGTCATCGACAGGGGCACTGCGATGATGGCGGCCACAGCGAAGACGGGCGACAGCACAGTGCCGAGAGCAGACCATGCTGCAGGCGCTCCAATCTGCGACCCAGGCAAACTCGCTTGAGAGATCTTCAATAACGTGTCCAGGGTCACCATCGAACGCGTGCAGCTGTCATTGAGAGCACACGATTTGAGGCCTCCTATTTGGCCACAGATGTTTGGTGCAATGCAGGGCAGAGCACTCACCGGCAGGAGGATGGGCAGGGTGGCAGCGTAGAGGGGGTTGAAGAGGGCGGCCAGGGCGAACACGGCGAAAGCGGCCGGGCACAGGGCAATGTGCGCAGACAGACCCGCTGCAGACAGCACAGTCCCCAGGATGCCGTACGCCACAACTGCGCACACTGTCGCCACTGCGCCAATTGCCCACAGGCCCGCCACCTGCACCATGGGGCAGGCTCAGAAACTGGACGCCATCTTCAATTATCTGGGTTCACCTTCTCAAATTGTAGCAGGAATCAGGAATATATTTCCTAGATGGGCTTGCACTCAACAGTCATTTTAGAGGGCAAACAGCACGCTGTACACAGACTAAGGGAGACGAAAAGTACCTGGAGGCCGGCTGTCTGGGCAGCGGTGAGGTCAGGGCTGGCGAGCTGGGTCTTGAGCGCGGCCAGGACTGGGGCCTTGCCGGCGCGCTTCTTGGGGTCGGCTGGGCCGGTGGCCTGAGGCCCGATGCTGGCACCGGACGGCAGCACAGTGCCTGCCTTGGCCATGGAGAAGGGCGCCAGGCTGCAGTTGTCCCCAATCACAATCTGCATCGCAAGCCCCAATGCTGTCAAATTCCCACTCTTTCCACTTCTTGCCAATTTGAGGCCGTCACTCTGCAGATGCTTCATGGGCATGGTATGCATGGGAAGTGCCTGGCTGTGCATGTTGGATGGTGAGGGGTAGGGCGAGCGACGGTGAAGCATGCGGGTGCAGGGGCACACCTCGCTGAAGTGCAGCTGGCCGTCCCGGAAGAAGTGACCGATGATGGTGGAGCCCTCGTTGACAACCACGTTGTCGCCGATGGTGATCAGGTCAAAGTCACACACGTCCAAAGAATCAATGTAGCCGCCCTTGCCGATGCGGGCTCCCTGCAATACATTGCCCCCACATTTCTTGGGTGTCCCAAAATTTACATGCAGACGTCCAAGTATGGCAGTGGTGGTCTGTGCAAAGGGAAAATTGCAGCATGCGCAAAATGGAATTGTTAAGGAGATTAAGCAGGAGGAAAGCTCACCAGCGCCCTGTACCACCAGGTGAGGAAGGGGGTGCCGCGCAGGTGCTCGGCAAAAACAATAGTTGTCACATGGACCAGACGACTGACCTGCAGCACGCAGCAAGATCACCTCAGCCCCTGATATCATTGATGACCTCAGCTCTGCTCCCATGTTGCTCGTTGCATATTGAAGTAGTAAGTAAGAAAATCATCAGTTCTCAAGTGAGATCACGCACCAGCCACCAGCGGGCAAACTCCAGGCTGAACATGGGCAGAGGACGGTTGGCGGACAGCTTGGGCTGCAGCAGGCGGCTGGTGGCCACGCAGGCCAGGCACAGCGCCACGCCCACGCACAGCCAGATGGCTGGAACCACCAAAACCACTGCAAACAAGCCACCGATGCTGGCCGCCGCAGTCACAACCGACAACGCCGGAGCCCCAATGACCGCCAACACAGCACCTGCAGGACAGAACACCATCCTAAGCCTACTAAACCCCATATGTCATGTTCAGGCAACTATGCTATGTGGAAACCAAGGAGGAAAGAGACGCAAAAAACTCAATGTTAATCACACAAACACATGAAAAAAAGTGAGATGCAGATACAGGAGCACGGAAATGCGAGCGCACCTATGTAGAGGACGCCTGCAAGAGTGAGGGCGCCCCAAGTGCTGTTGGAGGCTGCAGGGGTCGTCTGCGCCTTTGTGGCAGTCGCCGTGGCCGCCTTGGGGGAGGCCGAGCTCGACACAGTGCGCGCTTTAGGTGGGCTGGCTGCTGCGGCGGGGGCCGGGGCGCTGGCTGCGGGCTTGTCTGGCACCGCCGCCGCCTTGGCCGCTTTCCTCTGCCTCACCGCGCTGGCAGTGATCGAAATCTCGCCCGCTCCATCTCCACCCTGCCGTGCATGACCAGAGTTTGAACTGTCTGCTACGAACCCCTCCAGTCACATCACAATTGCTTGTCTAAGCAAGCAGACATTGCAAACACTTCCCCAGATGGCATCCATGCTGCAATCTTGTCTGCAGGTGGATACCACTGCCAGCATGCGCACTAACCGCATCTGAGCACCAGGGAAGAACAGGCGGGGCACCTTCTTATCGCCTGCCACTGCCTCTTGCGCCACCACATTGCCCGCAGAAGCCGCCTCCGCCTTCTGTAGCACAGCCACAGCACTCGGGGCCTGCACCTTCTTAGAAGCCGCCTCGGCCTCTGGAGCGGCCGCCTGCGCCTGCGGGGCAGGAGCCTCTTCTGCAGGCGCGCTGCCCTCGTCTGCGGCGGCACTGTCATCTGCAGCGGCGGCCTTTGGCGCTGAGCGTCCACCCTTAGATCCGGCCTCTGCCGCCAGCTCACGCAGGGTCGCCACTGTGAGTGTGCCGATCGTCTCCAGGGGAACCGGCCGGCACAGCTTCTTCTGCATCACCGCCCTCACCTGTGCACCCATCACTTTGTCAAGCTCCTGCTGAGAACAGCGTTGGTGGCATGCGGTATGACAACAGGGCTGTGCAGCAAGCAGACAGCTCAGGATATGGAAGGCGGACCTCCATCAGCTGCATGCTGTCGATGCCGAGTGCTGCTAGGTTGTCGTTCTCGCCGACTGCATCCGCCTTGAGGCCCATCAGGCTCAAGACCGCCTCTACCAGGTCCTGCGCAGTCACACAACATCTTCAGAGGGCGAGTCTTCCACTGCATGTGATGAAGAAGGGCTTGCAATTTTACATGTCTTCTGCAGCATGGTGGAAGGGCAGGGCGCTCACAGTGTCCTCTTCGCCGTCGGCGGAGTTGGACCCGACAGTCTCTGTGGTGGAGCACATCAGCGGTGTAACCTCCTTGCCGCCCAGCAGGCAGCTGGCCAGCACGCGCAGGCAGTCGTCCACCGGCTGTGGCAGCAGCCACTCAAAAACGCGCCCCACCAGCTTGCCCTGCAATCACCAATCCCCAACACATTAACAGGCATTACCGGCAAGATTTCAAGTACTCAAAAACATGTCTAAGTGTGCAGTGGGCTTCCTTGAAGGTGAATCCAAGGCCTGAGAGGTGATGGGCGGAATGTGAGGAGAGAGGCACCTTCAGGATCTCGGCCACGTATCCCACGTGGTCGACGGGGCCCCACGCCAGTGCGAGGGCTGGCAGGCCTGCTGCCCGCCTGGACATGCAGAGCATGTCGCACACGCTGTTGGCGTACCCGTAGTTGCCCTGACCTGCGCGCGCCACAATGAATCCATGCTCAGTCCCAGCACAGTATACAGATGCTTCTCCTGATGTCTCCGCAAGCTGCATTAATTAGCTATCACACCAGGACTGCAGATCTATATTGAAGGTGCCGTTTTAGCTGTCACATTAAAGAAGGGGATGGGGAACATTCTCGACGCACCCTCGTTTCCGGTGGAGGAGACGACGGAGGAGAAGATGACAAACTGCTCCAGGTGGGGCAGCTTCTGGGACACCTTGTCCAGGTTGAGCGCGCCGTACGCCTTGGGAATGATGGGCGCGTTCCAGCTCTCACCCGTCTGCGCGCACAGTGCTCGACATCAGCATGCAGCCACCCACAGAGTGCAGATGAGGGCACCATGCAGCTGGCTTGTGAGCTACGCTCAGGAAGCCTCAGAGGGTGAAATACATAGCAATGGATGCGTACACAGGGAATGTGTTCCTATGAACAGATGAAGAGGGTGGTCACCTGGTTGGACATCCAGCGGTCCTGCAGGATCATGGCCAGGTGGAAGATGCCTCCCACGGGCGCCATGCCCTCCGCCAGTGCTACAATCTGCTCCGTCTCGCCCAGGTCAGCCACGTCCAGCTTGGACACCTCAATCTGCACCGTGGAATCCAACACACGTCAGGCAACTGAATTTCACCCTTGATTGAAGCACAGATATGCCTCAATGTCTGCCCATGACACTTCAGCAGGTGAACAACAGGAGAGATGTTGCTCCAAAGGCTATGTCAGGATAGCTTTAAATACGTGCTGGTGTGAGAGAAGGCTGACCTGGACGCCGCGCTTCTGCAGCATCTGGACGACCTTGCGCTGGCCGCCGGTGCGCATGCCGCGCTTGGAGGTCAGCACGAGGTTGCGCGCACCGCGGTTGCTCAGCCACACTGCCAGCGCCAGCCCAAAGCCTCCCACCCCTCCCGTGATGATGTACGACCGGTCCGGCCTGTGAATGCAGTTTCACTCTCAAGCCTCAACATGAGGACGTAAGAAAGTTTGTTGGGTCTACACCCAGTGTCATTTATTCAATGAGGCAAGTGTTTCCTTTTCACCAGAGTGACAATGTGTCTGCTTGCGCGTGGAAGCAAGCAGAGCAATCGCAGGGGGGCCAGGGAAAGAGAGATGCGCACTTGCAGAAGAAGACGGGCTTGGCAGCGGGCTCGTCTTCGATGGCAGGCGCTGCGGTGGCCTCGGCGGCCTCCGTGCCCTCCTCCTCCTCTGCCTTGGCGGGTGGCGCGGGCCACTTGAACACCGCCTTTGCGGCGAGGGCCTCCTCGGAGTCTCCATCGGAAGCCATCTGGATGAGCACCTTGCCCATGTGGGTTCCTGCAGGCAGCACACTCATTGTATCAAAGCATGCAAGATAAAATACAGAAAACTCCCTTTCCCAAAGCAAAGAAGTTACAGGCAGAAAGTAAGGCCATTGGCTGAATGGACATTAGGTGGCGCACCAGCAGCCATGAATCGAAAGGCGTTGCCAGCCTCCTTGCGGGAGAACTTGTTGAGCGGCAGTGGCACAACCTCGCCGCTGCTGATTCCGGCCGTCAGCAGCGCGTGCACCTCCCATGCCTGAACCAAGGCAAGTCAAGTTGCTTCAATAGCTCAAAATACCAGCAAACATATTGAAAGTGCAGGGTATACTTCCAGTAAACCTTGCTGGAATATGTGATGAAGCCAAGAGTGCCCACCTCTGTAATGTTGCTGGGGTCGTTGGTGATTCTGTCCAGGTCAATGCCCTCGAAGGCAACGTTGCGGAGCATGGGCCTCATGCTCAGCGGCGTTCCCTTCAGGATGTCATACTTTCCAATCTCCAGTAGTCGTCCGTTGTCTGCTAGACACCTCACGGTTGCCTGCACACAATCCACAATCACATAATGAGCACACACATACACCCGATGCCTCCGATGGAGTAGCTCCATCATGCACTGGAGTAAGAACAAGAGACACCCACCTGCAGTTTGTCATCGGCGAGGGAGTTGAGAGCGAGGTGGACGCCGGTGCCGTTGGTCTGCCGCTTGACGACCTCCTCAAACGCGCACGAGCGCGAGTCACCGATGTGGTCCTCCCTCAGGGTCGGGAACGCCTCCAGCAGGAAGGCGCGCTTGTCCGCAGTTCCACACGTCACAAACACCTGCCACAACCCATTGCGTGTAAAATTTGCCGCATTCAGCACAGATCAGCATGAGACAAACTTCTGATAGACAATTAAAGGGATATGCAGTACTGGCATTCTTCTTTACAAAGTCCCACACAGACGCTTAAGAGGCCATGAAATTTGCAGAGCGATAGCAAAAAAAAATGTTATAGGCAAGAGGCTCTTCAGGGCAAGAATTCAGCGATGCCCACCTCGCAGCCGCGGTTGAGGCAAATGCGGGTGGCGGCCAGGCCGACGGCGCCAGAGGCAGAGTGGATGAGCACGCGGTGGTGCGGCTGCAGGCGGCCGCGCACAACGAGTGCGTCGTACGCCGTCGCGTACGCCACCGGCACGGTCGCGGCCTGGGCCAGGGTCCAGCTGTCCGGAACGTCCCAGAGGGCGTGGGGCTTGGAAGCCACCATGGTCGCGATTGAGTTCTGGGGCGTCATGCCCATGATCCTCTTGCCGCTCACCTTGTCCTGCACCGTCCCCACCATCATGATCAGGAACAGCGTAGTTGTAGTAGTAGTAGTTCACCATATTGGTGGGCAGCTGTTAGTGTGGCTCTTCAGAGAAAAGCTCGGCAGGAAGTACGAAGAGGGAGCAGTATATTCACTTTGCCAGAGAACTCGAGGCCAATCTGGTTGCCTCCATTGGCGTGGCTCATCAGGTCCTTGCTCAGCTTGCCGTATGCCAGCATCACATCACGGAAGTTCAGAGACCCTGCGCAGCACACCAGCCCATGTCACAAAAAATTGCACAAGCCATTTTCATGTTACTGCCTTGAACCCGCAAGCATGTTAGGTTCCCCACTGACAATCTCCATCTCTGCATTGGGAAACAGCAGGGAAGGATTCAAGTTTAGAGGCCTAGAGGCAGCTGCGCACCGTATGCAACATTGCACTCCACCAGGCCAGGCGGCGGCGCCTGGCTGTGGGCCCAGAAGAACGAGGAGATGTCGCCGGGGGACACAATGTCAAGGTGCACCCCGCACTTGGGTGCCTTCTCGAGCGCCGCCGCATTGTCCACCTCGTTCAACTGCAGCCACAGAACATCCCATGTGTCAAATTCATGCTACGGTAACTTGCCTCTAGAGCGCATGTCAAAGCATTTTTTGCACAAAGCAAAATCATGCTTCGGGGGTTCAAAGCCAAGCCCAGATGCTGATGTTATGACTGAAATCGAGGTTGGTTCAGGTCCTTCATAAAGGAGGTGATAGAGCGCTGATGGAGAAGGACAGGTGCACCCACCTCTACAAGGGTGTTGCGGAGGGAGCCGTGCACGCCATTTTGAAAGATGTTGTTGACGAGGTCCATGCGGCCGGCAATGGCCAGCATCTGCTCTGCGGTCAGCTTGGGGTCCGGCTTGGCGGCTGGGCCCGCGCAGGAGGTGAGCGCGGAGGAGGGGTGGTGCGCGTCGAGCATCCAGCGCAGGTTGTCGCCGTGCGCCTCCAGGCGGGCACAGTGGCCCAGGCCCAGCACACCCGGGTTGTCGCGCAGGTTGCCGTGCAGCCACAGCCTCTGCTCCACCTTGGCCGGCTCTGCGCACGCATCGGACACCCACGTCAGTCGAGACCTTCCCATAGTTCCACATAGTTCCCCTCATGACTGCCAAGTATCTAAAGAGGGAGATTGGATTGCCTTTCATCTTTAACGTCACCGGCACGCCAGATTGGCCACTATCGTCTCCCAAGGCATGGCAGCAGAAGTGCGCTGGTGGTAGGCAGTTAGAATTTCCCGGAAAGCTGGAGTTTTAAATGGCCAGTTCCAGGAAGTCGGCTGCAGAACGTGTGCGTTGGGGCTAAACAGAAGAAAGGCAGGCAGGCAGCATAAGTTGGGGGGAGAAATGTACCTGCAGCCTCCTCGCCCTCGGCAGGGGCGGCCTCCTTGGGTGCCTCAGGGTCGACTGCGGCAAGGGCGTTGTTGTACTCCTTGAGCCAGCCCTCCATGTGCTCCTCGGTGGCCACCAGGGGAGGCGCCGCGAACAGCACCGGCTCCGGCACGCTCGGCAGCTTGCGGTACAGGAACAGCGCGCCTGACTCATGCGGGCACCTGCGCGCACAAGTCACCATGTGTTTCACATCCAACTTCTCGCACACAAGGCTGTGGTACATGGAGGGCCACAGCGTCAACGGACACTCTCACTCAGCAACCAGTTTGCTCAAGCACAGAGTGGGGCTGCGCACCAGTGCTCAACGATCTGGGTGAAGCCGGCCTCAGCCCAAAGGCGGTGCCAGCGCGGCTTGGCCATCCAGAGGCCGTACTCACGCTCGTCTGTGAACTTCCAGGTGCGCTCATCCAGACCCCACAGGCATGTGGTGAACGCTGCGGTGGTCTCGTACAGCAGCAAAAAGCCCCCGTCCGCCAGGGATGCATGCACGTTTGCCAGCGTCTCTGCATCGCACCAAACATGCATTCAGATTTGCCCAGCCTTGTAAGTCTCTTCCACATCAATCTGCCCCGCCAGCTGACTTACTGAAGAAGTGGATACTTTGCTTGAATTAGCATTATGGCAGCGAACAGCAGCGGTCTCAAAATTCAAGTGCTCACCTGCCATATTGTCACATGTGTGGACGGCGTTCGATGCCAGGATCAGGTCGAAGGGGCCTCCCAGGGTGTCAGGTGCCGGCTTGTTGACATCCCATGTCTGCAAACATTCCCCAGCAGTCAGCATGCAACTTCACCACATGCAGAAAAGCACCATCAGTCGCGTGAAGAAGAGATTTGTGCAGCAGAAGCCAATGCTGACCTTAAATTCCAGCTTGGAGTTGCCGACCATCTGCAGCAGGTTGGGGCCAAAGGCAGGGGTGATGTCAGTGGCTGTGTATCCGCGCAGCTCCGAGAATGGGCTGCGGTCCAGCTCAGCAATGACCTGTAAATGTCACCACATGATGTCAGCATCCCCTGCCATTTTCTGACGGTCATGTCACTACAGAGAATTGCTGAAAGAGAGTGAAGTGGGGGTGTTTGCTCTGACCTGGCGTGTGAAGCCTCCAGTTCCGGCACCAATCTCAGCCACAGTGAAGCCGGTCTGGCCCTGGTTCTCGCACACGATGTCCAGCATGTGGGAGATGTGGCGCGCGTGGAAGCCCTGCATCAGCGGGTCCTGTGCGTACAGCACGTTGTGCTCCGCGTGCTGCACGATGGCCTGAATGGGGTTCTGCACACCACCACACAACTTGTCAGTTGACTGCACCCTCACTTGGATGCTGCAATGGTGGACAAGTGCCCTCGAAGTGCCAGCTAGGACTACTGTTAAGATCACACAGGACTGTTGGAATTGAGAGCTCACCTCCATGGTAGTGGCGGAGGCCTCCTCAGCAAACAGGTCGCGGATGAGGCGGGCCAGGTGGTGCTTGGGGCCCGACAGGAACGCCTCCAGCTCCGCGCCCTCCGGCGCCGGCTCCTTGAAGTCCTCCAGCATCACCAGCACCTGTGCAAACGAACACAATTAATCAACGCCCTCTCACTTACCCCTCAGTGGTACCGCCACCTGCTGTGCACCCTGAATTTTCTTCTGCACTTCGGATGGTGATCTTGCTGGGGATTCGGTACCTATTATAACATTGATAGAAAGCAACTGAATGCCCAGGTAGCAAGGCATCAGGCAAGCATATTTAGAGCGAGGGAGGGGCGATGCATTACAACTAGAGTGGCGCTTGCTGCGCATGCATGGGGCGCCATTGATGCGATAATGGGTCCCAGGCTCACCTTCTGCAGGTGGTCGGGCATGCCGTCGGCAGAGGCGGCGCCGTGGGCGTTGATGGCAGGCTCGACCAGGGCCTTGATGTAGCCGCGGATCTGCTTGTAGTAGGCCAGCCGCTTGGCGTCCTTGTCCAGGTTCTCGCCGTAGGGCAGGAAGTCCATCTTCTTGAGCAGTGTCTTGTAGTTGATCGGCCGGCGCGGCGCGGACGAGAGCTCCACTCCAGCAACCTCGCACAACTCCGTGCGGCACACGTCCACTGGGGCGTCCACGTCCACCATGACTGCGCACACAAGACCAAATTCAGTCTCTGTGAATTCATGCTTCCTCCACCCCTTGTGGCCTTCCCTGATCAAGTTTTCTCACTGATTGCTGGAGTGTATACAAGCTGCTAGCAGGCAGAAACGTGATGGCTTGCACCCTCGTCATATTCATGCCTGAGTGTAAAAAAACTACAGTCCCAGGCGCTAGATACTTCATTGTCATGAAAAAACAGTGTCTGGGGCTGCTGGCAGAGTGCAAAAGGGCAGGCAAATGTACCCTGGGAGCCAGCGGGGATGGCTGGACTGGAGTCTAGGATGGCGAGGTGGCGGATCTTGGTAGGGATGCGCAGGTTGTAGTCGGCGCTGCCCAGCGCGCCTGCCTGCAGCATGCCGTCCAGCAGCCTGATGAAGCACCCGTCCCACCTGCACCCACCATGCACACCCTTAGCCTCTGGTGAAAGCTATTCTTTAATTTTCTCAGGACGGCCACAACTGTGTGGAACCAAGCAACCAAGTACAGGAGACAGAAACGAGCCCTGGCAGAGGACTCTGCATGTATCACAGCACTGTCTTGATAGCGCACATCAGTTCACAGGGCTCATCCAAACACCAGGTTCAACTGGTACTGAACATCACCTGATGTCAGAAGGGAGGTGAAAAGAGTGTGTGTACCTGAGGACAACGGCCTTGCCGTCGATGTGGCGCTTCTCGACCATGCGGAAGTGGGGCCCGTACTGGATGCCTGCGCGCGCAACGTCCAGGTAGAACGTGCCAGCGTCAACAGTGTCCAGGGCGTTGTACGGCCACTCAACCTCCACCTTTTCAGGCTCCGCCTCCTCCTCTGCTTCTGCACACCAGCAGGCCACTCTAAGGCAAAACAAATAACAAAGCTCACTGTTCACTGAGAAGGCTGGTAGAAATTCATGCGGGATGGCGGGGATGTGTATGAGAGCTCATAACATGCCGTCAGAAACCATGCATGCGGGGGAAGGATGCACACCGGCAGGGGCAGCGGCCTCTGGCTTGGCCTCCTCTGTGGGAGCGGCAGCCTCGGCCTCTGCAGGTGCGACGGTGTCAGCGGGTGCCTCCGCCGAAGCTGCGTCACCCTCCTTCTTGGCGGGCGCGGGCGCTGAGCGCGGCTTGATGCGCCCCTCTGCAATGATGTCCGTCTCTTGCAGCACCTGCACAGAGAATTTATGACCTCTAAAATTACAAATTCTGTTATTTCAAACTTTCTGCAGTCTGATTCCTCTAAGAAGTCTTCAAATAGGCCACTGCTAACAGAGCTCGGTGGTAGGTATCAGATCGGCTACACTGGGCACCTGGAAGCGGTGGCTGCGGTCAAGCAGCACAGAGAGGGTGACATTCTCGCCAGGCTGCGCCTGCACGGCCTGCACGATGGACACATCCTCGAACACCACCGGCAGCTCCGCCATCGTCTTCTCGTGCTGCGTCGCCAGCGCCTCCCACGCGGTCACCAAGTATGACGTTGCCTGCATGCAACACAGTCATCCCTTATTCTCTCCACTTTCAGATCCTGTCTGAACAGAAACGCTACACTTTCTGTCTTGAGCATTTCTGTTTTGAACAGCATGAGGTCCAGCTGGTGCCTCAGGGTCCAGTGGATGAGATTTTCTTGTAATTACCCCAGATTACAATTGTGCCGGAGATGGAGCAACAAACAGACAGGGAGGTGCATGGACAGCCAGACAGAAGCGCACAGGCATGAGGATGCGGCCGTCGACGACGTGGTCGGCCAGGAAGGCGTGCTCGCCGCCGAGCTTGTAGGTCTTGGTGAAGCCGGAGGAGCCGCCAGCGCTGGTCCAGTCCTTGGACTTGGGCAGCGGGTAATCCGACGCATGGTCCCACGACACCAGCGCCTCACGCACCACGCGCGGCACTGCAGCAGCAACATGCACACAAGCCTCAGAAGCTGCCTCAAAGCCATCATATTGATGGACCATTTTGACTTGGGAAGGTCTCAACCCACCCTCATGTGACTTTGATGCTTCTATGGCCTTCAGAACGACAATTCCAAGATGAACCTGGGATGTTCATGCGTGATTTTCTCATTGGCTGGTCCATGGATGTCTCATGGAAGACTACGCGCTCATGCAGGAGTGCTAATTTCAAGGGTCAGGATAAGTTAGTAAGGGGCGCACGCTCGGGGGTGGCTGATGGCGCGGGAGTGACGGAGGTGGACCAGTTGATGGCAGCGCCCTTGCGCCAGAGGTCGGCGATGGCGGCCTTGAGGGTGTCGACGGCGCTGTCGCCCTTCTTCATGGTGGCCACGTACTGCAGGTCGCTGCGATTCTGGCGCAGGGGCGAGCGCATGAGCGCGTGGGGACCTATCTCCAGCAGGATCACATCCTTGGGAATCTTGGAGCACGCCAGCCGGAACTGCACGCGGCTCGCGTAGCCGTGCGTCTGCGCCGCCACAAGCACAGTGAGATTTGTTCGCTCGACATTTGCCACCCACTGATGAAATCCATTGGCTGTGCACAGTGTGTTGCAGCCTAAGCCGGCCTGAGCAGAACTTGTTCTTCATCCTAAAGGCAAAGCACCCAGAAAATGGTAATTAGTTTCAGGCAAGGGACTATCTATGTTCTGAGGCATGCAGATGTTATTTGCAAAAAAATACCTGGTAGGCTCCGGAGCACAGGCGGGCCTCTGGGCTCTCATCGTCCACGGCGTAGGTGGAGGACAGCCATGTGGCTGAGCGCTCCTTGGGCTCTGGCACAACCTCCTCCAGCGCTGCAGGTGCAATCAATGGCCTCTCAACAACGGTCACTCATTTGCATCACACACTGCACAGCTGTCTACCGTTCTGGCTGCCAGCAGTGAAAGGAACAAGAATGAGATAGTTGGAAGGCTGGAACCAGAGATTGTAAATTAGCAGGACATTCGCTAATTCCAGTCATCCTTGACAGAGGCAGTCTTGCAGTGCTGGGCACGGGCAAGGATGTGAGCATGCTCACCAGCCTGCAATTCGGGTAGGTGGGACTGCAGGACAGGGGAGTGGAAGGCGAGGCCGCGAGTGTCCAGCTCGCGCACAAACACACCCTCTGCCTTCAGCTGCTCCAGCAGCGGCTTCAGGTCTCCCTCCGGACCTGCACACAGACACAGCATGATGACGGTCAGCATATATGTGTGCTTGACTCTGCGTGACAAATTTGGAGCATGGGAAGACACCTGAAAAAAGGGTACAGATGACGGTGCTGACAGCACTTTGATGCGTGATGCCCCAGATCAAGGAGAGCAACCTCTGAAGAGACTCTCCCCACAATGTAGGGACATCAAACAGCGGGGACGGCCATGTGCTCCTTTTGCACGACTCAGCTGGAATACGCCTATAACCCCAACAACGGGGAGGGAATGCACACCTGAGAGGGTGGTGGAGGTGGGGGAGTTGTCGCAGCCGACGACGCAAGAAGCCTTGCCGTGCTTGACCAGGCGTGCCTCAGCCTCGTCAGCGCCGAGGCCCACGGCAGCCATGAGGCCGCCACTGATGCCGTGCTCGGGGCACATGCGGCCACGGTGGTACGCCACCAGCACGGTCTGCTCGCGCGTGAAGCAGCCGTCGCCGTAGCCGCACGCGATCTCGCCGGCAGAGTGGCCCAGCACGCCGCCGGGTGTGATGCCGTACTCCTCACGGAGCACATCCACCAGCCCAATCTGCGCAATGCAAACCCCTTCAATTTCTTTGCACACCACAGCTTTGCATGTCAATTTAATAGGCTGTCCCATGGTCATCTGGTGCCTTCCGGTCCAGAGGAGGCATTCTCTCCCTTCTGCTCTTCTGTGTCGAATAACCTAGAGAATACTAGCTGGCTTTCTGAGAGCACCAGACATTCGACATAGGATGAGGATACAGAATGATGGGTCACCTGGACGGATGCAAGGCCAACGGCGGCCAGGCGGGCCTCGCTGAAGCCGTCCTCCTTCTCAAAGGCCTCCAGCAGGTCGAGGCCCAGAGGGGTGAGCACGGAGGCACAAATCTTGATGCTCTCGCGGAACGTGGCGTTCTGCTCGATCAGCTCCCTGCCCATCTTGGGCCACTGGCTGCCATTGCCTGTGCCAAACCACCAATAATTGTCATACCCAAGCTGCTCCTGCACCATGAGCTCTATTGCGACCCACAAACATGCAACTTGTAAGCAGAAATGTTGCCGGGAAATTGGACTGTGTCATGCTGCAAGAATACAGGCAAAAGAAGAGGCTCGGGAGGCAGTCAAGTTGTGACTGCTGTGCATAAGACCTGAGAGCGCGCACCAGTAAAGACAAACCACACGGGGGGCGATGTGGTGGGCGCCTGCGCGGAGCGCAGCTCGCCGTCGATGAGGGTGCCACGCGTTGACAGGCGCGCAATGTTCCCTCCCACGCTGTTGGCCAGGCGCCGCAGCGGGTCCAGCACTGACTTCTCACCACCTGCGCTCAAAATTGCCAATAATCATCAGTAAAATTAGCTCAAAGGATCGCCCTGGCACAGGCTGGCGGGGCCGGTTCAAACACTGAGCAGTGTGCCCAGTGGTTGATTGGGTCTTGCTTGGCTCTGGCAAATCCAACAAGGAGTAGGATTTTGGCAGCCTTTACTTGCAGCTTGTCTGCAGACGCACCTTGCCTCTGGCAAAAAAAGCGTATAAAAGTAATAAGATAAACCCTCAAAGGATCTGATATTTAGCACCTCCCTTGTGTCCCAGTGTCACTCACCACTGCTGCAGTGTCAACACTAGTGTGCTCTAACACAATTCACGGCAGTTTGTGCAGCTGCCACAGCTAGGAAGACATAACATTTGTTTGCACAGAAGTCCGAGTCATGCATGCACACCTGGCAGGCCCTGCAGGACCTTGACCAGGTCGGCCATGCCCTCCTTGGTGCGGGAGGCCAGGGGGATGATCGCGGGAGTGGCTCCGCTCTTAGCGTCAGCCTCCTCAGCGCCCTCCTCATTAATTGGTGACACTGCCTCGTGCGTGTCGCCAGGGCTCAGCAGAAGGTGGACGTTGGAGCCTGCCATCAGCGACATAAATCTCAGCATCTGGCATTCTGATCGGTCATATCATGTACTAGCAACACGGCGCTTGTACAACGCTTTAAGAGCCCAACCTGAACGCTCCCAGATGTCCATTTTGAAGCTGCAGCAGTGTGCATGCAGGTGCGAAGCCATCCACAGGATGAAGGAGAGGTATGAGGAAGAGGAACCCACCACCAAAGCCGAAGTTGGAGAGAGCGGTGATGCCCTTGAACTTGGTGGGCTCTGTGACGACCTTGAGGATTCCATCCTTGAGGCCGGCGTTATTGGGGTTGGGCTCCTTGAAGTGCAGGTTGCCAGGCAGCGTCTTGTGCTCGTATGACAGCAGCACCTTGATCAGCGCTGCACCAAGAATATGCCACTGTCAGAACTCTTTCGACCCCAATCGCTCACATGCGTGTCTGAACAATAGCTGTAATATTCCTAACAATTCCATCTGCACAGATCATTGGCAACCTATAGAGCACAGCTGGCAACATGAATAATACTGAAATTGACAGACTGGGCACTCTGCAAATATGGGGAAGAAGCAGGGCAAGTGCGCACACACCTGCGAGGCCGGAGCAGCCCTCGCAGTGGCCCATATTGGACTTGACGGAGCCAATGAGGAGGGGGTTCTCAGCGGTTCGGCCCCCGGTGCGGCCGTACCACTCCTCCAGCGCGCCCAGCTCCTGGCCGTCACCGGCCACTGTGCCGGTGCCGTGCGCCTCAATGTAGTCCACCGCTGACGGCTCCAGGCCAGCCTTAGCGCACACCTGTATGCATGCACACACATGCTCAGCATCCACACACCATTGCCAGTGAAAATGTTGTATTTTAAGGTGGCAAGCTCTTCCTGCATCTCTTAGATGCTAAAATCAATGCAATAGTATTCCAGAGATTGGCCATCCCCACAGGTAAAATGGTGCATGCCATGGACGTGCACGTCCGAGACTCCCTTGGTCCACAATCTCTCGTGTATTGCAGGATGATGTTCCTGACTAGGAAGGAATAATAAGGGAAAAGACATGGGGGGCGGGCAGCACCTCCTGGGCAAGGGCCTTCTGGGCAGGGCCGGAGGGGAAGGTGATGCCCTCCTTGGTGTGACCGTCGTTGTTGGTGGCGCAGGCCAGCACGCGAGCATATGGGTGGCGCGAGGCCCAGACGGGGATGTCTGACAGGCCCGTCCGCCGCAGCACCACGATGGCAATACCATCAGAGCGCGCGTAGCCGTTGGCCGACGCATCGAAGGATTTGCACGTGCCCTGCGCAGGACAATGCTCTTAGCACCAGCGCACAATATTTGCCGGTTACATTGCAGCAAAGACGTTGGCCTGTTCAGCAAGGTACTAAGCAGGAAAGGAGATGCAGCAATGGGAATTGAAGAAAGATAGCTCACATCTGGAGACATCATGTGGAGTCTTTGGAAGGCGATGGATGTCTGCGGCCGGAAAATTCCGGAGGCACCACCGACGATGGCATAGTCGATGCGGCCGCTGTCAAGATCGGAGATGGCATCGTTGAAAGCCATCAAAGAAGAGGAGCAAGCTGCGCAGAGAGATGCATGCTTCTGTCAGAGATTGCGCTGAAGTCATGTCATGCACATTCACTGACAACACGACACCATACATGCAAGAAACATCTGCAAACATGTTGACTCCTGTGGTGACATGCACATCCATCACACCATCCCTTGACCAGACAGGCAGCCAACAACTGTCTGAATCAGAGAATGCAACAAGAAGGTCAGGGTAAAAAAGCCACATGGAGCACCCACCTGTGTCGATGCACTTGCTGGGGCCGCGGAAGTCAAACCACCAGGACAGGCGGTTGGCAAACATGGACTGTGCGCAGCCTGACTGCTCGTAGCCCGTGATGCTGTCGATGTCTCCCAGCCATTGGGCGTGAGTCTCTGACCCACAGGCGCCCACATACACTCCCACCTTTTCGCTGCCTCTCAGGGCGCTGAAATCCACACCGGCGTCCACCCAGGCCTCATAGGCGACCTCCAGCAGCTTCCGTAGCTGAGGGTCCATTTTCTGTGGACAGCACGATCATATCAGCCAAGCTCTGCTGCAGACAGATGGGGACTGCCATTCACAAGTTCAGGGAGTAGCAGGCACCACCATGAGGAGCTGTGGACCAAGTATTTTTACACATTAGCAACAACATCGGCGATGTCTTCTTCCTATGGATTCCTTGCACCGCATCGGTGCTGTTCCATAAAACAAGGCTGTCATGTGGGCACATTATATTCAAACTTGCAAAGTCCAGAATGCTACAAACATGCAGCCTAGAGGCAATCAAGCTATTCAAGAAGCTGAAAAGTAACGAGAAGATAATATCTGGATCGTGCACTTCACCCATGCTCCATAAATCAGTGGTCCCTGGAATGGGGTGCATCCTTTCCTGGCCCCGATTTGAAACTGCTTCCCTTGGTCCGAAGACCAGATCGACCCTGCATAATATTTATTAATTCTGCCGTAATGTATAATATGTGTCTGAATTGCCCACGAACCTGCGCTTGCTTGCCGTGGACTGAGAAGAATGCCGCGTCGAATTTGTCAAAACCTGGAGCCTTTCCAGACCTGGGCGGCAGACCCTGGAACCCGACTGGCCATCTCCTGTCGTCACAGGTGAGCATGTCCGTCCCGTCCATGAGGTTGCTCCAGAATTCCGCTGGCCCATTTGACTCGGGAAAGCGGCATGACAGGCCGATGATATCAGCCATGGTGCCTGCCGCTACTCCCCTGCATGTACCGAAAATCTGAGCATCCATCTTCCTCCTATGGTAGCTGGCAGATGCACTTATGGCTTCAGGGTACGCTGCTTAGGAGGTCTTTTTTGGTTGAAGTACGTCTCAGGTCTCAGCTTGAGCGCCAGGGCTAGCGTGCGTCACAAACAAAAACTGTCTGCTGCGTGCTCAGCAGCTACTGCTGATATGTATTAATAAGTTCTGCTGCAATTTTAGCTGCAGATCCAACCTGAGGGCAGTAGAAAAGCCTCAAGGCGGCCGAAGATAGTTTGAATCGATGTCCGCCCGACAGCGCACGCTTAGACGCCCTCTTCCTCTCTCGCCGTGTCTTACGATCACTAGGTAGTCACTTTTGTAACTCTCGTTCTATAGGATGGCCGCGCAGCTGTGTGCGCCCCGGAAAGGTGCAATTCGCTGAAGCACCAAGTCAAAAATTTGCTAGAGCTGGGGCTGGGGTGTTTAAAGTGAGGGTTTTAATCCTGTGACTCACGCTTTCCATATAAAACCCCCAAAACCTATCTCAGTCTGGACTTTATCCACAGATACTCTTGGTGGTGTGGCAAGCATGCTGATAATCCCTTCTTCTGGGTCCACTGCACCAGCGAGCAAGCACATGCACAGCATGATCGATCACTGCCAGTCAGTGTGGCACACGCCTGCCTGCTGCAGGGGCTGTAATCATGATCATCACGCTGATCACACTGGATGAGCCCAGGGAGTGGCTACTGGCCGGCTTCATAGCAACAATGAGCCTCCTGATTGGCGCGCAACAGTGCAGTCCGCACCTGCCGCATTACGTCCATGATATGGGTATGCAACACGGCAGCAACTTTCTTTCAAGACTTTAGGCCTGCACACATGAAGCTGCGGCAGCCAGCGCTTTTACAACTCACTAGCTGCCAGTGGCGGCTCAGCTCAGCAGGCTGCTCTGCCACCGTCTACTTCATCTGATCGCCAGATCTTTTCACCAAAAGTTTCCTGCAAGTCCTTTCTTCCGATTTGCAGAGTGGCTCAGAAGGATTTCAACAAGGAACACGACAAAAACATATCACACCAGCGCTGCTCATCCTCATTTATAGCATCTATATACGCAGCACATATCCAAATAAGACTCATTCAGCAGTGACACAAAACATCCACTTCTGGTTGCGTTTATAAACTGATAGCTGCATATATCTTTTGTACAAAGGACACTGGCAGATACTCCAGGAGAGGCTTGATGCCCCCTGGCCGCTCCGCTGCAGCATGTGGCATCAGCATCCATTTAGAGCGCCACCCATGACCTCCTCCTGAAGGCTGCAGCAGCTAGGCACTGCGCGCCGCCCTCATTGAGCTGCCTGGGAGACGTCCTTGGAGGAAAGGTCCAGCACCTTGCCGGTGATGCGCGTGTACATCTCCAGAATGTCCTCCACGGTCGTCTCAAAGTGGGAGGTGGCATCGTACCTGCATCACATGGCAGCAGTTCTCATCATGCCTCCCCATGCACAGGGATCAATAAGCACGATCAGCACTTAACGGTACCTTGGGTTGGCATATACATGACCAAAGGCCATGAGTAGTAAGAATAGCAGGTAGGTATTGCCACGCAGAGCTTGGGCAAGCAGCTCACCCCTTGGAGATGAAGCACTTGTCTCGCTGACCGCTCTCAAGCGGCTCGTAGACATCCACAACGTCCACAAACTTCTCATCAATGGGTCCCAGCAGTGCCAGCCCTGCACAGAGATTAAACAACTCTCATGAATACTGTAGGCAGCAGAGACCATTCCCATGCTGGATCATACTGCGCACTTAAAGGTTGCTGCCAATGTGACTGGTGTCGTCAAGATATTGGGGGGGGCAACACACCGGGCGCCAGCTCTGCTTCGGGATTGCTGGTCTCCACTGTGGTGCTGACAAAGGCGAGCCACTTGTCCTTGGGCACTACGTTGTGGGAGGCAGAGCAGGAGAAGACATAGATGTCCGACCTTCTGTTCACCTGCAGAACAACAGCAGACGCCTTCACACCCTGCCTTCTGGCTAAAAGCGCACAGACTTCCATGCCAGAGATGTGCCACCGGAATCGCCTCAAAACCAGAGATAGGTTTGTACCTGCTTCTGTGGAAGGATGATCTGGGCAGATGCTGAGTTGTTGGTGTTCGGTATCGGGTGACTCAATATGCATGCTGCCCTCACAACCTGCAGGGACAACCAAAAGGTGAAGTCAGCTGCACTAAGATAGTCAATACCAACACATATGTCGATCCTGTCCAGGCAGCCTATCAAACAAATGGTCTGCCCCACCTCACAAAGCAGACATACAATATTCTTACACAGCTTTTCAGTGAAGCCCACTCACCCTGCTGGTTTTGCTGACTTTGTCAGGAAAGTAGCTCGGGTCGCCGACCACCAGCTTTGCCTTTGCTGTCTCGCCATCTGCCGTCACACCCACTGCCACACCGTTCTCATAAGCCACCTGCGCGTCTGGCTTTGACAGCATGTATGTGCCGCCATACACCGCACTCAGCCGCGCAAACGCCTGCGCAGCACCAACCCATGTTCTTGCAACAAGCAACTAACCAACCAATCTACCCGGCACAGCATGGCGAGAGCATGGCGCGCTTTCAGCACAGTACATGATAGCCATGCAGAAGCCAATCTCGGCCAATGCAGGCACCACTTGAGGCCTCGTGTGCTGAGTGGATTACAGCGGTGCATGGATCACACAAGGCGGACTGCAAATACCTGTGGGAGCTCGCCAAGGCCGTAGAGAGGGTAGATGTAGGGACTGCTGGTGCCCTCAAAGCGCATCAGGCTGTCATAGTAGAGCCTGATCTTCTTCACAGTTGCCAAGGCTGGCTCCCCCATATATGCATCATCTCTGCATGGCCCACAAGACTCCTTCAGGTCTGAAACCCAGCAATACATTCATCCAAGGAAACAAGGGAGCATAACTCCCAGTGAGTGCAGTCTTAATCTGGGACTTCTAGACCCAGAAGGGATGATGCACAGTGACCCTGGACCCCTCAGTGTTCTCATGACCGTTGCTGCTCACCTGTGAAGGGCAATGGCGTGTCCAATGAAATCAACGGTCATGGGATCCAAGCCATATTCCTTGTACAGGGCTGCCATGGGCATTCGCCGTAAGTCATACCCCTTCTGGGTCTTGGGATTGCTCTCATCGTACTCCTGCACGAACCTGCTCCCACACAGTCACAGCTCAGCATGCACTGTGTGCGGAGAGGTGCAGTCAATTTGCTCGAAACAGTGATCATTTGGAAGGGGATGCATTTTCCCCGGACGTACAGGAGGAAGTTGCGAAGCCGCCTCTTCTCGAAGAGACCGAGCAGCGGTGAGCGCAAGGCCTCGTAGTCTGTAGCAGGAACCTTCTCCACACGGCCCTTGTTCTGGACAAAGCTGCCATCCACGCCCTTGAACTCCAGGTACTTGGTCACGTCCGTGTGCACCAGCACGCGCACCTACAGAGAGACGCATGCCATTTCATTTCTTCTGTGCTGGCAAACAAGCCGGCAAACCAGTCTTGTCAACTTCAGCTAGGCCCCAGTATTCAGAAGTCCAGGAAGGGCGACACAGGAGGAGGGGTTACACACCAATTCGCCACTATTCATGATAAACTTGGGCACCATGTCCACATTGTAGTCACGTGATGGACCAAGCGACTTGGGAGGCTGCTGACCAGGTCTAAACCGTTCGAAGAGCTGCTCAACAGACACAGATCCTTAAATCGAGATGAATTGTGGCCTACCATACTGTTGCAGCAGAATAGCCTCCCCATGGCTATCTTGGTTGTTGTCTATCAATAAAGAAATTCAACTTGACAGGACAATGGTAAAGACAGCATATCAAGCGTACGGGTACCCACAAAAATAGTACCTGTTGTAGGCTCAAGGACGCTGACTCCCCTCCATAATAGTTGTTGCGGTCAATGTGAAGCACCTACAGAATCACAATCAAATCAAGAAAAGCACCAAGCCATTGATTAACTGAGCGCATCAAAACCGGAGAACGAACCTTCAGACCATCCACAGAAAGCAATCCGCTCAGAACGCATTCCTTCAGGCCTGTGCCCAAAACAATAGCGTCGTAGGATTCGTCCATACTGTTTTATTACAAGTCCTCACCTTGGACAGTTTAAAAAAAGCTGAATTCTAATTGTGAAAAGAGGAGCTCGAAAGAGAGAAGAAATTCTGTGCTGGAATGGCCAGGAGATATTCTCATAACCACTGGATGACTTGATCGAGATTTTTCCTTCAATTTCACCTTTTTTCTGTCTCCAATGGTGTTTATCCTTTGACGATATTCAGCATTTATTTTAGAAGAGCCGATCCTTGATCCTTGCTATATCCTGATAATTGGCTGATTCTGATGGAACTCAACGGCTAGTTGTTGAATTCTCTGCCCGCATCTCCTGAATTTGCTCGAAGTTTGCTTTCAGTGATAACACATTATCCTGCAGGAATGCTGACCCGAATTGAGGCCGCAAAGTTCTCGTTCTTACGCTCGATTGGCGCATTTGAGAGATGCGCGGCTTTGATAAAACCCTCCAGGGTGCATCTCATCCACAAGAAAACATTCGTGGCTGCATTTGGGGGCAATCGTAAGGAACACAGCGTTTTTCAAGGATATGTCCAGCCAACAGCTCCGCCGAACCCTCTTGCCCACTCTCCATGGTATTTCAAAGTACCTATGGTGCTGATTGCGGTTTCACTGACTCTTAGACTCTTTAAGCGACTAACGCGTCCTGGGTAAGTTTACCGCCTTCTGCTGTATCCTCCTACGGGGCTTTCTGTCTGAGTCAGCGCTTGATCAGAAGTTTCACTCTGGTTCTGCCAAGCTGCACTGTGGATCCATGAGCAACTGTCATTCATGCAGATTTGGAACAAAGTTTAATATCAACACACCGACTATCCTTGTCCTGTGATTGCTTTGAGCAGATCCTTGGATAGCTTGGAGGGACGAGGACTCATCAATGAGGAGCGGAACGTATCCAACAGTGATCCATTCTACGACAGTGCGTCACTGTTGCTTTATTGCTGATACAATACCCGACTGCATTACACTCGCTGCGTGAGCTGTGTTCAGGCAGCAAGTCTGGTGGCTGTGCAAAAGGACGAGACCTTTCACTGCATCTGCAGATGTGATGAAAAATGTTCGCACTGTGCAAATTGAGGAGCTGAGCAAGGAGCAGATTGAAGCGGCTCGTCTCCGACGACGCCGAGACAGGTATATCCTTGGATGTGACTCAAATAGAAACCGACTTCTTGTAAGCAAGAAAATTGTGACATCCTTGAGATATGCATTATTTTATATGCATCCCGGTGCTGTATTGTTTGCCATTGGCGCAGGGATGTGGGAAGTCTGGATCTGGAGGAGGTTGAGTTGCCAGAAAACCATCCATTTGCTGTGAAGAAGAAGGTGTGTTCATCTCAATAAAGTCACCAGGTGGCATGCCAATTCAAAGACTGCCAAATTTGCAGTCCTATCCACCTTCTGGTCACTCCAAGCCCCTCACTGCAGTTTCTTCAAGAGCATTCCTCTGCTTTTGGGTATCATGGATGTTTGTGTTTGCCAGGTAATTTACAAGGGTGTTTGGGCTTTGGTTCAGGTGAGCAAGGATGAGGAGGAGCTGCAGAATGCAAGGCTGAAAGTGACGCGTGGTCTGCCCCTGCAAGACCTGTCAGGCAGTCGCGGGTTCCCAGACTCCGAACCACAGCCTCAGCCACAGCCACAAAGATCACGGCGCCAACAGCGGGACAAGTAGGAGGCCCACAGAAGATAGCAAAACCCATATACCATTTGCTGCAGCCAACTTCTGTAGTCAAGCTCCGCTAGCCGCAGCTAAAAATGCATAACACAAATACTGCATGGGGCCGGAATAAGATTTGTGGGACAGCCTCATTGGACGCGAGCGATCATCAATGAACGATATATTGCCCAAGCATTTCTTAGAATGCAGTTCTGCCTAGTTGAAGATTGGCAGAGGTGAATGCAACCGGCGAATTCACCACTCGTGCACGCCTTGCAAGTTGATGGCTTGTCATGGCATAGTTTACTTTGTTTCATGCTATTTGGATGACGCTGATTCCCCTGGTTGAGAGTTGGCTTTGGACGACTGACTCCTTGCGGCCTGCAGCTAGCTGGCTTGCAGTGCACTCCCATTTCATTTGAAGCAGCCCCTTTTGAGCACGATGATCCTTGCGGAAAAGCAGAGAAAAGGCTGACTCATTTTATGTGCCCTCTTTACGTGTGACTGTACACATGTGTTGCAATGCACGCATTGATCAACCAAAATGACAGGAAGTGCATTTTGATTCCAAGACCATCGTGCCACATATGAATAAGTCTGGATAATTATTATTATTATAAGCACAGATGTAAACAGTTCCACATCGCATCTCAGACCCTCTCTCAGTATGTGCAGTGTACTGCATCTTAAATCACGCCTAGGTCTAATATAATGCAAGTCTTGTGTGCGTGTGGCCTTAATGTAGATACTTTTGCAGATCTGATCTTTCTGGAGATCAGTAATGCCACATGTACAATTATACACCATGGTACAGGACAGTTGGCGCCTAAGTACAGAAATTGATGGGTCCGGTAATCATGAAGGCTCGTACAAGCCGATAATATTGCAGGTCATGATCAACCTGTTCTGTTATGCGACAAGATCCTCCCAGACCCAGATCGTGTGCAGAAAAGCAAAGGCCATCGCTCCATGATCAGTCCAGCTCAAATAGCACAGAGTCCTCGGGTGTGGCATCCTTGCCCGAATCCACAGCCGGCAGTAGAGGCCCACCACCGCTCATCAGACCTTGCTGCAGACACCTGTCAGGATCTCCTTCATGATCCCTGCACAGGCCACACAATCAAGAATCCAAATCAAGAATCCCAATTTTCACTGTATGTCTGCATCTCTTTGCCACAAACCTGTGTGCGAGCTATAGTGAGAATCTTGGCTAAGCTGACCTGCAGGTGCTGCCGTCCTCGCAAGATTCGTGCGAGGCACGTTCGGCGTGGTGCACATGCACAGCAGTGTCAGATTGCTGCCGCTCAGTATTATCATTAGCAATTCTTCTGATGGGCTGCTCCGCTCTGCTTCGCTCCCCTGCAACCAGCAGGCACTCTGCTGAGAATCCCCTTCTGCTCTTTATTGTATGGATAAGAAATGCATGTTCTCACATGGCAGGGGGGAATTTTCTGCAAGATATGCCTTTGTGACAAATCACAGCAGTTTAGTGCGTTAGCAGGAGACAGACCTTGCATGTCTTTCCCAATGCCACCTATGGGGATCGATGTAGAGGCGGCCACTGGCAGATTGTCTGCCTGACCCATAAAGCTAAAAGGGTGCCCACTGGTGACACGTTCCACACTGGTATCGGCTTTGATTGAAACAAACACATCCCCTGCACAAGAAGACACACTTTGATCAGCGAAAGAGCACGCATGAGCCCCCGCCCCTTTATCAATCATGGGCTGTCGGTGCACAGAGCCATGGCAAACTCCAATCAAAGATGTCAAGGGTAGACTTCAATAATCACGTCCTCGGCATGCAAGGAATGCATGCCGCACCCTTGGACTCGTCCTCTGAGCGATGCATGGCTCTGCGGAAGGCGTTGCGAGCACCGATCTGGGGCGGATCAGTCATCAGCGCCTGCAGCCTGGCTGCCACGTCGCTCGCATCGCCGAAACTGGCGCCTGTCTGAGCTGCCTGATCTGGGCAGTCGGATGTGCCTGTCTGGGCAGGAACAGAGTCTGGCTGCTGCAGCCAGAAGAACCAGCGCTCCACCTGGTGCCCGTCTGGCGTCAGGCCAATTATCCCTGTCAAGACATACACATTTAGATCAATTTTGTGCTCAGAAGACCATGAGTATCATCCTCACTTTCCCTGTTGTATTCTGTACCTTGCGCTCATTGCTGATCTGCCTCGCAAACAGGATCCCTTATTGATTGATACATATGCAAAGATGTGGAGGGAAGCCCCGCACCACCGACAAGCCTGGTGATGAAACAAGCATTGAGCAAGGAAAACAAGGACAAGCCCAAGCATGTCAGGATATCCCTCGACTTTCTAGTTGGGACAAATGTACACAGCTGACAGAATGTGACGCAGCGCCACCTTCGTTGTGGCCGTGGTGCCTGGACTTTTGCGCGGACAGGCGCTGCTCCACGACCAGCACACGTCCCCCATGGGCAGATGATAGCGCCACCGCTTGCGGGTCCAGGCTGATGGCCAGCTCAGCACCCGGCAGCGCAGCATGCGAGCCAGACTGGTAGGGGAATCCCAGGGGCTGTGGTGCAGAGGGTGCGGGACGCTCCCACAGAGAGGGGTACGCTGGGCTCCTTGAAGAGGCCCCAGAATCTGGCGCGCCCTGCCCTGCCGGTTCGTGCGTCCACACCAGCTTCAGCTTGTGGCGGTCGTCCACAGAGAGCAACTGCGCAGCAGCCGCAAACACCCTTGAATGCCAGATCAGTCAATCCAATCACCCACACCTCCTGCTGCTACAATATCCCTCTCGGAGGATGGCCTCGTCAAGGAGGACTTTTTCAACCGCTCTGCTGCAAACTCAAAGGACGTGAACGCTATCTAATTACTTCACTCGCCTGACGATCTGCACCAGGGGTGATTGCGTTTGGCGAGGTGCACAGAGTGGAGGGGTCACGACGCACCAGCAAGAGCTTGCCCATGCGCGCATCGGGCTCCAGGTGCACCGGCCTGCTGCTGGCCCTGGCCCGGGCTGCCCGCTCCCTGGGGCTGCTGCCCGGTCCGGGCAGCTGGCCCCTGCCAGGCGATTGCCCCTTCCTCGATGCAGTTCTGGGCCGCGGCGGTGTGTGGCTTGCCACCCGCGGGGCAGCGGCCTTCCTTGCATGGATCACAGGCACCTCAAAGGGGCTGCTGATGGGCGCAGCCACCGGGATGACGCTCGCAGTGGGGGACGGGGAGGGGATGCCCCAGGGCTGCCAGCACTGCTCAGCAAATGTGGACGGCGCTGCGAAGTGCGCCGCCGTCAGGGTGTCTAGAATAGAACCGTTGCTCGCATCCAGACGCTGTGATGAGGATGAACCCTGGTTGGGGCCCAACATCCTTCCCGCCGGCACCTCCTGCAGCATGCATGCAGCACAATGTTCAATTCCAACTGCCAACTCAAAGCCGACTAACTCTGCTCGTAGGAGTCGCTGTCTGGTTTACCTATGTGAGCTACCTTTCGCATTTGATGAGTCTTCAAGGCATTCCCAGATGTCGAGGGTGAAGAAGATCGATTAGCATCAAACGGCATGAAAATGAAGTATGGGCTCGCACAGAGAGTAATGCAATTCATCAGACCCTGAGGCAAGGACTTTGACCTCTTTATGGGGGTGATCTATTCCCCAACATTCAAAACCCAAGGTGCATTTTGACAAATAAATAACGTCCGGGGCCGCACTATGAGCACTTGCCACTGGGGCACGTCGAGGCGGAGGACTTGGACGCGGCAGGGCGCTGACTGCTGCTGCTGCTGCTGCAGGGCGGCGGCCGCGCGTTGGGGGAGGTTGGCGTAGTTGGGCAGCCAGGGACGCGAGAAGCCGTCGGAGGAGAGGTGGTGCAGCAGGTCCAGCGACTCGTTGCGGCACAGCGCCGGCGTCAGCACCCCAGACCGCCGCGCCAGCAGTGCACGGCCGCGGTGCCACTGCGCGCACATCACTGTCACTGTCACTGTCACTGTCACAGTCACATGCCACACCAGCAGCAAGCGGCCTCTGTGCCATCGCACGCACGCATCATGCGAGGATGAGAGGTGTATGATGAATAGTTGCCTGACAAAGTGCGGCCACTGTGCCACTCGCGCACATCACTAGCACTGTCACTATTACTACTGTGTAGGCGTCATTGCAGGCAATCTAAAGGATCACGTGCACACACATGAAGCCCGCCTCAAACCCTTGTGTGTGGCTAATGAGGCAGATTTTGACTTGATCCAGAAAGCAGCTGCACTGAAAACCCATGGCCTGCACTCTGATGATGGTGAAAGCAAGTGTCACTTGGCGCTTTGCACATGTGCTGTACCTAGCTCCTACAGATGCAAAGGGGGCCATTGTTACCTGCTGCTGCTCCTGCTGCCACAGGTGGGTGGTGTTGGCAGCGGGGGCTGGCGTGGGGACTTCTGGAGCAGGAGGCTGATCAGGATTTGGGCTGCCTCCGGGGATCAGAGTGTGTGCCTCAGCCTCGGCAGGAGGACCAGACTCCTGGTGGTTGGGAGGTGTTTCAGACGCTTCAAGCATCTCCATGAACGGCTCCAGCTGCTGCCAGACCTCCATGCCCTCCTGAGGGGGCTGAATGAACAGCAGGCGGCTAGCCCTTCCTGCCCTCGTCTCCGCTGCTTCTGGTTCCTGCCACCTGATCAACGCGCTTCCATTCGCGCAAGAAGTGTGACCGCATGCCTCCAGCCCTCCTGACGGTGACTGAGCGCTGTCTGCTGCAGCACTGACGCTGCTGGACTGCCTGCCTGAGTCTGCTGCCGGTGCGCTGGCTTTGGGTGCCAGAGAGTCAGAGCTGCACTTCTCACTTATTGCCGAACCGGCTGCGTCACCATTCAGGCAGTCCACCAGGGACTGCAGCGCCTGCATTGTGTTGCTGCCCACCTCGGCCGCTGGCGCCAGCATGACAACGTCGAGGCGGGTCCCCTGGAGTCTGCTGGCCAGGCCTGGGACATCCCCTTGGCTGAATCCACAAGGCCCTGCCACGAAGGCAATGATGTGGGCCGACGCATGCCGCTTGGCAATCAGCTGCAAAGAGAGCACAAGAGAAAGATCAGCACACTGTCGCATCAGAGGAGGCATCGAATTGCTGCGCAGTCTGCAGGAACACAGAGATTCCGTGCATCAAGGGCATCCTAGGTCATGCATTTACAGTAATAGTAAACCACAGCTCACTCTTCAAAAGAGCAAGGGAACAGGGCAACAGGATTTTCATCAGGGGAAGCAAAAGTGGAGAGAGAAGACTCACCGCTGCCAGGCGCAAGGCGCTTGAGTACTGGCTCTTCTGGCCTTCTGCCATTTGCAGGCTGAACAGAGATGCCTGAGCCACGTCACAGCCTTGGAGGTCACTTGGAGGGTGATGCAGCTTTGCATCCCCAGCCGCGATGATGCACATGCGGCCCTTGCTAGCCCTTGTCTGTCTATGTGTTATGTGGGCTTCGTCAGTCCTGTTGCCATTTTGTAGGGCATAGTGCGCGCACAATGAATTCGTCGCCTGGCGCTGATACCACCAACGTGAGCCTGGGAAGTCCTCGCTCAGGAATGCAGACTCTGAGTTGTCGACACTGCACATTCCAGATCAAGTGCTAAGAGACTCATGCAGAAAACAGGGAAAGTTGCGATATGGAGGACGACTTGGGAAGACCTGTCCAATAGACGTCAACAAGCAGAGTTGACCAAAAGAACTCCAACACAACAAGAACAAAAACACCCAAAAAGGCTGCTTCACCCCATTGATTCCAATGTCTTTGTATTAGATGCAACGAGGCAAAGTGAGGAAAGACGAGGAAGCTGACAAAAACAGCACCAATTGGACAGTCCAGTCTTCTGTGCCTGTGCACCCTCTGCTGAGAACCAGGAGTGACACCGAGAGATTCTTCCGCGTTGCAAGAGCTTTGTGGCTTCTTTTTGATAGCCATGCTCGTTTTCATTCATCAGCAGCATCAAGGTTTGGAATTATCAGACTCGCGTGTCTACAGGGAAGGGCCAGAAGAGAATTACCAGAATAATGTGCAGTCCCTGCTCATTTTACCTGCTGATCCAACAAGGCCCTGAAGCCCACTTCGTTGCAAAGCCTCTCTTCCAGGAGAGGGATTATTCTTATTGCCTGCACTCAGTACGACTGCGCGCTGCAGGCGCAACAAATTTGCTTCGGCAAGACATCCGAAAGCACTTGTCAACAACAACAGAGCTTAAGCAGGCACACAGACTGCAGACAGGCAGTCGGGCAATTTCTGGGTCCCCAGGGGGGCTCCCCAAGTCGCACATGACAGTGGACCGGAACCTGCACCAGTCACGCGCCACGTGGGACCCGATTTCGCAACTTACTCCCATGCCCACCAGGACAAAATGTTTTGCTTCTGAACATGCAGTGCAGCTCAACCACTGCTAGACACTTTGTGCCGCTCCGAGCGTGAATCATGTGTACAGCAACGCATATGCGCAGTAGCCTCCCGCCGACCACTGGCAGTCAAGGTCGCAGCCTGCATGCACTGATGTGCGCACTGATGTACATGTCATATCATGTCACGATGACGCCGGGTCATCGGATGCGATCATGCCTACAGTGGCCGCCTTTCAAAAGGCTTCCCATGGGCTGGCCACTGGCAGTAGCGTACTTCAGCATGCCTAAGCCCGCTACCGGCCGCGGCGGTAATTTATCACAATTTGCTTGAAGCTCAGGCAAGTTGCAACTGGCAGTTGAAATGCGGCATACAGAACAAGAACTGCTGACACTGCATGGCATGAAGCTTGAGGGGCACATCTACATCTAGCGTAGTATCAGATTCTTTACAGCAAATAGGTAAAATAATTCATTGCATTGATTCAACAAATTTTCAAAGTTGGCTCCCAGATCTGTTTGTAGACCTTGAGCATTCATAGTGGCACACGCACAGTGTGCCAATTTCAATTCTGGTTACCATAGTGTACAAAGCAACAGATCAAGGCTGGTCTCTTTGTGAACTGCACTGTCTAAACACTTTGGCCAGCTGCTTTTTATACCCTCCAAGCAATGTGACTACCTGTACATAAAAACATGCATGCACTATGCATACTACGCAAAGTATGTATCCTGTTCTGAAGACATGAAAGACTCTCAATCAAGCTCGATTCCATGTTTACTCTTCTTTCGCAGTCGAAGCACTGCCTCTTGGGAGCAGCCTGCAATCACACCCTTCCACCTCAGAAAATGTGCACACTAATGTAGCGTGTATGCATGCAAATTGGATTCACACCTCTGCAATTGGCCAGTTTTAAATGAGCCAAAGCATGCATCAATGATATGTCAGGGATGAATGCCGGGAACGGTGGTTTTAGCATACTTGTTTAGTCCAAACCGCCGCGTGATCTCCTTGTCCACAAGATGCTTTGGGAAGAACGTGGGAGCAAACCAGTTGAGCCACCAGTTGGGCGTGATCACATAATGCACTGCTGGGCTGCTTGTGTTGAGGACCTGCATTGGGAAGCACGAAATTTGACAGCTGCATGTATAGCATGGTTCAGGAAGCTTAAATGAAGATGTGCAGGATTCAGAGAAGTGTTGAAACACAAGTACCCACCTTCCAGACCTTCTCGCCAACAGTTGCGGCTGGCAGGAACCAGCCAGGCTTCTTTGTCTCAGTCTGTGTCAGCGCATGTGCCCTCTCCAAAAAGGTGTTGAATGGGCTCTTTGTGTTGCCAATGCCCTCAGAATTCTCCACTATATCTCCCCATATCTCCGTCTCAATTGGGCCTGCAGAAACATGCCAGTTAAGAGCAAATGCATTACATCGAAGGTGCGCATACAGATCTTCCTGACTGACACACAACCATTGAGTGAAGAATTCCATCCCAAATCTGCTATTGATGATTGCAAAACGAGGTGCTGTTATACTTCAGACGGCAGTGCGTGTCACCTGGTGCAATGATGACAACATCAATGCCAAATGGTTTCAGCTCGCGGCGAAGACCCTCTGAAATGGCATTCAGGCCTGCCTTGCTGGCCGAGTATGCACTCTACAGCACCAGCACAAACCCACGTGTTCACTTGTTGTCAAACACATTGTTAGCTGCACATGCAATCTCATAAAGGAGCTAGGATGTACACAGCAGGTGCAAATGCAAGGGGCCGAAGCTGACCGAGAAGGGAAATGTGTAGGTGCCATAGATGGAAGACATATTCAAGATTTTGCCGGGGTTGCCCCTCAGTGTGAGGTCAGTGCCCAGCAGTGGAAGAAATGCCTGCATGCGAGAAGATGACACATTCAGAGAATCACTCAATGTGCATCCTGATAGCCTGTGGATGGAAATATTATCAGGAGGATCTTCATTTGCGTGGAAGCATTTCCAGGGTGATCTTGAGGGGCTTGCCTGGATCACAGCCACTGGGGCAACCAGATTGACATCCAGCTGTTTCTTCAGCTTGGACAGTGGCACATCTGCTGTGGCATCCAGGCCCACATGGATGCCTGCACAGGACACCACACTGCTGAGAGAGCCCAACCATGTTCAGCAGATTGACCGCTTCCACCTGGAAGTTCTCATGCTCTGATCTGCAAACTGCAGATTGTCTTCTGATTGTTGGAGAGTGTGCAGGAGGGAGCAAGGGCATGCCTGCATTGTTGATCAGTCCCAGCAGGGTGTGGCCCTTCATGCGGGACTTGACATCTCCTGCTGCCTTGTGGACCGCAGCCTCGTCTGTCACATCAAAGAGCAGCGGCGTGAAGAAGTCCCCAAACTCCCCTTGCAGCCGCTTTGCATCTGCCTCCTTCCTCACGCTGTGGTGGCAGCTCTACAGTCAAGAAAGGGGAAACCCCCATCTCACAAACAATAAAGAAGGAGCGTCCTTATGGTACAGTTGGGGCAGAGAGCGCACCTGCCAAAGACGTGGCACTGGTGCTCAACCAGCGATTTGGCAATGGCATAGCCGATTCCTGAAGATACGCCAGTCACGACCACCACCCGATCGATGTTCACAATGACACCGAGGCTGGCCCCAGGCTCATCGTCATACTTGGACCGTTCCCAACCAGCCAGCAGCCAGTTCTCCTGCTCCTGGGCTGATGTGAATAAGACAAATGCATGATTTAGGACACATGTTGACTGTATAGCAAGGATCCTAGGTTCAGCATAATAGTGCAGAAAGAAATCCAATGTGAGCGCAATTTTCGTGACCGCTAGCTATACAGCCCGGCTCAAGCTCCCCACAATCAACATTTCTGCCTAGCTCCACACAATGAGATATTTATGCAACTGCTTCAATACAATGGGAGAATGCCTCTCGATACCTTGGCTCATCTTCAACTGAGAGACTCAAGCCGAGAAGTTGCTTGAAATAAGCGTTGGATCAATCTCCTGCATGTGACCAGATTCCTTACTGAGATCGCGAAAAAAGTTCATATCTAGTCACGCGAATGACTTCAACAATGTTTTGTACGAGAAGACTTCCAAGCTGTACTTTCCTACAACACGCAAGCTGAGGTAGAGCAGCTATTGTCGAGGAAGATGTGCATTCACTAACTTCACATATCCCAGATATACAGTGATGTAGCCAGCTATACCGGCTTGCTGACCTGTAAATCGTGAACCAGGTGCTCGTGATCAACCTCGGCACGTCGTATGATCGAGACGTCTTTGGCAGGATAAAACGAAGGCCAACCTATCCGGGCTTCACATCTACTGTTGTCGAGATCAGTACTTACAGGCTTCTCTGGAAGGCGACGAGATCGAAACTGTCCTTGTTCGAGACGACAGGGGAATTCGGAGGCCCTGGTGCGGCACGCCGCAAACGGCGATCCCGGTCGTTCGGTGATTGTCACGTGGCGTCATCCTCTTGAGCTCCATCTGAGCGAGAAGTGTACACTGCAATCGAATGTGATCGAAGAGCAGGCTTTCAATGCTCTGTACTGCTGTGTGGTAATGTGCTAGTCGAGAGCAGAAGGATAACATATTCTTGTTATTTAGTACAGATGCTTATGCATATCACTGCCAGCGGAGTGGAATTGTGACAAAACCGACATGTTTACATCAACAAGACATTCTAGTACCATTGCAGGAGTCAAACTCCCTTTGTACAGGCATATCCGCCTTTCTGCAGCTAGGCGCATTACGCTTAAATGGGACGAAAGACAAAAGGAGGCCCTGCAGAAACGAGTGCACAAATCCAGGAGATGTAGACATGCAGCTGCCAAAGCAACGGCGCAGGAGCCTTTGGAAGCTGAAGTGGGGGACAGAAAACAGGTTTGTCTAAGCCATATTTTTTGCAAAGGTTGTTCGTGCTGCAGTGCCTGCTCACAATATGCTATATCATGAGCATATAATAATGATGCTCATTTATTATAATGTGTCATAGTTATCTCACATTCTGCCGATGCAACTATTGTAGGAAGCAGCTTTGGTGGGCGAGGACGCGGCATACTTTGCGGTCGAGGAGCAGAGCACAGGCAAATGGGTGTTTTTCACGGCAGAGCTGGCTATAGTCCTAAGCATCATGTATGTGGTGAGACATCGGCACCACCATGCACATGTCCAGGATACACGGCAGCATGCCCTTGTACGGTCAGCAAGCATGGTGGAGGATGTGCATGCTTACAACACTGAATTGACTGCCCCATACCTAGAAGAAGGACGCCCTTGAGATTTTCCCCTTCCCTTGCAGGTGTGGATTGCCCCAGGCACAGGGCTGGCAAACAACTTCTTGGAGCAGCTTGAAAGCATCTCCACAGACTCAACCTTCCTCATGATGGCCATCTTTGCCGTCTTTGCAGTCGTGCACAGTGGCCTGGCGTACCTGCGTCCCTCTGGTAGGCATTCGTCATATTGATCATATTTCTCAATTATAGGCATGCAACCTATATCATCATCATCTTCTTTGCAACTGTGGCATGCTTGAGTGGCGGGTGCGTGCTGCGTTTGAGATCCGCTGCTGAAGGATGCATGCATGCGGCAGGCGAGAGGCTAATTGGCGCAAGGGCGTTCCGGGTCATCTTTGCTGCGATCAGTCTGCCACTGGCGACGGTGGCTCTGGTGCACTTCATCAACCACAGATATGATGGTCTGCCGCTGTGGAATCTGCGCGGTCAGCCCTTTGTGCACGAGCTGGTGTGGACGCTCAATTTTGTGTCCTTCTTCTTCCTCTACCCCTCCACCTTCAACCTCCTGGAGGCGCGCAGTCATGCCCAGCACTTGGCTCTTCATCTAGTAGTGTTGTTATAAGAATTTGCGTGCATGGAGCTTGACAAAGTCAACAAGAGCCCAGCCGTAGATGGCTCGCTTGGCTGGCTTGTCGTGTAACACAGTGAGAGCTAGAATGTGCCGTATGCTCTGCTCCTCTGGGGTGCACATTCATTCCGCAAGGGACTATGCTGTGCGTCAGGCCATCTGTAAGCTGCTAAATACCTCCTCATGAGTATCAAGCAGACCTAACTTAATGTTTTATTCATTATTTCTATTCCTCGCTGTTCGTGGGATACTTAGCCCTCGAACATGTCCAGGTGGCGGCAGTGGACGAGCCGAAGCTGCACCTGTGGGAGACGGGGGTCATGCGCATCACACGGCACCCGCAGACATTTGGGCAGGCGCTGTGGTGCCTCGCGCACACGCTGTGGATCGGCTCCAGCTTCATGGTGGCCACGACTGGCGCCCTCATGGCGCATCACCTCTTCTCCTGCTGGCACGGCGACTTCCGCCTGCGCCGAAAATACGGCGAGGTGGGCCCTCCTTGCCCCCTCTTTGCATGCGTCGGTTTGGGAGTGAGAGATGTGAGTCATCTGGAGAAAGCTACAGTGCCGGCAGTTGCCTGATCAGGTGCCTGTCAGCAATGCAGACAAGTGCAACAACAGAACAAACCACATTCACCCACCTTATTTGCCGGCTCACTTGCCTGAAGCTCTTCTGAATGCATTCTCTGAGGGCGGACACTTATTTGAAAATGCTGCAGACTCGGCATGTGTCGTGCCATGTAAATGATCGATGTGGCCGGTTTGGTGGATTTGCTATTCTGTAGGAACTGCACAGGTGAATTGAAGTGAGTTTTGCCGATGTTGCAGGCATTTGACGCGGTGAAGGAGCGCACAAGCATTGTCCCCTTCCAGGCGATCTGGGAGGGGCGACAGAATCTGCCCAAGGATTACTACAAGGAGTGGCTGCGGCTCCCCTACTTCACAATCACTGCAGTCACTCTCGGGGCATACTGGGCCCACCCGCTCATGCAGAGTGCCTCGCATTGGCTGAACTGGTAGCGCTTGCTTTTCTGTTTGATCTGGTTTGGGATATGCTTGTGGATCATGGGCTGAGGGCCTGAGACATATGGCATACTGCAGCTGGGCAGTTGCCTATCCGTTGATTTACACGACTGGGACAAGCAAATCACCACAGCTCTCCTTGAATCCATAAGCTATCTTGCAATATTTAGCTTCATAGACCTCCAAGACTCCTGCTAGCCATGACCTACTTCTGTATTCGTTTGTCACTGTAAATTGACACGACAAACTCATAATACCCACTCAGAATGCGCATGAGCTTCAAGTGCTGAATCAAAAGTATTGGTGTCACTTGACATTCCCAAAACAGCTATATTAAATAGCTGTAGGCACATTTCACGGCAATGAGGCATGTGCCTGCCGTCATTTTCCTGTACTTCATGAATCAATCTCACGGATGGAATAAGCATAAGAATAACTCAACGACCTGGAAGATATCTTCTTGACTATTCTGCCATTAACATGCAATGCACATCAATTATGATATATCGAGTACAGTAATTATATATACTGTTGCCATGCAAGGGCTGAGCATTGGGCCAGAGACTTGCATGCAACTATTGATTCTCTTGACTGTACTCGTACTGTGAAGAGAACTGCGTTAGCTCAGACAGGCATTGTGCTCTGCTTTTTGGTACAGCAGGACGTGCACTTGGTGCACAATGTGCTCCAGAAAGAATTCCACTTCAGGCGGTATGGTTTGATGAAGCCCTGCCACTTGCGCGTCAGCCCAAACGGCCACCCGTATACCTGCCACCCTCACTGCATCAAATCTCGATGACACTCCATGACATCTCTTAGAAGGAGACACCAGCAGGCATCATGTCTTGCCCATGCCATTTCAGCACTTTTTGCATGAAAGATATGTTGCCTGACACACTGACAAGCGCTCAGGTGCAACTATGCTGCCCATTGCTGCTGTCAAGGCAGAAGATCTGTCATCATCTGCACAAAGCCCCTGGCTTGTGGCAATTGCTTCCTCACAGGATGCACTGTGCTGCTGCGCTGGCGCAGAGGTTTGGATCATCATCTTAGTAAATTGGAGCACCTGTGGCATGCCCTACATGCAGATGCACCTTGCCTCTGCAGGAAAATTGTGTAATGGATGAATGAATGAATCTCAGCAAGCAGGGGCCTCACCCGGTTCATGTGGTCGTCTTCCCACCAGTCGGTGCCGTCTGCGTCCAGCTGCTGCCACACATGCAGGCCGCGCTCTTTGCGCGACCCCGGGATTGTGTTGTCCAGGAACAGCGTGATTATCAGCGCCACTGCGGGGCCCGTCGCAAAGATGGAGTTGAAGATGTCTGCGCACAGCAAACGACTTTCCATCAATATTCCAAGCGCCACACAGGCAGATTGCAACGCAGCCAGAGCCTCTTACACATCACTCTGGCTTTCACATTCAACTTGAATGCGTCGTGTGCAGCAAGGCCGCCCTTACTGTCACTAAGGACAGCCATATAGTATGCCCATGCAGTCCATCTTGCATGACAATGTTTTTTTTTAAGAAATTCTGCAAATCATCATGCGCAAGTGATTGCCAGCAGGCAGGGTCAGGTGGCTGTGGCCTGCGCACCATTGACTTCGTGCGATCCAGTGTTGATGGGACCGTGGTCATTCTTGGTGGTGTACTGGGTGAAGTAGTCAGGGATGGACAGCGACAAGTACAGTCCGAGGCCGGTGATGAAGATGTTGCGCGGCGAGTTCATGTCTGTGAACTGCAGCTGGGAGATGCCGACTGCGGCAATCAGCCCAAACATGACGCAGAACAGGCCGCTCACCATCGCCTGCGGCAGCGAGGCAAAGATGCCCCCAAACTTGCCTGCATGCATACACAACCGAGCTCTGCTTCAAGCTTTGCACCATGCTTGTGTGGAATTCAACACTTGGCAAATAGCACCGTTCAGTGCACATTGAAAGAGGAATTGATTGGTGAGTCCAAGGGATTGCAGAAGGGCTGTGGGGTGCGCACCAATGACTGAAATGATGATGGCTATGCATGCGCCCACTTGAATGACTCGGCGGCTGCCCACGCGCGTCAGTTGCATGGCTGCACAATGCAGCACAGCACATCAAACCAAGCTTTCCAGCAATCATTTGCACATACATCAGCCGGGGCAACCTTGCAATATAGAAGAGCAGTGACAAGGCAGGGCGTTTTCCAACCCACCTCCGATGTTCTCGTTGTAGGCTGTTGTAGCATTTCCTGTGCCAATCAGGCCGGCGAGGACACAGCTGAAGCCCTGCAGCACGCAGGCCGAGTGTCAAACAAAGACCAAAATACCACTCAATCGGGTGGGGATCAGCCGCTGATATGGGCTTTGTGGAGGGATACATGCAGCACTAGCAATGGCAGCCTGGTCTGCAGGGAGCCTGACACATGGGAGATGTGCAGAAGGCAGACCTGGAAGGTCACAGCGCGGCTGATGACCTGCGGAGGGGGCACAGGGGCGCCACAGATGCGCGCAGCTGCATAGTAGTCGCCCATCTGCATGCCAGCAACTGCCATTCATGGATGCAACATAAGCCTGGAAGACGCTGTAGACGTTGGAAGTCTCAGTCTCTGTAGATTCTTTCTGGTGAAATTTACAGGGATTACGCACCGATTCGACCATGGCAGAAATGGCTCCAGCCAGCATTGTCAGGGTGGAGCTCCAGGAAAATGTGGGGGTCCCCCACTGGCAGAAGTAGGGCCACCTGCAAGTGCCCAGTAAGAGTCTTAGCTATGATACTCCTCAGAAAGCAACTCCCTGCCAAGATGTCCAGCTACATGAGATACATATAGGAGATTGCCAATCTTTGCGCATGTCTTCATATGCGGCTACCTGAACCAGGGTGAGTTGCTCAGGACGTCGCTGTGGTCTGTGCGGCAGTACTTTTGTGTGTCTGCGCTGGCGTTGTCGTACGCACCAGCCTCCGTCACAATCACGGCATAGACCCACACAATGACAATGCTGATGACCACTGGGAACATCTCAAAGCAGCGCATCCTGAATCAACAACACAGCAACCCATCACACAACCATTGGATGATCACAAACCCTTGCATCTCAGCTCTGGATTGCCACTCTGAGAAAAGAAATCACTCTTTACCACCTGTCTACAGCGCAAGCCAAAGAGCTGTGAAGACATGTCATGAGGCATTGCCAAATGTTATGTCGAGAAGGAGACAAGTCATCTCACCCTCCGATGAAAGGAATGCGCTTGGGAAGCCCCACATTCCTGAGGTACTGCGAGGTGATGATCAAAGCCGCTATCATGGGCAGGCCCAACTGGGGACAGTTGGCTACCCCACTGAAGCCAGCGCTGTACAGGGACAGACCCACAATTGCAATGTTGACAGCCACTGCACAGCACCCAAGACACATGTCAGTTGCATGGCTGGCAGGCACAACCATGAAATTCAGCACAACACATAAACTTTTTCACAACGCATCCATGCAGGGGAACACAGCGATGTAAGTTGAAGTACAGTTGAGATCTGTACAATGCATGCATGCAGGGCAATCACTGCGATGGAGATTGAAGTAGACAAGGGGTGCCTCCTTGCCTGTGATGGGTGAGATGTAGTGAAGCACTGCGCGCAGCAGACCGGACATGCTGAAGAACATGATGAAGAAGGCGCTCCCAATAACGCCCCCTTGGACCTCACGCATGGTCACCTCAACATTCCACAACAGTGTCAGGAAGGCTGTGTCTACCTGAAAAGAAGAATCCTGTCAGTGATCCTGTTAAGTTTACCATATTCTCGGCAGTGTGAGCGCACCAGGAATCGCTCATGGTTTGTGCCGTCCTGAGCATCCTGCCAGTCATAGCGGCTCTTTATTTGGGCAATGACGGCAAAGGTGGGCGTCAGGTAGGCGAATGAGCCACCCTGCACAGCCAAGCGTTAGCCTCAGAACCTCTGCAACACTAAGCTGCATATCAGCTCAAGCAGCACACATTAAGGAGAGCAATCCTGTGGCATTTCTTCAACAAAGGCACCTGGATGATGGGCAGCCTGTCGCCAGCAATGGTCTGGACAAGGGTGATGATCCCCGAGATGAAGAAGATCGTGCTAATCACTGCTTATGCCAGAAGAATTAAATGCACGGTCATTCGTTTAGAGCCATGAGGCAGCTTTCCCCTTCCTTCCATGTACCAATTCCGCAACATTGGTGCAATAAGACATTTGTGTGTTTGTCGACGGCCTACCTGCTGCCAGATCTTCGGGCGTGCCACCCATGGGAGGTATTATGAGGAAAGGAATCAGGACTGTGGATCCAAGCATAGTGAGATAGTGCTGCACAGTCACCAAGAGGGCAGGTCAATGTCTACATGCAAAACAGCTTGAGGGCAGAGTTGTATTGGAACAGAGTCAACCTTGACATTCTGCATAAGAGAACAGATTTACCTGGAAACCGAGCAGAATAGTCTCATACCACACGGGCACATCAAGTATTCCATAGCGCACTGCACAAGTCCCAAGAAACGATCAGTCCTTTAGCACTCATCAGACATTCGCAGCTTGTTTGAAATTGGTTGTATGGAGATGACAATGCTTACTGTTTGAGATGTCTTCGATGACTGGCTCCCTCTCCACCACCACAGGTACCTCGGACTTCTGTTGATCTGCTTCTGTTGAGTGCTTCACAGGTCCAGCCTCGCTGTCCATCTTCCAGAACGCAGAAACTTTGATCCCAAATCCTGCTGCTGAGCCACTACACATTTTAAACACTTATAGCACGACTGTAGTGAAAGAATTGGAGAAGAGTCAGTGAAAACCCTAGCAATTCGACCAAACACCCATCTATATCACGATCTGCACGAGGAAAAACAGGCTATAAACAATTGAATCAAGACCTGGTACCTTCCTTCTTAAATCGCTTGATGAGCGCTTCTGGAGTCTGGAAACAGCTGACGCAAGCGGTCAACCTCGGCTTACGCCCAAACGCTGTCAAGCCGCCATCAACAGATAGATGCCACGTTTCACTCCTCTACGAATATCTCAAGCGCTGTATTCTGGATCAAACCGCGGATTAGATGGTGCAAGATCATCAACTTCGGGTGGCAGGCAGCACGTGGATCACATGCCTCCAGCTGTTCGACGGCGAGAAAACGTCCTCCAATCCAAGATTTTGGGCTGGCAGCTTGTCCGGAAGTCACTCCAGCACTCTTACGGGATTTCGCTGTGTCTATGTCAGTGGTCTCTATCATTTAATTGATTGAGAAGGTGCAATAAGCTGATTACGAGTCTGGGCTGACCAGGTGGTGACCAGGTCGCGAGTCCAAGGTGACAACGATGCTGGTTCGACAGGAGGTTCTGATGCAAATTTAGAGGTCAATTTCTCGAAAATTTGGCGACATGAGCGTGGAATGGAAGGAAAACCACCTATTAAGGTACACCTATCAATTGTCTAGTGAGGTTAGTTCAGTGATCTGAAAGGCACTGATTGAATAACAGCTGGCATATCACCTTTGGGATGCGCTTTCCAGGGACTGGAGCAATCCACCACCGTGGCCAATATTCGTGTTCGGAAAATGGCTGATCACTCTACTAAGGATGTTCCTGGAATGGATCCAGCCCCCGCCCCTGACGATCTTTGATAAACAGAGGGGCGCTTGGCAAGCACAGGCAATCAGCTGCCAAACACTTGAAACTTTGCTTGCCCATGACAGTGGACGTGACAGGTTGATCTCGTGTGCAGTTCTTGGACTCCCTGAGTCGCTCGCCTTGTGATGAGTAACGCAGCTGACAAGGTGACCTTGTGCAGATACTGTACACTGTGGCTCATCTGGGCATAGCTGATGAGCTAGGCAGGAAAGGACCACAGACAGCAGATGCCCTGGCAAAATCGCTAGGTAAGTTCTCAAGCCAACAATGCGCACCAAAATGCCAGAACACCTAGACGCACTTCCCTGACATAATTCAAGCATTTTGACAGATTTTTCCATACATCATCCCATTGCTGCAGGTGATTTGACAGTCATTCAATCTGCGATTTGTTGGGCGCAGGGCTTGACAGTGAGCGATTGTACAGAGTACTGAGAAGCGCTGTTCAGATGGGAATCTTCACAGCGGTCAAGCCTTTGGACAGGGGAGGGCCAGCACGCTTCAAGAACAACCGCCTGTCTGCTGTGCTCAGAATTGACCACCCGAACTGTCTGCGAGACATGGTGAGCCCCCATTCCCTTCCGGCTTGTTCATGCTGTTGCCTTTACTCATCACCTGCGCGCTCTGTGACTCTTTCCCTAGGTTGATTTTCATGGACAACGGAGATCAATAGATGCTCACCCTGTGGGACAAGAAAGCCCTGGGGCGGTTCTGCTTGGGCTTGGGATTGAGAACGCATTTTGGGATGTGCAGGTTCTGCACCAGACGGATCACAACAAGCCGGCCTGGGATGAGCTGGCGTGGGCGGTGCGCACCGGAGGCAAGGCCTTTGAGAAGACGCACGATGGGCTGTCGGAGTTTGAGTGGCTCAAGCTGGACCCCAAGGAGGAGGACAAGTTCTCCAAGGCCATGAAGCAAGTGGACAACATGGGTACGCTTGACCCAGCAAAGTTCCCTTTCAGACAATCTCTCTTACCTGCAAAATTATCCTTAATGTGTCAGAAGGAGCTAGGAGATAGCCTGACAGGGCCACGGATATGAGGGGCTTTGAAGCCATGATGGATCTCAGTCAGGCTTCAAAAAATTTAATGGCAGTCTGGGGTGGTGTGGGAGGGCCGGGCGATATTTATGCTGACCCGCAGTGATCAGACTACCACAACACTCAGATCTATTTCCACCTTGTTTACATGCATTTTTGGGCCAGAAAAGTATTTTTGACAAACACTTGACGGAATGCAGACACATGGCAAGTTTGTGATATGAAGATGGGCAGTGACAACCTGCCCACAGGACCAATGAGCTTCAGCTCCCAGCAGGTCTCTGAATTTTAACAAGTAATGTGCAGGGACGAATGCGATGGCGACTGACTACAAATGGAATGCGCACTCGCGCATCGTGGACATTGGCGGCGCGTACGGCTCTTTCATGGCGCACCTGCTCACAGTCAACCGCAAGCCGCGAGGGGTCCTCTTCGACCAGCCCCAGGTGATGCATGACACACCTGATGTTACTCATCTATGTTACTCCTTTCTTGGCGCTCGCACTGCCTGGCTTGTCTTGCATTCTAACTTGTGTGTCTAGAACGGCGCAAACCAATCCAATACACACACAGCAACGTGCAATTTCTCTTAGCTCTTACTGATGAGAAGCAGAAGACCTGTGGTGGCAAAAGACCGCTGTCAGGCCACCATTACAAATTTCCGGCCTTGCCTGACGCTGTCCGCATAAATTAGAATTGGCCACGTCTGAAGGCCTTGGGCATGCAAATGTGTTTCTGTGGCATCACTTGCAATGGCTGGTATCCTGCAGGTCATCGAGAGGGCCAAGGAGATGTGGGCACAGAACGCGCACTGGTCCATGCTTAACCCCCGCCTGGAGTTCGCTGCTGGGGACTTCTTCAAGCCGGGTGCGGAGCTCTGCCTTTGCACCAAGCCATCACACCGCCCTCAGCAGCCTCCTTTTGGGCAATGTAATCTAAGCAAGACAGAATGCAAGACATACAAGGGGTTGCAGGCACCAACAAGGGAGAAAGGGCTGCCTTGCAATATAAAGAGCAGTGCCTTCACAACACAAACATTCCCCGACCCAGGAGCACTGGTTATCACATTGCAGGATATAGAATCAGTCCTACTCTGTGGAACGTGACGTGAAGGGCAAGCTGTGCCTGGCCTTGATGACAAAGTTGCTGCATGCAGAGACGATGCCCAAGGCCAAGGATGGGGACGTGTACATGATGCGCCTCATCCTGCATGACTGGGATGACAAGGACAGCATCGCCATCCTGTCCAGCATCCGGCAGGCCATGGGCAGCGCCAAGGCCAGGCTGCTCATTGTGGAGGTGGGTCCCCCGCTGCAGCAGCAATTTAGTGCAAAGGGCAGTGGCCGCTGAGAGAAACAAAGGGAATGTCAGACAGGGAATCTCAGATGGATGCCAGCGAGACCAGAGGGACGCTTGCTCACTGACATTACACTATAGCTCTCTGGCAGATGGATCATAGGGACCTTCATGCCCACATGTCCCAAACCATTTGTGGGCAAGAAAGAAAATGAGTCTTGTGGATGCTGGAAGATTTGGCCACCCATGGGTAGTCTGCAGTGGCTTAGTTTGAGATGTTTTGTGCAGACCACAATTGGAGAGGAGTTTGCGGATCCCCTGTTCCAGCGCGCACTGCTGGATGTGCACATGATGGTGGCGCTCAATGGAGCAGAGAGGACAGTGGCGCAGTGGTGAGCCGCCCTCTGCTTGTCATGGCTGACTGCAGAGTTACAGGTCATTATCTTTGCCATGTGAATATCACCAGGGTATGCTGTATGGTGCTTGATAGCATTGGCGTGTTGTGGCTGCAGGAAGCAGATGCTGGGGGAAGCAAACTTTACTTTTGCCCGCCACATTCCCACCCGCAGTGTGTTCTCCATTGTGGAGGCATTGCCGGCATGAGGAAGTTGGTAGCTAAAGACATCCCACACCATAGTTCACTTATGTCTCAGAGGAGATGCTCAGCGCTTTGTTGCCTGAAGCCCTCTCTTAAACAACTCCACTGAGGAATGCTAAGCAATCCCTTTTCAAATTCAAGATGCTTCATGATGCTTCAAGATCCTTGCTATTTGTGCAAGACAGGCCTGTGTACATATACAGCTGTCTTTCATCTAAAGAGGGGCCAAGCAGTGGACGCATTCATGAATATCTTGCAGCAAAGTGGTGACATGTTGAATGAATTTCCAGATGCGAAGCTCTTAAGATCCGATTCATGCACATGTCAGATCGCTGAGAAAAGTGCCAGAAGTGCCACCTTTTGTGCCAAATGTAAAGGATGACCTGCAGAGGCTATCAGTATAGGTGTCGGAAGAGTCTTTACGTAAACATGTATACATGCCTTACAAATCAGAATGTCTGTGTAGCCCCTCTAACAACTCTTGACTCTGACGACTCGCGGCCAGTCCCAAAATTCAAATTTAGCAACTTGTGGAGATTCTGCACCCTTTCCTCTTGCCCATAATATATTTTGGACAGCGTGCACATGCTTGAAGCATAGCACAAAGCCTACATATGATAAAAACCTGTGTGCAGCAGGATTGCCTGTAAGGATAAGTCAAGTTGAATGACTACACCAGATTGCTCAAAACAATATATTGTTTCTTCCACAGCGAAAGGCTGCCGCCTTTAGTCGACACATACACTCAGCACTCTGCAAGCCCTTTGCACAACCTCACCACACCCTTAATAGGTCTGATGAAAATGTTCTTGAGTTCCTAAGGAGAGAGTTCTGAATCACCCAGATGCAAGACTAGTACTCCCTGAATACATGTGCACACCGGTCCCTGCCGGCTGCTGCTTGCCCATGAGCTCCGTACTGACTGCAAACTAAAAAGCTTGCCATCAGCACCCACCATCTACGATGCTGAGTGCAGACAACCCTTCAAGGGAGAGAAAGGGCTTGCTGTGCACACTCAGATCAAGACAACAACTCGTGGAACATCTGACAGACCTGACCTGACTGTGCTGCTGGGCACTGCAGCCCATTAAAAACACATGTTCCCACTTTCCACATGCCGGCATGATGTGAAAACAGGGAAAATTATGGATGTCTGGGGCATGCGTGCTCGCATCGTTCGTCCCACACGACTGCAAGCTCATCCTAAGCACAATCACTGCACAAGCACGAAGTGCCAGCCAATGGTCCCGACAGTGCCGGAAGCGCTCCTACGCTGAAGTGACCACAGCATAGCACGCCTCACGGTCATGCCCCAGAGGTAAACGCACTGTTCATGCGCTCAGTGTAGGCAAAGGCACTGCTGAAGGGATTGACCGGGGGCTGGACAGCGGCTGGCTGGGCCGGCTGCGGCTGCTCAATGCTGCTGGCAGCCGCCGCAGGTACCTGCTGCTTGACCTCCGGCAGCTGGCTGGGCGCCGGGCCGGCCAAGTTCATGCCGCCGAGTTTGTTAGCAGCGTTCAAGATTGCTTGCCCCGGCTCCTCGCTGTGCTCGCGGAGGAGGCCGTCAATGGTCGGCGGTTGCTCTGGGGGCGTTGCCGGCCCACCGGACGCCGCCTCCACGCCCTTGGCCGCCGCTATCGCCACGCTCGCCAGAGCCGGCTGCGGCCCGGGCAGGTTGGCGGCTGACGGCGACTTTGAGAGAGCAGTTCCCGCCGGAGTCCGGGCCGATCTGGCGCCAGGTGGCTGCTGTTCCAACCCCTCGCCGCCTTCCAGGATTGACTGCCGCACCGTGGCCTGCCTCGGCAACTGCGCTGCACTTGGCGGCTGCATTGCCTGCACCAACCATGGGTTAACGGTGAGACCTCCCCCAAAAGGTGCCTTTGCTTTTTGCAGCAGCCAGCAGATCACACCCCCAACACAAGGCACCTCTTGCCTGCAACACACCTGTTGCACCTGCTTCACACGAAGTCTGCCAGACTGGGGACTGGGTTACCTTTGCTGGGCTACCCATGCCGGGCCGGCCGGAGGGAATTCCGCGTGCGTCCAGCTCCGACGAGCTGACCGAGGCGCCCACGAGGCTCCTGGGGCGCATTCGCGGCGGCCTCAGAGCCTGGCCCATCACCTTCAGCTCCCTCACAATCTGCACCGCAGCCATCACAAAACCTCAGTCGAATCTTTGAGCAACCCACCATAATGCAGTGCCAGTCATGTCCCCCTGCCATACACTCCCTCCCTTGAAGACTCTTGAGTGAAGAGAGCATCTTCTCTGGAGGACCTCTCCCTTGATTTAAGCGGACTAACCTATGATCTGATGATTCGTGCATGCACGTGGGGCATTGAGGGGGAGATAGGCACCTCTGCGAAGGAGGGCCGCTTCTCGGGGACCTCCTGCCAGCAGCGCTCCATGAGGGAGCACCAGCCGGGCGCGGGCTCGGGCACGGGCTCGTACTCCCACTTTGGCGAGTTGGGCAGCGTCGGCCGCAGGCCGCCCCCTGTCAGCGTGATCTGATGCAGCAGCGCGTGGTAGTTGAGGCCCTCATACGGCTCCCGCCCCGACCACAGCTCCCACAGCACCACCCCAAACGAGTACACGTCCACCTGCGCGCCAGCCAGCCAACGTGAGCTGTCGCGACTTTCCAACCAACCTGCAATGGTGAGCATCACTGAACACAATGGTAACAGCGCCCCAAACCTTGCCATAGGAAGATACAGAGTGGTGACTTGGCCAGCCTCACAATGCATACCGGGCCAGCTGCCAACACATGGACATCCAGAACAAGTTTGTGAGGAAGCCCGGGCAATTGGCGGACCTTTTCTGTGACGGTGTGGGGCGTCTTGATGATCTCTGGGGCGATCCAGGGCAGCGTACCGCGCTGACTGGTGACATTGCTAACGTAGGTGTCGCGCTTCTGCTTAGACAGGCCAAAGTCGGACACCTTGCACACAGCGCGCCGGTCGCGGTAGCCAAGCAGCAGGTTGGCGCTTTTCAGGTCAAAGTGCACGATGCTCTTCTGGTGCAGGTACTCCATGCCCTGTGGCCAGGACCACACCCAGTCAGCACACATGCCTCACTTGCTGATATTGCAGTCCCCTTAGTTTAGCATCAAGAGCTGACTGACACTTACATCTCCCTGTCAACCCGTAAGGCAGAGCCAGGCCTGTATTCGCGCCCCCACTTCTATCCAACTCTTTAAAATTAAAAATGAGTGCATCCAGAACGTCAAGTGTAAGCGCGCCACGATCCATATGAGCTGGCACACTATAGCAGCAGAAGTCAACCCTGAAAAAGAAGCTTTGGCAGCGCAGCCTCTTGCCATGCACATAGGGCAGTAGCACTGAGCGCACCTTGGCGGCATCCATGGCGACGACGACACGGTGCATGTTGCCGCTGACGACGTCTGACTTGCGCGCGAGCGCCTGCTTCACGCTGCCCTGGCTCATGAACTCTGTGACGACCGCTGGTGGCCGCAGGTTGCCGCACCGGCCCATGTTGGCCCCACTGGCCATCGAGATCGGCTCCACGTCCTCCATTACAAGCCTGCCGTCCTCGTCTGTCTCCTGCACCAGCCGCATGCAACATGTTGGCCGGATCTCAAACAAATTGCAAGAGTGAGGAATGAACGGCAGGCGCACTGTTCTTCCCCTCAGCGGACAAGACCAGCTCTACATATCATGTCACCTCGCCTCTTCTACACAAGGATGACTAACAAAGTATGTGGTATGTCTGCAGCACCGGTGAATATATCTGTGCATCCCAAGCCAACTCACAGATTCAACCTTCGGTGGCAGGCTTGGCCACATTTTCTATGCTTGCCACGCCATATGCAGAACCGCGAAGCATTTAGCTGGCCTGCCGACAATACCAGAAAAGGCGCAAGGTCAGCAAGGGGGCGGGGCCATTTCAAGCGACATGAAATGCCGCGCAGAAGACCACTGCAGCTGGGAAAGCGCACCATCTTGGGCAGGACAACGCCGTACACCCAGACGACGTTGGGGTGGCGCAGGCTGGCCAGCAGATCGGCCTCGCGCATGAGGTCGGCCATGGCCGCCTTGCTGGCCGAGCCGTCCGAGCCGGAGAAGAACAGCGACGGATTCAGGCACTTAATCGCCACCTCGCTGCTGTGCCACCTGCCCAGATACACCTGCGCAGCAATAGTCTCTGTATCAGCACCTGTCAAATCCCCACACAAGATCATGATGGTCCCTCAACATACACTTTGCCATGCATGATTGGCGTTCCAAGGGGAATATGAAGTCTTCCATCCACAATACCATGAAGGTTGCTCATGCAGAAAGTACTGACATCCACAAAAGGCATTCAAATGGGCATATAATACGAGTGGATAACACGGCTTACCTCTCCATAGCCGCCGCTGCCCAGGAACTTCGCCATGGAAATCTCATGGGCATGGATGATTTCCATGCGGCCCGCCATCTGGCCAACGCTGAACTCCTCCTTGTGGGGAGCTGGTGCCACCTCACCAGAAGAGACAGCATCACCTGCCAACACAATCAGCTCTTTCAATACATCGTTCTCTGCAAAGACTCCATGCCTCTCCTTGTCAGGGATCAAAAGCAAGAGGTATGCGAGGGGCCCACAATTGGAAAAGATTTTGTTGCAACAGGCCAAGGCTGAGGAGGCACTCAACAATGTCATCAAAGATGCTTACATCCATCTATGCTAAGACTCTGTGTCTCTCCTTGTTGAGGAGCAAGCAACAGGCATGCGAGGGGCAGACAATTGCAGTAGGTTTGTGGCAGGAGGCTGAGGCCGAGGAGGCACGCACCAATGTCATCAGAGATGCTGGCCGACTTGCGACCATCGTCACAGGGCTCCTTGCTCCACGCCACATACACATGCAGCTTGTACGACGTCCCCTTGTGGTGCTCCGCAAAATCGGCCCACTGCAAGATCGATAGAAAGTACACCGTCAGCTATCCTGCCACATATGGTAGATGCATGCGCTGACAGCAGAAGCAGGATAAAAATTGACTGGCAAAAGAGGAGAGTTGACTTTTGCGGAAGGTCATTTTCATAAGAACAATTCCTTCAAAATTGACGTCCAAAGTTGTCTACTTTTATTAACCCAATTGTGATGTCAGCACAGCCCACCTCATCAAACATGAGCTGGACGTCCTCGTCGTCTAACAGGTCCACGTACACAGTTGGGTCGCTGGGCAGCTGGTACTTGAGGTCCATTGCCTGCATACAACGGTGACAGGAACCCTATAGAAAAAGACACCCACATTCATGCATTGACACCATCCCAAAAACCCTTCCTGGTGCTTCCCAAAGTTGACATGAAGTTGCATCTGGGCATTTTAGGGGGGGAAAGAAATGCAACGCATGCTCACGTCCGGGGGTCCCGACATGGATCTGGAGGAACTTGGTCTGACCACCACGCGCTCCAGGGCCTCCTTGAGTGACGCCAGAGAGAACCAGTTGGACACGCTGACCAGCCTGGTGTCGCCGCCCTCATACTCGAAGTGGCCGCCAGGCTGCCGGATGAAGTTGCCGTTTGAGCTGCACACCACCCTCACCTGCAGTCGGGCAGGGCAAGGCTTCAGCAATGCAAGAATTGGGACATAGAGAATCTCGTCAGGACAGAGTCAACACCTCTGGCCCCCACATGCACAATCAACCAACAGTCATGCTGGACTGTGCTGATTTTCAGTAGCAAAGCCAAGCCACAGCTTCCTGTCAAAGGCTGACCTTGGTGGAGAGCTTGCTCTCCAGGCCGCTGCTCTCGGCCACAGGCGCTTCCAGGGGGTCGCTGGGGCCAGCCAGGCTGGCCGAGTCCAGGTTGGTGGTTCGCATGCTGCCGTCCTTGCTGGGATCGCTGGGCATCGCTGAGAAAGTCTGCACACTGCTGTACCTACTGGGCTCGCTAGGTGCTATGCTGGGTACTGCAGAGTACATGTCAACTGCAGAGTTGGCCTGCGGCTGGCTCTGGCGGGGCACCAGGAGGGCCTGTGGAACACAAGGCGGTAGAGAATCAGACACAAAGCAGACAGCAGAGTAAAAGCCACCTGAGTGGCATGCCTACTCACTGCCTCCCTAGCAGCTGTCATGGGGAAAACACCACCCTGGCCTCAAAACAACAGGGTAAAGGGGCAAGGCAGCGGGTCATGTGTGTGGACAGGTTGATTCCATTTTCGACAGAAATGCTCACGGATGCCATCTGCTGTTGATGTTGCTGGTGCGCAGCATGTGCAGCGTAGTACTGGTGCAGAAGTTCCACCTGTGACAGACCCAGGGAGGGCTGGGCAGCCTCCCCAGGGCTCCCAGCCTGCGCGAAAGATGGCAGCTCCCCTATTACCGGCCTGACGGGCTCCGTAGCGCCGATCACCGGAAGCGCCGCCGTCTGCATGTGCGCCGAGATCATGCTCTGGCTGTTTCGCATCGCCAGCAGCTGCCGCGCGTCCTGCACATGCTGCGCCTGGCCCCCGGGCGCGCTGAACCTGCGCAGCCGGTCCTCTGTCGCCCCAGTGTAGATGTCGGCCGTGCCGTACCCAGCCGGCAGCGCGCCGATCTGCGAGAACTGCCCGACCATGTGGCCGGCGTCGTTGCTGAGAGTCTGCGGCATGGGCGCCGAGTACACGCCGGCCGCCGGGGTCGCGCCGGCCTGGGCCGGGAAGGGCCCTATCATGCGGCTGACGGGCCCGTTGAACTGCGGCGCTGCCCGCAGGAACTGCCCCGCCGCGCCCATCATTGCCGCGCTCCCCTCAGGGATCTGCCCGATGCTGCCCAGCGGCAGGCCCCCGACCATGCCTGCCTGCAGCGGCGCGTGCATGGTGGGGAGCTGGCCCACCATACCCTGACGCTGAAACTCTGAGGACGCGCGCCCGCACCGGGGGCGTCCCTGGTACCCCACGCCGGCTGACCTGTCCATTGAGTCTCCCATGTCGCTGTAGGCTTTCTTCGTAGGCGACGTGGGCAGCTGCATCCCATAGTTGGTAATATCGCTGGGCTGATCGTCTGTTGTGGGCGACATCAGCCCGTGCCCCCAGCTCTCGTTGGTTGTGGCCTGGCTGTGCCAGTGCGTGTCGGGGAACTGCACTGGGTAGTCCAACTCCGCGGACAGCGCAGCGATGCCCGAAACTGCTTGCTCTGCTGACACCTGACCAAAGGCGGGTGCTGAACCAACCCCCCCCAGGTGCTGCGGGAGGCAGCCTGCTGCTAGCTGCTCCTGTACTCCAACCTCTCCAATGACCTTGTTGGCTCTGAAGAGTGCCTGAAGCTCTGCTCTATTTATCAGTGAGTTGCTGCCGCCCACAAAGCGTCCAAGAACCTCGTGCTGCTCTGTCAATTTTGGCTCAAGCGCTCTCAAGTTTGCTGCTGTGAGGGCGTGCGGTTCCGAATGCTGGCTAACCGATCCATGCGAATTGGGCATCATAGAATTGGAGTCCGCTCAGGAGAGGCAGAGCTTGGAAGGCCGCCCCATTTGTACTTCGCGGCGCTCCTCAGCGTCCCTGGCTCGCGTGCCCTGGATCAGAACACCAGGACACATCACAGATGTACACACACAAGCAGCATGTGCATCGCTGGGCGCTGTGAGGCCGGCAGGACCTACAGCCTGTGTACTGACACCTGGGCAGCTTCCATCAATGCCGCTGAGGGGCTCCCCAATGATGCCGCCTACGCGGGACGCCTCAACGCAGCACGCTCGGTGCCAATGCCATTCCTAGCCGACAAAGGGCGTGGAAATGCCACCAGGGACGGGCACCTGCCGTTCAGGGGTGGTTGAGCCTCTTTGTGTACCTCGGGCAGCGTTGCTGCAAGAACTTGCGTCAGGCACAGAAGGCCCGCAGCACCGACTCCAGGCTTGACAGAAACTGTGCTGGCATCACACATCCACGAATACTAGGAAGAAGTTGCTTGCCAGTGCTTGAGTGCACCATGAGAGCCAGCAGACTTCACCAAAGAAGCTGCTATTGCTAAAGACAGCACATAGTGCAGTTTTAAAAAAGCTCACCGTTCTCCGCTTCCGTTTTTGGCACTTCTGTGATCACTGGGCTGATCCCACTCCTCTCCTCTCCCCACAGCCCGAGCTGCGCAGGATTGACAAGCGCCGGGTGGTGAGGTGGTGCTCGGCGACACAAATCACCCTCGCCCTGGAGGCCTCACACGCTGCTCGCCCTTGATCTGCACAAGCCCAGGCCTCTCGAAACTGGGAATTTGTGCGGATGGGGTTCTATCTGGTAGCCAACGCACTTTTTGGCTTATGTCGCACTTTGCTGGGAAGGAACGCCGTTGTTGCCATCGGCAGGCGACAACCATCGAATTCCTGGGGCTGAGAAATGTTCCAACTTCGGGGCCTTCCTTGGAAAAGTGCATGATCATTGCCTCCTCCTGAGGTCCTCTATTGATTTGTAAGACAATAAAGTCACTCCACGGCCGGTAAACTGCAAAGGCTGCCACTTGCGTGTGTGTTTAAGTCGGTGCGTGGGTTGCAACTGCTGTAAGTACAGGGGAAGGGGGCCGATGAATTGGCAGCAACATCGCCCAGCAGATGGTCGCTCATCAAGTTATCAAAGGGTATCATTGATCCCTCCTCACAAACGCATGGAATGTTACACCTTTTGACCACAAAATATTTCTGACCTTGGTGCTGGTACGGCTGCAGCATTCAAGAGGCAGTGCTCTCTCATAAACAGCCAAAAAGGATCCAAATTTTACCCCCGAAAATGAAACAACTCAGCTAAATATGCTTGTTCTGGAACAGCATTTTGGGGGTTGTCATTCAATTAGCTAGAAGACCGCTCAAGGATGGCGCAAAACGATCTCGGTCCATTTTGCATTGAGGGCGTGAACATTGAACATGCGCAAGGAGCAACTCTCGACCTCTCGAAATGTAAGACCCACTCTGCGCATCGCTTGGCCAGGCAAAGAGAGGTCTGTAATGACCCTCCCACTCTCTGTCGCCACACACAGCGCTCTGCGTCAACCTCACCCTCCATCTGCTCTACCACGGCACGCCCAGCTAATCAAATCCCCCTGCATTGCAAACAACACTGACTGAGCCTTCCTGCATGTTTATCAGACATTGGCCAGTCTACCTTGGGCATCACCTCACATGATAGGGCCCTTGACCATGGTTTTCAACATGGTGTTTGCATGCAGACACCCTGCTTCAATTTAGACAATGAGGAATGCACACATCAAAGCAGGGCGAGCGCCAGGGAAGGAGAAATGGCTGCCTCGCAGGGTACATGCAATGCGTGCAATATTCATGACACCTCCGGCCCAGAGGCATGATTGGTGGCATTAATGCACTCAAGTGTGTCATCTGGTAACAGAGAAGCCTGGTAACAGAGAAGCCAGGGCGCACTGTGTAAGTGGGCGCGGGTGACGCTTTGGAGCGCTTTGACAAAGGCGGCCGTCCTGAGGGGCAGCTTCTTCTGGCGGCTGATCTCCCAGATCTGCGCAAAGGCCTCTGTCATCTTCAGGTCAAGCCGTTTGTTGACCTCCTCCTCCTCCCAGCGGAAGTTCTGCAGGTTCTGGACCCACTCAAAGAAGCTCACTGTCACGCCGCCTGCACACCCCATATAAAGGTCTTCAACAGCTGCCAAGAAGCCCTTCCTGACACCTGGGCACTGCATTCTCTAGCACGTGTTCAGCGCACATCAAAGACTTAACAGTGTGCACCGCTGTGAAGGCTACCCATATCAAGCATTCATGGGCACGATGAGACCTGTAATACCCATCAAAAAGCCAGACTAGGGCTGCAGAGCTTTAATCAACAAAACAGCCTTGCATGGGGTATATGGCATGAATGGGCAGCGATAAAAATATCATATCATAAAAAGACATATAGGGGGCTCTAAAGAGCAGAATAGTATGGGGGCTATGGCGTGCATGGATTGTCAGGCTCCAAACATGTGTCAGATATGCTTGGCAAAAGGTACAATACCTCCGTTGGTGTAGATGTCTGGCAGCACAACAATGCCGCGCTCGCGCAAGATCTTGTCGCCCTCCGGAGTGGTGGGGCCATTGGCAGCTTCCACCACGTACTTGGCGTCCACCTGCCCAGCCGTGTCGGCATTGATAACGCCCTCGATGGCCGCAGGCACAAGGACGTCGCAAGGGATGCTCAGGATCGTGTCCTTGTCGATCGCCTCCCCTGCACACAGCAGCAGCCCGAATCAATATTCCTAGACCTCTGTGGTGCGTTTGCATGACGCTGGGAGCTGCTAAAGATGAATGGCTATGCAAAGAAAGTATCCTGCTTCTGTCGTATCAGGTGGAAAGACTGAGAGAAAAAGAGCAGCTCGCGTTCCCAATGCACAGGAGTCCCTCTGTTTGGTTGGGCGCAAGTGTTTGGGTGACATGAAGCACCTTCTGAAAAGGCGCTGAGCAGGTCGCCGTCAGCAATGTGGCGACGCAGGGCCTTGATGTCCAGCCCATTCTCGTTGTAGACCGCGCCAAAAGCGTCCGATACCGCAATCACCTTGCCGCCATGCTCCTCAAAGATCTCCGCAGCCCAGGAGCCCACGTTGCCAAATCCCTGAGGACAACAATGACCTTGCTACAGGGGTGCGCATGCATGCAGCGGAGCATAGCAGAGCATAAGGTTAGCGTCGATGTCACCGGCAATGCTATTGTACATCATGCGGTGCTTGATAGAATTGCTCTTGCCCGGGCCCTAGAGATTGAAGGGGGGGGCCCACCTGGATGACAAATTTCTTGTCGGTAATTGACCCGGCGCCTGTGGCCTTCAGCATCTCGCGCGTGGCAAAGACTGTGCCCCGCCCAGTGGCAGCTTCCCTGCAAGAACAGAAGCGCAGACCTCACAATATACGCTTCCGTCTCCATATGGCTGGCTCTCAGCACGGTGTACTGGGGAATAAATTGCAGCAACAAGATAGCTGCAGACCTGCCATAGCTGCCGTGCAGGTGCACTGGCTTGCCGGTGACAACGCCTGGAGAGAACCCGCTGAACTTGGAGTACTCATCAAAGAACCAAGCCATGACGCTGGCATTGGAGCCCACATCTGGTGCAGGGATGTCCACCTGGGGACCGATGGTGTCCTTGATCGCCTGCACAGATCAGCGATCACAGGCCTTAGACACTGCATTGCAATGTCAAGCTGGCGGCAGGCCTGCTTGTTTGTTGAGCATGCAGCACCAGATAGCATTGCGATCGCTGCGTAGATGCAGGAACAGGGTTGCTCTGCCCACAGGAGGCAAGCCACTGGAGAGGGTACTGCAAAAGGCAAGCCGCAGAGGGTGCTGACCTGGACTAGCTTCCTGGTAAGCTTCTCCAACTCGCGCTCTGACAGGAGCTTGGGGTCGACAGAGATGCCGCCCTTGGCCCCGCCGAAGGGGATGTCCATGACAGCTGTCTTCCACGTCATCAAGGATGCCAAACTGCACACCACATGGGCGATCAGTTTATACCTATAGTGGCTGTGCTCCCATTGCTGCTTTCAGGAGTGCGATTGCACTGCCTCGAAGACAAAAACCACCCATAAAGCACGCTGCATGTGGCATAAGAGGGGGTGGCAATGGCTCACCTGCGCACATCATCCAGATCCACTTTGGGGTGGTATCTGAGGCCGCCCTTGTAGGGCCCACGGCTGTCATCGTGCTGCACTCGGTAGGCATTGAAGGTCTCGATCTCGCCGTTGTCCTTGGTGATGACGAGCTCCACTAGCACCTCCCTCTGGGGCGTCAGCAGTAGCCTCTGCAGCTTCTGGGGGTACTCCAATTCCTTCAATGCCTGCAAGACAGGTTGCAAAGGACATTTGTATTGTGGAATTTCTACCAGGAGGGAGGCCCCTCTGACCAAGCAGGCTGAGTCAGGGTCCAACAGCCCATATAGGGCAGACGGATTTGGAGCAACGCTCTGTTATTGCAAGAGAGAATCAGGATTGCGTGTAGATGCTTTTCTGTGCAGAGACAACATAACGATGAAATTGTTTCCGTTTCACTGATACGACCCAGCTCGATCTTCTTTACTAGTCAGCAGAAAATTGGCGCGTGGGGTGCCAACCGCAGGAAGACATGGCACGAGAACAAGGCATTTGTCAACTTGAAAGCCTGTTATATTAATCGTCTGCAGTTAATCAAGCACCTCCTTGATGAAGTAGTTTGTATTTGCCGACGCGCTGTTCTGCCTCTTCTGGAGATCACTGTGGCGCAGACTTGTCAAGCACGGCGCTGCAACACATTGCTGCAATCGTCCCAGGAGACCAGAGCTTCTTTTCAGAGCGTGCATGACGGGCGTTACTCACTTCGATTTGGCATATACCCCGATGGTCCTCCCTATCAAGTCTTAGACGTGCAAAGTCCTCTGTATGCAATGCCCAGGAATCAGCAAAAGACTGAATTATGCTTCTATCAATGATAAGGGTTCAATTGCAACTACTTCTGCTCCGCTGAAAGTTCAAGCAGCGATTGCTCGATCTGAGTCATCATGTCTACGTAGAAAGCTGAGCGTTTCCAGATGAAGGCGTTCCCTGCCTGGTGCCACGAAATGCTCGAAATTTGCAGATCAGGAGCGATTTGCGGTAGCTATGATCCCACAAAGCATCAGAAATAAGCTTTCTGCTAGCGTGTCACTGTCCGAGCTTGGTTCCCTTGGAAGTTCTGCATCATTCACAGATCGGCATGTAACTCGATCCCTGCGAAGATTCGCTTGCTACACTAGCTGGAATGCCCACAGATCTTTGAGAAGTAACCTAGTGAAGTGCTATGTAGATACTGGTATACGAGTGCGCCAGGCACGCATCGAGGATGCCAAGGCAGTCGCAAGTGTTTGTGCGGAGGTCAAGGATGTGCCTTTGCCTGTTGTAATGTCGTGCTTCTGCTTGTGCTCGTAGTACTATGCGGGCCTTTTTGAGACATGCTGCCAACGCAGGCTTTCGATTTTGGGCCAAATTCATTCAAGGCAAGGGAAGGGCGGGAGTCATGGTTGGGGTCAATGTTGATCCAGACAGCCAAGTTGGATTTGGAGAGGCAGGTCGTCAGAGCTCTGGAGAGCAAGCAGAAGGTGCAGTCTAATGACCTGTGCACTTATTACTGAATAGATTATACTGGGATCACATGTGCGGTCCTTCTAGCACTGTTTGTGTTGCTTTCCAGGCGTCCAGACAAGCTAGGTTGCTCCTGCTTGACCGCCAAGCGGATGACATGCGTGCTGAGCTTGCAGCGCTGCGAGAGGGGCGCCAGAGGAGGATCGTGCCGAGGATCTCGGCTGTTGAGAAGTGATCGTCACCTCCTGATGCGCCCTAGCCATGCATATAAAGCATAGATCCTCCAGCATGATATACAACAAATATCTGTGCCTACCTAACACACATCCGCTTGCTGCCAAGGTGACAGGAATGGGTGGGCTGCCATGCAGGGCACAGCAGCTGAGTCTGCAGAAGCGGAGGAAGTGTGCCTGTCTGGTGGCAGAGTCAGTGGCAGACAAGACCCTTGTCGGATGCGCATTCACATCTCTTGTGGCGCCCGAAGCGCTGCTGCCGCCTCCCTGGCCGACCACCAAGCCACTGCGCTTCTACATGAGCAATCTGGGCGTGCTGCAGAGCCACCGCAGGCGCGGCGTGGCTCTGGCTCTGCTCAAAGCCTGCGAGACTCTGGGTGAGACCCTTGAGCCTGCCACCACCTTCAAGACCTGCAGCCTGGCCATCAAAATTGCTTGCATGCGCAGCTGCCTTCCTTGTCATGGCTCCCTTGTGAGAGACTTATGATTAATGTTACTGTCGTTTCGGATTTATTGATTTGGCCCCGGCTGGCGGCTAGCGGTATAAATACAGAGCACCGTGCCCATGATTGATTGGGTATTGCTTGGATCTGGCGGGTCCAACAAGGGTTAGGATTGTCTGCAGGATGTATCTTGCCTTTTGGCAGGAAAAGCGTGTATAATGATAATAAATATTATTGTTTATGGGTGGGGCAGGGCGCAGGTGGGGGGAGGAGAGTGTTTGGCTGCACACTGAAGCAGACAATGCTGGCGCTAATGCCCTCTACCAGGCAGCAGGTTACAGCGTTCACTGTGAGAGGTCCCCAGGCATGTCTGGGATTTTTACCAATTTGTTTGGTATTGGCAGCAAGGACAGGCTTTACTGGAAACCTCTCCTGCCAGTGCAGAGTGCTCATCAGGGTGCTGAGGTGGCCCTGGATGACCTCCAAATAGAGGGTGCTGTCCGGGACAGAGACAAAGTCTTTGTTTGGGATGCTGTCACGATGAAGTCAAAGGAGGATCAGTAGTAGGGTTCTCTGCTACAGTTCTGGGAACAATTCCCAAAATAATGTGCCTGCTGTGTGTAGACAAAAGACTATATTGCACTGTGATATCCAACCCCAGTGAGGAGCGTGCAGACCTTGATTGATGACATGGGACTTGGCAGCTTTGTGCACTGTGCCACGTGGTGCTTCAAGTATTGGACCTCATCCAAGGTCGGGATGATCACATGACTGTACAGTGCCATATTGGTGCTTGTTACAAAATTCACTTTGAGATATCTTGCGTGACTCCGTCCAAGTTGCATTCAAGCCCCATCCAGTAAGTGGTAGAACCCACAGGACACAGTGCTATGTTATTGTCATTGACCACCATTGTTGAAGAAATTTGAGCTGACATCGTGCTATGAGTATCGGTGATAAATAAAGAGCATGCAAAACCGTTTTGTAATATGACCATGCATGATTTTAACAGAGTTTATGTTTCATTGATCATCAGTCTAGTAGATCCTGTACATCAAAGAGAATGTGCGAGCTGAGCTCTTTATAAGAATTCTTTATAAGAATTTGAATACCAAGGGGTCACCTGAGATGGTCTATGAGATGCTGTACATGTACAAAATTTAGACATCGCCTGCTCTCCTTAAGGTAACAATAGAAGACACAGATCTCCTAGCTAGGTCTATAGGTCTCTAAACAGAACCTACCACATGAGCCTCTAAGCCAAGGTCATTTGTTTAATTGACATACTATCAAAATCAAGCTCCAGAGTCCAAGGAATGAAATTGCACACAAGGACGGATTCTCTTGCAGATTCATCATGTTTGGATTGTTCCTTGTGATGCTAGCTTTGTGACTCTGAACAGTGTGAGCTCTATTACTCCACACGCAGAGTATCACTCAGCGGTAGACAGCGAATGCATCTGGCTTGGTGCCCACAGCCTCCTCAATCTTCTCCAGGACCTCAGGTGTCAGCATCGGCACCACATTCAGGGCTCCAAAGTTGTCCTTGATCTGCAGCACATAAAAGAAGCCCATGGGAACGCAGGATTTGCAGCGCCCACTTGTCTGTTGTGCGCACAATAAGGACCATATCTGACTCCCACACAACAGTAACTTTGAGAGAACATGCAGGATAAGGTTTATGCTCTTCACCAGTATTGACAGTAGACTTGAGGGCCCCTCACCTGCTCTGGCTTGGTGGCTCCAGTGATGACGGTGGAGACATCGCTGTTCTTCAAGCACCACGCGAGCGCGAGTTGCGCCAGTGTGCAGTCCAGCTCCTGCACAGATGCACAATCCCTTTCTTCAGAAACAAGGAAATATGCAATGTTGTACCTGTATCACTTCCTTTAGATTTAAACACCTTCATCTCGCTCGTTAAAGGTACAGCGACATGCAAAGAGTTGTATCGGCATGGTGACGAAACACGCTGCTATAAAGGAAGTCACCTTGGCAATGGGCTTCAGCTTGTCCACCCTGTCGAGGTTGGCCTCTATCAGCTTCTTCTCCTTGAGGCCCTGCTCCACAGAACACCAAGCACATTACTATTGGCTACACACTCAGCACCCATCTGCTCCACCACCACAAGCCTGCACTTCACCTGATCTGGTGCTGTGACAGTGCATGCACTTCATTGCCTGGAAAGAGTTCCCGGGCCTGTTAGATTATGAGCAGATCTCATGTACGGTGATGTGTACACCGTACATGAGATGCACAAGGCAGCCCTGTGAAAGCATGCGCCTCCTCTACTCACTGACTGAAGGCTGAAGGGCAATTTCATTGTAAAGACACATATAGAACAGAAAAAGACACACCTTGTACATCTCCAAAGCCAGGCGGCTGTCAGCGGGAACATGGTCCTTGGCGTACTTGCCAGTCAGCATCCCAGAAGCCAGAGGGCTCCAGGTGGTCAGGCCCAGGCCCACCTTCTTGTACAGGGGGGCATAGTCCACCTCCACCTGCTCATTAACACCAGCAATGTGAGCATTGCATTCGTGTTTGCATTTACATGCAAAGCCCAAAGGCCATTGTGTCCTAGAAGTCATCACCGCTTGAATCCGAGACAAAGTGCCCGATTGCTGTCACTTTCAAAGACACCTCCAGGTGCAGCAGCACTTCCACGCATGTCAGATGAAGGCAAAGATGTCCAGCAAAGGGCGTCCGGGTAAAAGCAAGGATGCAAGGCTATTCAAGGAGTGCAGAGCAATGGTGTAGCATGTGACAATGGCAGTGTTGGTGCAGGCATATAAGTGACCTTCTTCCTCTCGAGCAGAGAGTACTCGGGCTGCTCCATGGCGGGTCCAATGAGATTCAGGCGGTCTGCAATCGCCCAAGCTTCAGTGATCTGCTGAGCAGTCCACTCAGACGTGCCCCTGTATGCATGAAGCTCTGCAATGAGAAATCAGGGCATATCAGGGCATTTGCAAGACGATGATATTAAATACTGCATGCAAAACAGGGTCGGCCAAATTTCAGAGAAGGGTGTGTCGAACAAAAAATGCTCACCAGTAGAATGCCCAGCCCTGGTCGATGACAAAGTTCATGGCGCGCACAGTCTCCTCGATGGGAGTAGTGGTGTCGGGCCGATGGCAGAAAATAAGGTCCACGTAATCCAGCTGCAGACGCTTCAGGGATGCCTGCCAGAAACAAATTGTAAACTTGACAAGAGAGCATGCACGCCAGTTTGTAATTCAAACTTGTGTACCAAAGAGTGGAGAGGGTTATGGGCAATAATGGACCACAAAGACCTTTGTGAAGACTGCATTAGGGGATACTGAAAACGCTTTAGTCTTTAGTACACCGTAATTGCATGTGTGCACGGACCTTCATGCCCTCAATGATGTGCTTTCTAGAGAGCCCCTTGTCGTTCACACCCTTGCCGCCCCAGAAGATCTTGGTCGAAATTACATAGTCGCTGCGCTTCCATCCAAGCTCCTGTGAGCAGGGAGAATGATTTTGCAGTGATTTACCCACCGCTGATACCAAAGCACAGTCTACAGATAGCATGCCAAGACATGGTGGTAACTTAGCATAATGCCAGAGAACCTGACTAGCCATACCTTGATGGCAGCACCCATGACCTCCTCAGCCTTGCCATCTGCATAAACCTAAATGGAAGACAGTTGTCAGCAATATGATCACCATGAAGAACTACATGGCAGGCAAGTGGGTCCGGCAAGCAATGGACATTTGCAGAGACTAAGGGTTTTGAAAGGCATCTACCTCAGCATTGTCGAAGCTGCACAGTGCACACAATAGCAGACTCAGAAACCTTCATGATGAACAGATGGCTGAAGGACGCTTCTGGGCACAAAAGTGCAATGGGGAGGAAGATTATGTACTCACAAGTTGATGCCACCATCCCAGCACTGCTGCATGAGCTCCTTGGCCTACAGAATGAAAGCGGTGAGGGTTAGAAACGGCAAATTAATAAAGCCAAGGGATAGCTTCCTGAACCATCTTACACGAGTATCTGTCCAACAGGGTGATCATTCAGAATTACATACCTGCGGTACGCCAATCTGGTTGCCGAATGTCACCCACGCCCCGTAGCTCAGGGCGGACACCTGGGCAGAAATAAAATATCACCCATTAGCAAGTAGGCAATACGGAAGCTCGTCCGAACATTCAATCGAGAGCTGCGACTGCTGGTAAAACATGTGGCAATTGCACCCTCAATAGTTTTGAGAAAAAAAGCTCATGACAATGCGCAAGAAGAAGGACTGTCCTGACGTAATGAAGCAGTGAACTATCACCACGTCGTCCCAATGGCGGTCAGAAAGGAAACATGCGCTGTGTAAGCTAACCTACCTTGAGGCCGGTGCGGCCAAGATGCCTGTAAATCATGGCAGAAGCTTCTTTTGACATTTTGTCCAAATCAATCTGTCTCTGATCCCTAGACGATCTGCTTCTCCGCTCAACAGGCAAGGCCGGGAACCATACACTGAGAAGAAGATAGTACTTGAATGGTTTGCAATCGCTTATATCACACGAGGAAGTTTTCAATGTGCACGTTTCAGTGTGCTTCCCCGTTCGTCAATGACCTGACTCATTTGGAAGCTAAGGGTTGAATACTTCAGATCCCTGCAACAAAGGGGTATGACCTTCACATCCAAACGGAGACGAGGGACAGAGAGCTCGGAACACAAAGCTCGACAAAGCTGTGGAAAGTGGGTATCATTTCCAAGAATTTGCGGTGATATTCTGCCTGGTTTCTGCGCAATTTATGCGTCCTTTAGCATGGTGCGAGGAAAAGAAGAGATGCCGGAGGAACTGGCACAGAGGACTGTGAGCAGGCTGTTCCGAAGAGCAGAGAAGCCCCAGGCGTCGGAGGAACCCGGTACCTCCTGTCAGGACGTCAATGTTGACTCTCCCTGTCGCTTGCGTCGCTCAAAGAGAGTGGCCGCCCGCCAGGAGCGTGAGGCTAACGCTCCAGTCCAAGAAGAACCTAGCCACAGCCAGAAGAGAATCTGCAGGCGGAATGCAAGGACCTCAACAACTTCATCGCGGTTGGGTTACTTTCAGTACCTTCCTGAAGAGGTGAGGGTTCGAAGACCTGCTATCAAGTTTCAATGGGTTCCACTGTGACCTCCCTCAAACTTAGGACAACAGGGCGATATACACCTTCCGAATAGCACTCGTTACAATATCTGAATATTAGACAAGTTAATTGACACTTTCCCCCTATTGCGCCTGACGTCCTGTGTATCAAGTTGTCCTTTTTGCTCATTCTAGCCAGCATGAACCGTTTGGGGTCTACAAGAAGCCGGGGCTCTAATTGACGCGCATACGAGATTGAGGTGATGATGATATGCTACATGCGCTGCTGTGGCTCACAGCTTGTGGAGAAGATCCTGGACCTCTGTGACCCCAGGGAGCTGGGCAATCTGTGTGCAACGTGCCGCTTCTTCAGCAAAAGCAGCATCATCCAAAGCATTGGGAAGTGTCGCATTTCTGCCATACCACGCGCTAAGGGTCTTCAGCCTGCTTCCAGGTGAGGGCCGTTGTAAATCCTGACCATAGTCAATCACTTGTTGCATACAATGCTGGGAACTGCAGGTGATGCGTGACATGACTTTTGCTATTCATTGCGATGCAGCAAAAGGGAGACGTGGCTCTCTCTGCTGCACTTCATCACCAGCCAGTCCAGAGGAGCTGCTCAGGGCACAGCCATTGCTTTGGGTGCATATCACACAGCTGGCCTATTCGTCAGCAATGCCCTGTCCCTGGATGCTGTTCCTGACAGCAGTGACAGTGCAAGCAGCCCCCCTTATGAGCTCTCCACCTTTGGCAGGGGTAAGTGTCCCACATGTCAAGCCTTGGACATGAGTAGTCAGTTATGTCCCTTCCACAAAGTGCCTGCCTTGGCTCGTGCATGTTCCTCATGAAGGAGGGCTGACATCTTGAGGACTTCATTTTCTTCAGGGTTCCATGGGCAGCTTGGAAATGCAGATTATGGCACTGCTTACAGGCCCGTGAAGTGTTGCAGCAGCTCAGGAGGCAATTTTCTGGTGCGCAACCTCAGATGCCATGTTATGCCATGCATGTTGCTTTGATACATGTCTTCTAGGCACCTAGCAAATTGATGTTCACATTAGCATTTCAAAAGGGATGTGGGTGCCTTGCAGACTAAGTACAATGGGCAGCCTGCTGTGGTGGCGTGCGGATCAAATCACTCTCTGCTCATATCGAGGCGTGGCGAGCTCTTCACATGGGGACTGTCATCAAGCGGAGAGCTGGGTCACAGTGAGACTCCCATCGACCTCAATGTGCCTCGCCAGGTAATCAGCTGAGTCCTGCGTCTTCCCTCCTCATCTCTGTCATCTGACACTTCTGTTTCTGCAGTACATGGACATTTCCTGGCCAACTAGCTGATGCCAGCACCTTATGTCATGAGGAAACATGCTTGGTGAGCAGGTGGCATCCCTGCACCGCACGCGCATTGTGTCAGTCAGCGCCGGTGGCAACCACACGCTGGCCATCTCAGAGGCTGGAGAGCTGTGGTCTTGTGGGCGCGGCCGGCATGGACAGCTGGGACTGGGGACCTTTGAGGACCAGACACTCCTGCGCAAAGTCACCACCCTGCAGTAAGTCTGCAGCGCCCTCTTGTCAGTTCTTGCTGGCACACTTGGTGGTGTGGATGAGATGCAAATTCTTTCATGGGCTTGAGCTGTGATACTCTGCTCTGCAGGGGCATCCGCATAGTGTCTGCAGCAGCTGGGGAGAAGCACAGCGTGGCATTGGGCAGCCATGGCTGCTTGTACACATGGGGATGCGGCCGGCACGGTCAGCTTGGGCTGGAGAATGTTGCAGACTTTGTGGCACTGAACATGGCAGCCCCTGTGGCTGTCCACCAGCCTCAGCGTGTCAGCTCCCTTGATCCCAACCACCTTGACCCCTGGGACAGGTGCGGTTTTTTGCTTGGACTGTCTATTCATGATAACTTCATTCTCATTCGGTTCATACACATGCATGGGCATACAGATTCTTGCAATGGTGGTAAGTTGTGACCTGACATGCATGGATGTGCGTGTGATCGCAGGATCACTGCAGTTGCTGCGGGCCTCAACCACACAGTTGCTCTGACAGTGGCCGGCGACATCTTCATGTGCGGCCACAACAAGCATGGCGCCCTTGGCTTGGGAGACACTGTCAACCGCTTCCTGCCCACAAAGGTGACCTAACCTTTGCACATCAATGTTTTGTTGCCACTCTTTTGAATGGGAACAGTGCTAAGCAGGGCAGGATCATAAGCTCAAGGCCCTGCATCCTGTTCAGGTCGATCTGGCGCCGACTCTGGCAATGACAGGCAACGTGGAGCATGCAAGGGCAAAGGGCACAGTGCTGGCCAGGGGAGTACAGGTGGCCTGTGGCGGCATGCACACCCTGGCGCTGATCAAGGTCAAGGGGGAGCTCATCGTGACTGCTGCAGGTCTGTAACAGCTTTACATGTCACTGTAGCATTGTGCTATTTCCTATGGCTAGCTGTCTGGGTACATTTTGTTGTGGTCTGTTTGTAACAGGCAGCACAGGTGCCTGGCCGTCCATTTACTGATGGCTTTGTGTTGGTGGGACTGCAGGCTACAATGCCCACGGCCAGCTGGGCACAGGCGACACCACCAGGCGGCTGGTGTTCACGCCAGTGGAGGGCTTGGAGGGGGTCTCAGTGGTGTGCGTGGTGAGCGGGGAGCACCACTGCTGCGTGGTGTCCAAGCAGGGTGACCTGCACATGTGGGGCCGCGGCGACTGCGGACAGCTGGGCCTGGGAGATGACTTCAGCCGCTCCATCCCCACCCTGCTCCCCGACTCACACATTGTCAACCCCGACCGCACCCTGCGCAGGCAGCCCTCCAGCAAGGCGTGAGCCGGCGTGAGGAGTTAGCCATCTGCGAAATGGCTTGCTGCTTCTGGCCGGGGACTGCACTGCACGTGCCGGGGACCCAGCCATTCCTCTGCAGTGGGCTACGCGCTCAGAGCAAGGAGGAGTTGGCCCTGTGAGGATGTTTCGCTGGAGACTTCTTAGGACACTGTGTCAGAGAGGGAAGGCAAAGACCATGTGAGAGATGCTGAGCTGCTCAAGTGCTACACTGCATGTCAGCTCAGGCTTTGCGCCGTGATGCCACAGGTTGTAGTGTCTTCAATGCTATTTTTAGCAAACTGCCGGTAAGCCTCTAGCTTGATATTACAGTAGTTGTACATTTGTATCCTGTGGACCCTAGCAGGTCTCCCGGGACTTTAGAATTGTAGAAGAACTTGAATGCAATTCCCACTTGCACCTCATGGGGTGCAAAATGAAGGCAGAGCTCGAGCAGTACCTTGTGCAATGAAGAGAATGCATGGGACATATATTGAGACATTTAGGGCCTTGATTACTCAACTGAACCCACTTTGTGCTTTGTTTCGCAGATCTATTGATTGGATATATGCCGATACTGACTTGCAAGCGAACCTAGATTGAGCGAGTTGTGTTTGAGTAGATGTTATGGCTAACATTTGTTCATTGAGCTCCACCAACTTGGGATGAAATGTCTGTGCCGTGATTGCGGTTGCTGCTGCAGAACCTTTTCTGTTTTCCTGAGCAGATTTTGCCTATATCCTTGAAGCCTCCGCAATTTCCTCAGGATCACTTGATCCTCCAACAGTGGTTTGCGCAACACACATGTGAGCCATTATAGGTCGATTAAACGAGAGACATGGATGTTATAGACTGATGCACTGGTTGCATCTGTCCTTACCAAGTATGCCTGCAGGGTTGGCAGCCTGCAACCCATTGTAAATAGCTTCCAGCCACAGTGAACTCTTCCAATGTACTGGCCATTGCATCATGAACATGCTCCATCTGGTGCAACATCACCTTACAGCAGACAACTAATCCTCACGATGACTCAGTATCTCTAGCCACGATCGTGGTAGTTTGTCTCTCTCAACTTGGTGATAGGCACAGCAGTCATGTAGCTGCTCGTGCTGCTGGCACCAAGATGGCTGAACTCGGCACTCAAGCCTCAGCCATTCACCTTAGATAGGCTATTGATCTTCAGTGTACCGTACAACAGATTGGGACAGACCAGCACAACCAAGAATATATACTTCTGGGGCAATGGCCCCATGTGCAACTTCTATGGTACATGAACAGAACACTCGCTTTGTTGGTGGCACAACAGAAATCTGAATTATTCTGGAGATCTGCCCTGGCTTGTCGCCTTGCACACCCCCAAAAATATAATATTCTCAAATGCCAGAATCACTCCTCCATTCTGGATTGTTGCTAGCTAGTTAGGGTCCAAAACTTCATAGCCAGCGTGTGTGTTGATTGCTTTGGCTATTCGGCGCCGCTCCCTCGTCGCAAATTTCTCCACCACCTGACCGCCCTTGAAGAAGTAGAAGAGCGGCACTGCTTTGATCTTAAACTTGTCTGAAAGCTCTGACAGCTCCTCATACCTACAGCGCATGTCTAATTTTGAGGGCACACAGGAAAGACCCCACAGAGATCAAAGAGCACAGCTGATGCTTTCTGAACGGGCTCTTACTCATCAAAAATGTTGTGCCGCAGAAACATGACTGGTGAGTGCCGCTCCTCACTGGCCCTGCACAGCTTTATGAACCCCGGCTGGATGTAGCGACAGCTCCCACAGGCAGTCTTAAAGAAGTCCACCACAACCTGAATGCGCAGGACCAATATAATGCTTTCTCCCTGTCTACCGGGACTACAAAAATGTGACACTCTGCAAAAGCTGTCCAGCTTGCCAGATCGTACCAGAGTGTTCTCTCCTGCCTTCTCCAACGCATTGTCCAGATCTTCCACTGCAGATATGGCATCAAATTGTCAAGATTGCTATTCTGAGCACAGCACTTGCACTTGGAAACATCAGACCTGCTGTCTGTATGGTGAGGGACAGCGAGATAAGGCGCCACCTGAATAGATGTCTCTCACACACTCGGCGGGGCAGGTGTCATCATTGGCCCCATCTTCACTCGTCACCGCTCTTTGTGCCTCTACCACAGCCTGATCCTGTCTGTACTTGTCTAGAATTCCTCGAGCTACTGTGCTATGGAGCCTCTCTTCAGCGCAGATTGACTTCGAACACGGCAGTCTTCTGTAAAACACATAAAAATTTGGATCAAGGCAACGATTCTTAGATCTTGTGACAGACTGGTGCAATTCATCAACGGCTTACGAACGCTGAAATCGGGACAAGGAAATCTCAGCACAAGCACAGACAGTCATTGCAGATCTCGAAGCCTTGCCTCGTAAGCAATCTTAATGCATGCGGACAACAAGCAGGTTGCACAACGACTCGTTGATTCCTTAAAGGGAAAGAGGCCATCAGCCCTCTGGACTAGGGGCGTGATTCGATATGAAATCTTCCCGAGAGCAGTGCAACCCAAGATCCTCTACTCTACTGCAAATAATTGACGTTCAAGCGTCGAATTGCTGTTGGAGCCAGTGAGCTTCTTGTCAGCTGCCTGCAGCAGCAAACCTACTGATCAGGGTCTCATATGAGAGGGTTAGAATTTAAAAAGTGACTAGCAACTGCTGATCTGGCCTCGAACGTTTCGATGTTCCGTTCGCGAGCACATGCAGGGAAGCTCAGACAGAAGAGTAGTGTTTTCGATGGAAGTTGCGCTCGGTATGACGCTGTCGATCGCTTCAAAGAACTGCCTGATGATGCGGCGAGATCTCGGATGTCTCTGTTGACTGAGTCCGAGGTTTCGTGATCGGGGTGCATATAGGGATCTAAGGCTCCATCTGCAGCTTAATACGATGAATGTTGCTTCCGGTACCATCCCTGCCCTGGAAACTTCATTGCTAGGGAAAGCTGAGCCGTCTCATGCTTCCAGTACTAGCATAGTGGTCTCCTTCAAGGGAGGCACTGGAGTACTGAGCATAAACAGAGACAATTCTGTGAGCTTCATCGTAGATAAGGTATACTGAACACCTTGCATACTGCCACAAATTGGCCGTGAAGAATAGTCCTTGGACAAGCAACACCTCCTCTTTGATGCAAGCGATTGAAAAAGCTATGCTGACTGAATGTCTCATGAACAGGCCATGAAATCTTCCCTGTTGAGGCCTGGATGCTGTGGCACTGCAGACCAGAACGTGCAGGTACTGTCCTGCACCCAAAGGGTCTCTGCTCGCTGCCTCATGTCAGCAATTCAGTCAGGTCCTTCCAACACAGGTATCTGTGCAGGTGAAAGAGGACGAGCTGATTGGTGCTTCTCTGGAGAAGGGCAATGGATTCAAAGTATGGTACTGCACTGTGAGCAGAAGCACCTTGGGTCGGCAGATTCGGTGGGTCCTTACATCAGCTTCGCATGCATCTGAGAGATCTTAATGTATCTTCGTTCCAGACGTCATCAGCATGGCAGATCTCACCTGAGTTAGTGCGAATACGCAAGTGACGCAGGCATCTGTGTAAGAGCGGACGCTTCACATGCACATCAGCACAGATAGCGCAGAAGACAGTCAATGTCCTGCAGAGCCTGGGCAGCCCGTCCAAGGGAAGTCGTGGGAAGCGGCTGTTAGTCATCATCAATCCCCACAGCGGCCGTGGCAAGTGAGCAACACAGCTCTGTCCAAAATCCCCGCTGTCCTGCATTGAATGCATTCCACCCCTTTCTGTTCAATTGCTGCCAGATCAGGAAAAGTGACAAGGGCTCATGTGATTCAGGGCGAGGAAGACTTATCACAGTGTGGTGGAGGCCATGCTGCAAGCTGCCGGCTTTGAGGTGGTGCTTCACGTGACTGAGCGCCCAGGGCAGGCCACAGACATTGTCAGGGATGAGGCGCTGGAGCAGTTTCAAGCCGTTGTTGCTGTGGGTGGGGATGGGACAGCCTTCGAGGTTCTCCAGGTACCCTCTGATATTTCATCGGAGTCTGGTGCATATAGGACTGGCATGGAGTGACACCCAGTGCTCTTTTCTTGCTGTCGCTGACCAATAGTGACTGTATATAATAAAGAATGCAGTATGGGTACTTTGGTTGTATGGCTGTCTGCTATACAGGCTGTCAGGCTGTATGGCTGTATATGTATCATGATTTCTCACGACACATGCATGTTGCTGTGAAAGGCTCTCATGAGATGGCGCGTTCCTGGCACAGGGGTATTTCCACGGACAACACTGGCAGCAGCGCACAAGGACACCCTTCTGCCTGGTCCCCAGCGGATCTGGGAACGCCCTGTCAGCCAACTGCGGGATGTGGGATGCGGTCACGGCTGCGTACGCTGTGTGCAAGGGCAAGCAGCGGCCCATCGACATCTTCTCAGTGCTGCAGGCGCAGGGGCAGCGCTTCTATGCGTTCCTGTCCATCTACTATGGCATGATGGCCAACCTGGATCGCGGCACCGACCATCTCAGGTGACATCACTAAACTAATAACTAGCATCCTGTCAGGCTGATAATACACCCTGAGCTCAATCCCACAGTGGCGAATATTGCTTTCTTGGGCTGTCTGCCAATGCATCTGTGCAGCTCAATCCTGTACATTGCATTCTCCACTTTGAGTGTTGAAGTACCTCCAAATGGCAAGAAACTCTGGCCAAAATTAATGCATGTGTGTGGCAACAGGTGGATGGGCTCTGTGCGTTTCACCATTGGAGCGCTGCATGAGATTTTCCAGAGGAAGAAATACGCAGCCCGAGTGGCATTCTTGCCCTCAGCAAGCGTTGAGAGGCTGCCTCACGCAGACCGTGGCAGCAGCAGCCCAGGAGATGCTCATGAGCGCTCCGAAGGGAAAGCAGCCAGCAACAAGCAGGAGCATGGACGCATGGAAGGCAACTCAGCCCCACAGGGGCCTGCAACACAGATATTGGATGGTCTGGGTGACTTGTCACGGCTGGACCTTTTCAATGCCAATGCCCTGCCCCAGGTGTGCCTTCTCCTCCTTGCTGTATGCTTGCTGTATACTTCCCTGATAAGCCCACCATACAATGGCATCTTTGCAGGTCCCAGACAAGCAATTCCACCTTATTTTCAGCATGCAGATTATCTACAAGGGAATGTTCGAGTGTGTGCAAGAGCCACAGGTGAAGATGAAGCATGGATCATGCCTATGGGTTCATGAATGTGTGATCATTGATGTGCGATCATTTTAAGAGTATAACTGTCTGCTGCACGTGGTATAAAGGTGTGAAATTTGCTGGGTGGTGTCGCAGGGGTGGCGGATGCTTCCCTGTGAGGAGACCTCCTTCTTTGCCGCTGTCAACCTGCCTTTCCTGGACTTCACCTCACGCACAGGGCCGCAGGCCGACTTTGACACAGGTCAGGAGAGCCTGCACCCAGCATTTACTGCAATGCAAATGGCCTGATAAAGCTGAAACATGGTTTTGCACAAATGCGCGTTCCAGGACTTGAAATGATGTGCCTTCAACAATGTTTGTTCTGTGCAGGCTGCCTGGACCTCATGTATGTGGAAGATCTGAAGTCAAGGAAGGAGGGCCTTGAGTTCCTGGAAGCGATTGGGAAAGGGAAGCACCTGGAGGGCAGCAACTGCCTCCTGGAGAAAGTTGCGGCCCTCATAATTGACCCTCTTAGCCCAGGTATTTACAGTACACCTTATCAAATCTGCGCCTCTCCTGCATCCACTGCTCATTGGATACACCTGCATATCAAGCAGTTGTGTGATAATGGGTTCGCAATTGTGCATCTGTGGGGATCCCAGAGAATTTCAGTGTTTGAAATTATAAACTCCAACCAGGTACTGCGCTTGTTGATAGATTGGGTTGTGGCATGGCAGGCACATGGCTGGTAGTGGATGGAGAGGACATTCCCTATCGCCGTGTCTATGTTGAGGTGCATCCAAAGCTTTGCACCGTGCTTGTTGCATGAACCTGGATTTTCTGCCGAAAAGGACCGATTGAATCCCACAAACTGCCCTTGCAAACTTTGGGAGATACTATGGCAATGACAATGGGCAGGGAAAAAGCAATTGGCCGCTGTGCGGCGGATACATGTGAAAGCACGCTGTCCTGCAGGGTCGTGCATGTGCGATGTCAGCTGCTGCTTGTTTGTCAAAGTATAGCATTGGAATAACTTGCCTGCCTTTTGTGTATATCTATAGTATCTATGTACACTATATACAGCTTCTTGGACTTGAGTTTGTTGTAGACGCTCTTCTTAAATTGAATGCATGCTTGATAGCCTGTGATAGCTGAGCTCTCATTGAATTGCCACGGAATGTGCAGCGCTGTCGCATGCGCGGTGAGTCAATATCGTTCATGTGTACCTGAGATTTGCAGGCTCTGAACGCCAGTGGCTCTGGCAATAAAGTGTCTATGCTGACCAGACATTGTAATTTTGATAGAATGCAATTTGAATGTTGGAGACTCTACACGGGCTGCTCCGTTTGACAGCCTGTGAATACTGAGTATGTGCTTCAGATATAATTTAAGAGCTTGGGTTGTGGATCACATGGTACCCATATCTCATCCGAGCTCTGCAGCCAATCACATACTGACACTTGGTTAAAGGAAGCAATCGCAGGCTGACACTGTGTCACGTGCAGCCTCTGCAGCTGCATGCATCGATGCTGATGCTGACACGTGGTCACCAAAGCACGCATTTCTTGGAATTGTTGCCGTTTGCAAGCACAACAATCGTCAAAGTGATTATACACATTGCTCCCTGAAGCTCGGTTGTTGGCCAGCAGCACTTGATATGTCTGTGCCAGCCAGGATTCACTTTTTGGAGGCATTCGATCAAATGATCCCCGAGTGTGTGGTGGAGACCGAACCGCATTCTTATTGCACAATGCTCACATCTGATGCAGAAGAACGCCTCCTTGAAAGCCTGAAAGATCTCGGTACGTCCTTAATCCATTGTCACGTCCACCAGCAGCTTATTGAATAGCGCAACTGAGCAGAACTTGCCTACAGGCTTCAATGACTTCCGAGGAAAGCAGAAGGAAGCGATTACTGCAGTACTGACTGGCAGTGACTGTCTCGTCCTCATGCCAACTGGAGGTGGGCATGCTCTCACTATGCTACTGTGCTGCTCTGCTATTACTTGCAGTGGTGCATGTTTACTAAATTCGTCTAGGAGTCCACATTTGGCAATGGTGTGCAGGTGGCAAGTCCCTTTGCTACGCCCTTCCAGCTGTCATCACTGGAAAATTGGCGGTTGTAGTATCACCCCTCATTGGTGCGCACTGCTTCCTACCATGCCCCCTGTTGCGGCCCAAGGGGTGGCTGATATCCACTGCGAGTTGCCAAGATTGGTTATGTCCCCCTTACAACTGAAGTGCCAGTTTCTTGGGTCAGCTTTGATGCAGGACCAGGTCAGTAATTTCAACAAGAGGGGCATCAAATCGGACTATTTTTGCTCCACCCGCACAGAGAAGGAACGTGCAGCCATTATCCGTGGCTTGCAGACCGCCAACATTGCTCTTCGGCTGCTGTTTGTCACACCGGAGACATTCTCCTCAGAACAGTAGGGTCTCCTTCTTCACAATACTATCAAGGTGCCTTTTATCGATGCCTACCTCCGAGTATCCAAATGCTTGCTGCACTATTGAAGGGGTTCATGCTATCAAGAAAGTTACTTCACTGCAGGTTGCTTGAGCACATGCGTGGGATTTATGCCTCGGGCCAGCTTGCTTTGGTGGCTATTGATGAAGCCCACTGCATATCATCCTGGGGTGTGGCTTAAATACTCCTCTCTCAACTCTACCTTAAATGTGAGCAAATAGCCATTGGAGCATGCTCTCATGTGCTGAACGGCGGGGTTTATGTCAGGTCATGATTTCAGGCCAGCATACAGGCGCCTGTCCAGCATCAGAAGGGAGCTGCCTGGTGTCCCAATCATGGCATTGACTGCCACAGCAACCAAGCAGGTCCGCTCCTCCTCATGCATGCCATCTATCATCTCTGCTGTTCCTTGCAAACTTTCCGTGACCAGCTTTGGCCGCTGCGATGAGGAAGGGTGACAAAGACGTGTAGTGTCTGAAATGCAGGTTCAGGATGACATTGCTCAAAGTGTGCTGAGAAACCCGCTCCGCCTGATCACATCCTTCAACCGGCCCAACATCAGCTACCACGTGCGCTACCAGCTGCAGGGCAGCTCATCAGCAGTCAGCCAGATTGCTGACATCATTGAGGAGATGAAGGGGCCTGCAGGAGCCGTTCCCTGCTGCATCGTGTACACTCTGAAGCGTGAGACGGCTGACGAAGTGGCAAACCGTCTCAATGCCAGAGGTAGACTTCTGCATCTTTTGGTACTTCCTTGCATCCGTGGCACAGTGTGAGAGGGATGTGCATGCAAACTTGCACATCTTGAAGGTACTGTTGTACATGTTCCCATTTGTACTTGTGACGATGTGAGAGGGAGAGAGGCATGCATGATTGCACATCTTCGGCAGCACATGAGTGCTCCTTGGTCAGTGGTCTTCAATTTGAATAGCGAAGGAAAGGGTATCCATGTTGGTGGCAGGTGTGCGCGCAGCCGCCTACCATGCAGGCTTGAGGGATGCAGAGAGAACCCGGGTACTAGAGCAGTGGTCCTCTGGGCAGATCCCTGTTGTAGCTGCCACGATCGCGTTTGGCATGGGCATTGACCGAGCATGTGAGTCTCTCCTTTCCAGCCTTTACCCCAGAGTATCATTCGTGGTTGTCCCTGCTTAAAGAGCGATGAAATCTGATCCAGCCTGACTTGTCATGCCGGACTCTAGCATGGGAGTGTAGTGGTGGCGAACGCACTGCGCCATCTGACCAGCAATGCTTGAACTGACTGGCATGAAAAACATCATGCAATGCGCATATAAGGTGTTAGATCCAGCTCATAGGAGGTCTCAGCGACCTGCTTTGTGACCTTGTAAAGACCATTTGTGCATGAGACTGATATTGGCGCTGCAGGTGTGCGGCTTGTGGCTCACCTGAACCTACCAAAGACGCTTGAGGGGTTCTATCAGGAGTCCGGGCGTGCAGGCAGAGATGGGCTGCCTTCACGCTCTGTCCTGTTCTACGATGTGGACGACAGAGAACGCATGGACTACATCCTGGGTAAGACCCTGGCTTCAAGGTGCCACCTGCATGGTGTTCACTCGGCACATCTGCCTCCTGGCATGTAGATTTTACACAAGGGACCTGTGCACAGAGGACGTGACAGTTGTCAGATGGCTTGGTGAGTGATCCAATGTTCAGCATTGCAAGTATGGGCTCACATCTACGCGCAGGCAAGGAACAGGGGAGGAAGCGCAAGAAAGGTGCCAGCAATGCGACTAGTGATGCGACTGTGGACAGGGGGCAGCAGGCGTTTTGGAAGGTGGTGAACTACTGTGTGGGCGAGCAGTGCAGAAGGGCTCAGCTGCTGGCCCATTTTGGGGAGCGCCTGTCGGTGTCATGCTCTGGCTGTGACTGGTGCTTGGACCGCAAAACAGTGTCCCAGCAGGTCAGCATATCACCTATCTACGCAAATGGCTAACACTCGCGCTGCTTGCATCTCGAATGATGCCATCAAGTCTGTATCGTGGGACAGGGCTGTCTCTTCACTGAGCTCTAGAGCATTGGTTGAGAGCGAGGGAGCTCAATTGAGGACGTTGGATGCTTGTTGTGCAGGTGTCACAGATGGCGTTAGAGGGGCCAAAGAGGGTGAGGCAGCGAGAACAGAGGTTTGGAGGGAGGGGCTTCATATCTCATGGCCACAACCAGAACAACAACAATGATGATGATGAGGACGAGATTGAGTCAGTCAAAGGTGTGTGCCCAGACAATATGTGGGGTCCATTTAGCCGACGTGTCCTTTTCATGTCAGCAGAGCAATGCTTAGGATACAAGGCTGACTGTTAAAGCAGAGGTCACCATATGGTACAACATCTTGGGTCACATGCTAAAACAATGGTTGTGCGCAGGGAGCAGTGATGACGAGGACGCCATGCTGGCGGCGGCTGAGGCGGCCAGCAAGGCGGCCAAGCGCAGACGCGGGCCAGGGCCCTCCTCGCAGGCGGCCATGTTCCAGGAGCTGGAGAGCGCCGAGCTGCGCTTCAACAAGAGCTCCAAGGAAGCCACTGGAGGTCTGCAGCATGCATGCTTGTCCGAGATATACGCCATGGACACAATAAACTTTTTTGTTGGGTGAATTGGCTGGTAGATCATTCGAGTACGCTGACATGGGCTGCATGGCTCAAGGAAGATCAGCTCAAAATGACAGATTTGACATGCAAGGTGGCTGCAGTTGCCTCAAACTATTGCCAAACCTCGCCTTGCAAAGCAGTTTCTGTGGTGGTTTTAAGTATTTCAGAAGAATCATCATCACTGTTATGTTCTCACTTGCAGGCAATAAGGGAGAGCTCATCCTGCGCAAGCTGGAAATGAAACAGGCGGCGCCGGCGGCCAGGCCGGCACTGGGCACCGCGCCCGTGAGCGAAGTCATGCGGCATGCCGGCACGCAGCGCATCCTCGCAGCCCTGAGAGGGAGCCCTGCGGGGAGCGGCGTGGACGAAGCCCATCTGGCAGCAGCTGCACAGGTGAGATCTACCATTTAAATAAGGTAATGAGGCAAATGATCCAGGCTTGCAATTCCACCTTTCCTTTGAATGTGCATGTTGCCCGGTATCATAGAGGCATCCTTGAAGCTGCACCTCTGGCAATTGTGCTCTCTTATGCAACGGAGTCCTGCATGTCACTGACATGACATACTGCACAGGTGATGGAGCAGGAGTGCTACTCCACCAGCGCCAGCAAGCCAGTCTACCTGAGCAAGCTGGCCCACAGCAGCAGCGAGGCAAAGGCCCTGTCATCGGCCGCAGAGCTCCTGGCAAAGGCTTCAACAGGAGCAGCAACAAGCGCACAATCCCCAGATGCTGCCAGCCCTTCTAAGCAGCAACACCGAATCGCCAGCAGACACGCCCAGCCGCCAAGCGCAGATGGGACAGAAGAGGAGAGCATTGGCAGGCGCTTGCATGAGATGTGCACTTCCATTGAAGCACGTGTGGCGAGTGGAGGGCCATTGGATCCTGGGGCTGCAAAGGGTGTGTTGGAGCAATTGAGTGTCATGAGAGATGCGCGAGTAACTGCGTCGCTTCTGAGGGAGACGGGCATTGGGCACAGAGTGAAGGCACTCAGCAAGAGGCCTGACAAGGTCATAGCTGCAGCAGCAAAGGATGTCATTGCCGCTTGGAAAATGACGATATGTAAAGCCAGTGCATGACTCAGCTTCATTGATAATGCCGTATTCACCCAGACACTGATGGCAGCTCATATGCCTTGAATCGGGAAGTGACGTGATCATTGGAGAGTCAACAGAGAAAGCCACAGAGGGGTCGGCATGCCACCTCTCTGAGCATCCATGCATGCAGTCTCTCTGCAGACCTGGTAGAAACACCAACAGACTACAAATTCTGATCAGCCTTGCAATTGCACCATTAATGTACAGACCAGCACCATACGTTCCAATATATGACTTGCCTTCAATTCGACAAGGATAATCAGAAATACACATCACAAATGGTCAACAAAAAGGCTGCGCATGCAGAGTAGACACGGACTGCTATATATATATACAAAAGAAGGCCTTCTCGTACGCTGATCGTTGTCAATCTTAACAGTCTTGATGACAGGTCCCCTAGGAAGGAGCACTTGTCAGTGTTTCTGGACAGAACCCTATCCACCATATTGCAGAATGCGTCCAACTACACCGTGCATGTGGGCATTTCAGGACCCCAACAAAACCCACCACGGACCCCAAGTCATGAAGACCATCAACTGAGGAGTAGACACATTCATTCAAAATACAAAGGAAACCGAAAGCCTGCTCAATTGAGGATCACTTTCCTGGCTTGCTCCCCTAGTGGTACCCGTTGCCGTTTGCAATGCCATTCCCATTTGCATGGCCGTTTCCATTTGCGTGGCCGTTTGCGACGCCATTGCCGTTGCAGCAGCCGTTCACAAGCTTGCTGGCGGCGTTGGCTGCGTATGGCAGATCTACGCCTGGGTTGCAGTCAAAGAAGCCAAAGGGCTTCAGGGTGAAACCCACCTGCATGGGCAATCACATCCCGTTCATGCCTAGCACAACAGGTGCACCGGAATGTCTATCAATCTGTAGACATAATGTGTGCCCCACAATTGACAGCAAAACGCCAGCCAATGCTCGGTGCAAGGCTGCGCGCTTCAGAACAGTTTGCTTCACACCGGAGTGGCAGCAAGAAACAAGCATTGTGTTGACCAGTAAAGGGGGCAAGAGACGAGGAAACGTACGTGCTCCACAGGCATGACTGGGAAGTCCTCAGGCCGCACAATGTGTGTGACACCTGCACGCAGCACATCTATTAAGCTGCCGCCTAATCAGATGACGCATGGCTGCATCATATCCAGAATGATGGGAATGTTCAAGCAGAAAAGCTGGCTCGAGGGCCAGAATCTCAAAATTGACACAGGGGACATATCAACTCACCAAAGGAGTGCCACACGACTGGGTCGTTGCCGCTGTCCACCCTCCGGTTCTGCACCCAAAAATTCAAATTTAAATTTTAACATCCACTCCCATGACCCTGTTGCTAGATGGGATTTCAAGCGGAGATCCCTGACGCAGTCCCTCTCTTGAATTCCTTTGCTGTGCAGAGGGATGCATGCACAATGGCCGAGCAGGACAAGCAAACCCCGTCAGCTTCCAGACATTCTTGTCACAAGCATATATCTGCTGTAGCAGCGCATTCAGAAAACAAATCAACCACGCGCATGGGCTCCCATGGGAAGAACGAGGCATGTGGAAGGATTTCACACCAGAAGGATCATGCTCTGTAAATACAAGGCGATTCACGAATTACAAAGAGTAAGAAGATCGGAGGGATCGCGGCGGACCTGCTTGGTCCAGAGGGGATTGGGTGAGTCACAGGTTACAAAAAGGGGGAAATGGAAGGGAACGCGGCGGACCTGCTTGGTCCAGAGGGGCAGTCCCTCGCCGCCCTTGGACTGGATGGTGTAGTCACCCGCGGGCCAACGCTCGGACTCGCTGTGCGGTGTGACCCAGATGTTTTTGAGGGCGAAGCCGCCGCGCGCCTGCAGCAGGCTGCTGGGCGTCGCCAGCATCACCGGCGCCGCATTTGTCATCAGCTTGTACGCCACTGGCTTGCCTGCAGCAGCGCACATGTTTTCCTTATTGTCATTGCAAGACATGGCACAGCAGTTGCACTGCCTGTGCAGCGCCATTGTTACTGTCACCAGCGGAAGAACACACTGGCTTGACTTTGCACGGCACTGGCCTGACTGCACAGCAAAAAACTGATAATGCCACCATTCTAAGAAGGACGTGCACAGCACAGGCTGCTGCCAGCTCCTGCAGAATATGCCTGCCAAGAGCACCACTGCCATCAGCACTGGTGCAAGCTAGCACAGGAGATATCAGGCTTGAAGAGGTCTTCAATCACTTACGTGCAGCCTAGCAATGGCAACTGGCACAGCCAGCGAAACAAAAGACAGGGTCCCAATGCAACTGCGTTTCCGTAGCACCCACTACATGCGGTTGGGGGTCAGGAGGAAGAGAGGGGGCTGAGAGGTCACCTGTGATGGGGTTGAGGGACTCGGGGTTCTTGACCTTCCACATGCGGCCCTTGCTGGGGTCGCACACGCGCTGCGCCTTCGCCTCGCTCGTCAAATCCGTCTCCACCGCGATGAAGCCGTTGCCGTATGGGTTGTCCGGGCCGTCCGGCATTGCCTCAACGTTCACCTGCACCGCGTCAAAGTACCTCTTAAGTGCATGCCAGGTACAGCAAACCCCCCTTTGATCACCCCTGTTGCCTGTTCCACAGAAGTCTGTGAAAAATGCAGTCTGCCTGAGAATCTCTCTCGCTATTGTCAAAATCGTCAGGCGCGTGCCAGGTGCTACCTACTGCCCTGACCACCAGAAACAGTCCTACTGCTTGGAGCTGCATGCATACCTCAAAGTTTCTGTTCTGTGAGCCTCGGCTCAGCAAAATGAGCTCAAGGCCCTAGTCCGGGGAGAAATTGGAACAGGAATGGATTGCTTTCGAGTGCAGCAGGAGCAAAAATTCAACGCAAGGTGCATCTGACATCCTGGTCTGTATGCAGTGCAAAAAGATGCTTGCATCACTGGTGACTGCTTCCTGCACTACAGGGCACCACGCAGAGAGCCAGCTAGTGGCGTGCACTTCATGCATGAGATCATTCCATGTACAAACCTATACCCCTGGCAATCTTATACTCAAGAGGGGCTGCGGCCACACCTCACTGACGGTGAGGGCCTTGCCGCCGGCCGGATCGTCGACGGAGAAGTCGAGGCGCGCACAGAACAGGTGCTGGTGCGCCTGCGCATTGACGCCCGGCGCCACGAGCGTGCCGTAGCGCGGATTTGCCGGGTCCTCATCAGGGGACAGCGGGTTGGTTGACAGCTCGCCCGTCAGCTTGATCTGGTACTCGATCGTGCCGTCCTGCGCGCGCGAGCAGCCCACCATCAAGATTCATGCAAGCTGCATTCTTAGGCCAACTGTGGTTCAAACCGGGCGACGTTGCAAACAGACACTGTACACATGCCCTGCTGGACAGACAGTGCCATCTTGCCAAGCATGCATGCCTTGTCATAGCTGTGTCAGCCAGTGCCTGGTGCAGGGAGGATGCCGGAAGTAGTGCATGGCACCGTTAGATTACTTGGCAGCCTTGTGTGTGCGCATTGCTTTTTCTAGAAGGGGAACATAAAAAGACTGGACGGTACCAGCCCGAGCCTGTCTGGTATTGAAGTGCGCGGTAAACGCTGCATGCCGGTATTGAGCACACGAGCACAGTGATCAAAACGGTGCACTTGCGCATTTGCAGAATGCGCTGGGATCCTGCAGCAGGGGTTCGAACTGCACCTGGTAGAAGTGCCAGTAAAAGCATCAGGGGTCAGTGAACAGCCGGGTAAGCGCACTTTGTATTCCTTACAAGGGGAATATTACAAGTCAAGTAGACTGGGCGGCACCAGCCCGAGCCGGTCTGGCATTGAAGTGAGTGGGAAGAAATACGCCTCACCAACATTGAGCACATGATCACAAGAACAGTGTGCCCGCGCACAACTAAATGGCGTTGACAACTTGCAGCAAGGCTCAATGCGCACCTGGTAGAAGTGCCAGTAGAAGCAGTACTCGTAGTTGACAACGGTGGCGACGAAGGAGAGGACAAGGCGGCGGCTGCGGCGAACCTCGGCGTGCCCGTTACGGTACTCCATGTGCTTCCACAGGATGCCCGCGTCCTCCTCGTGCAGGCACACTGCCTTCTTTATCGCCCACGGCTCCCCTGCAAAAACAGCCCATGTCACTGATCAGTGACTATACAGACTAGACTAGGCGCAGATCGGTAGATGATCCTTTTGGGTCTTGAAACCAGCAATCTGTGCCGATCTGTGACAGCCCACGCGCGTCAGTGCTGCAGAACAAAAACATACAAGTTCCTTCCTTCAAAACCTGCTTGACACAGTCGATTGGCTTTCCACTGAATAAAGAGGTGCGGCAGGCAGGCAGGTGCTTGCCATGAGCACAACACAGTGATGTGAGGACAGGGGCGCCAGATCACAGGAAGTAAAATTCACCCTTGCTGTCGTTGAGGACGGCGTCAAAGTACTTGATGTGGCCGAGGCAGTCGCAGCCCAGCTCCAGGCTGTTGGCGCAGAAGCCCAGCCTGCAACAAGGCCAAGACTCACAGGAAGGCAGTAAGACGTCATGGTGTCAAGCAAGCAGTCCGTTGCATGTTGATGGACATTAAGCTAGGCACAAGAGTGGCGCTCTGGCAAAGAGTGGTACCCGTAGTCTCCCACGTCAAACGCGCACTTGCGCTGGAACGGCGCATGCGGGTCCCCGTACGGCTGCAGCAGCCATGAGAAAATTGGCCCGTTGTTCAAATTTGAATATACATTTGGAGATGCCGGGCCCAGTGGCGAGAAGGGGACACACAAGATCCCAAGCAGACAGGCTATTGTGACACCCTAGATTAGTCCACAGTCATCAGGAGGCATAATGTGTCCAGTCAGCGATGTCATTGACAGGTGTGAGGTGGCCTTTTTAGAGCCCTGACGTAGAGCAAAAGCAGGAGGCGGCAGCAGCGCACCACACACATCTCCACAAGGGATGCTCTGTGCAGAATGGGCCGCACAGCGCCGCCGTCCTCATACCTGCCACAGCAACAGCCAACCCCTCAAGCAAGCCTTCTCCTTGCATCCAATACATTCAATTCCCTGGTCAATCCTGGGGCATGATAAAGGAGGCAAACAGGTGATTCATGCCATGCATGAATGTCCTTTGCCACTGTGAAGACCTGGGGACGCCCATGTTCCCTAGCGAAACATGCAGGCTGGAATGATGCGCAAATGCCTGTCTTAGCAGTCAGGTGGGAGGGTCATTGCTTGTGCGCTGGCTTTTGGAAGCAGGAAACTTGAGCGAGTGCAGGAGAGACCCACCCGACGTTGTGGAGCACGAGGCCCTCGCGGTAGTTGAAGGAGGTGCGGATTTGCCACCTCTCCCACTTTATCAGATTGCCCTCAATCTGCACACCATATGTGAACACTTTTTAAGGCATGCAGCATATTCTCGCCCAACCACGTGTACCTTTCGGCCTGCCCCTCTTACCTCTAAAAGGACAAATGCCAAACATTCACGCTTGCTGGCTATTCAGTGGAAAGCCGCCAAGCAGATTAGGAGTGACTGGCATGACAGGAAGTTCCTGTAGATTCACCCCACTGGACCCGAAGACACCAGTAATACTTCTTGATTTGCAACAAATGTGTACTCAAGAATCACATGCAGTCAAGAAGAAAGAGATGATAGAGAGGAATACATGAGTGAAAGGGAGCTAGAAAGGGGCGCACGGTGAAGGAGGGTCCCTCGGGCTGGTCGATGTTGAGGGGCTTGAGTGAGGTGCGGAAGCCCTTGTCCATCAGGTTACGGTGGTAGTTGCTGTTCGCCTTGGGCACCTTCCACGGCTCGGCCGCGTCCTTCCAGGGGAAGTCTATCTGCACCACCTGCATGTGCATACAGAGTGCCCTTACGGAACGATGTAGATTTTTTGCATGTCCTGCTGCATTCATTCTTGCATGTGTGCCCGGCAGAAATCAGTGGCAGCATTGGTAGGTGCACAGGAGTGACGCCCATAATGCACTTGCGCTTGGCAGGCCGGCACTCCTTCACACACACAGCAGCCAAAAGTTTGTCCACTACGGTACTTCTGGAATCAGCTCTTCTAAACTCAGTCCCTGAGACCAATCTAGCCCAACCCACTAGCGAGGTGTGCAATCCAGAGCATTGGGAAGTGCAAAAGACCTTGTGATGTGGGCTCTTATGACTCTCGCGGTGGGATGTTATGAGGAGAAGCAGATGAACGTGATGCACAGGGAAGGGCACCTTTTTGAGGTTGAGGTCGACCATGGGGACAAAGTCGATGGGGTGGGAATAGTGGTTGTCGTCCAGGTGGGTGCGCTCATACATCCACGTCTGGATCAGCCGCCCCTCGATCGGCGGCATGTGCACTGCACACAGTCCATGTCAGAACCTTCTGTGACGCAGACCCCTGCATTACCACTGCTTCTGCCCTGCTTTTGTGTCGCTGCCCTGCGTGTGAGAAATGCCTCTGCTGCACCAGCAAAGAACCCCAGAGCGCAGCTTTTCTTTCGAGCAGGGTTCCCGGAACTTTACGGGTGTCAGGGTGAGATCAGCGATAGGCAATTACCGAGCAAGGCCTGTCTTTGCATCCTGCCCTTCCTACCAGGTATTCTCATGTTTAGCAGGTCAAGCTGGCGCCTGAGGGTCCAGTGGATTACAATTACCTGACCAGGGGTCGCAGGCGACTAGGGCGAGGTTGGTCAGCCCGTACTGGTCCTTCAGCAGAGCCACCACCTCGGGGTCCGCCTTGACAATATCCTCCGCCAAGATGCAGTCCTCCGGCGTCAGCAGCGGCTCCCTGTCCTGGATCTGCAAGCGCATGCACACTCCCCCCATTATATATAACTATCATCCACCCACCATGAACACCTCTCATCGACCCCAATCCGGCGCTGTTCCCGGCCTGCATGCCTGCACTCTGCCCTCCTGCATGTCTAGGGGGCTTCTTCAGACTGCCACCGGGCAAGCAGCGTCTTCCACACTCTCACCGCGCTTTCTGGGTGGGGTGCGGGGTGAACTGCGCTGCCTCTAAAGCCAGGCTCGCCAATATCTTTTCTACTTTCCTACACCAAATATAGCCCACACAATAAAGCCGAACACACCAGATCTGCACTATTATCAAGCCCCTATGCTTGCTCCAAGTACCTCTGTTAAGTGCAACTGCTTGACGGGCGCTCCCAACACTTACATGTCTATGCATGTCTCTCATGTGATCAATTAATATTGTGACTAATGATCTAGGTGTACCTCGGTCCAGGCAGTGATGGCGGGCTTGGCGCCGGAGAGCAGAACCGTGGCCTCGATGAGGGGCGCCTTGGGGTAGGCCTGCAGGATGACGTCAGCAGCGCGTGGGGGGACATCGTCCGGGTTGGCCTCGTACGCCACCAGCTCCGCCTTTGTGGGCTCCTGCAGCCATGACATAAAACTAGTGATCATCTTGACCAGCTGGGGCCCAAGAGATGTATGCTGTCGTTGGCAGCATACAGCATGAGCACTGGCATCTTCACATACCCAATTTGCAGGATCTCATGGGGGTTCCGGTATCCTGGCTGCGGAGAGCTGCATCAAATTCACTGTTCACATCTAGTCTACAGACCATGATTGGTTGAGCGCTATTCATGGGATCGGCGCTGCTTGATATTTCTGTGCTGTTGCAGGTCGTTGGCGAAGTGGGCATGTGCTCAACAAGGTTGCAGAGTCACAAGGTGAAAGGATGACAAAGTGGCGCAAGAGGGAGGCGAGCGTACTGCAAGGGTGATGACGTTGAAGCGCAGAGGGGAGAGGTCCTTCTGCGCAGCAGTGGCCTTGATGGCAGCTGCTGCGGCCTTGATCTCCTCTGGCGTGAGGGGGTCCAGGGGATGTGCGACTGCACCAGGCAAGCAGATGCATGTTGATTCTCTGCATGGCAGGTACAGGAGGTACAAAGGGTGGTAAGTTCCAAGACCACTTGGGTACCAGCTGACGAGAGTGTGTGCGTCATCTAGTACATCTGATGCCCTCATACGACGTCTGTAATCGACACGAAACACATCACAATGTCGTGGAATGCTCAGATATGTTGGTCTTGCATACAGAAAGTCACTGGTTTCAGAAGGCACTGTGACCCCAGCAACAGCCGGAAAGCGGTGTGATCTCACACTCCTACATTTAGAAAGACATGATCAAGTGTGTTAAATCCACAGAAATTGCCGGAAAGAAGCCAGGTTTATGCTGGCAAGAGACACGCAGTCGCATACGTATGCGCGATATCGATGCTTTGCTCACCGGCAGCAACCCTTCCAAGCATTTCATTTCTGAAATTATGTTTGCAGGGCATTACACTTAACCTAAACATCCAAAGGTGAACAAAATGCACGCAACAATGAGATGGAACAAGCGCACGAAGCTCACCGCCCATGTTGCTCCGAAACACACAGATGCCGGTTGTTGCAACGGTGCGGCCTATACGCTCGTGTCGACAGCTTATACGATAAACAAGCTGATGAACGGGACGAACTGGCGACGTCTTGCTCGATCTCGATGAGAACAATTGGCTTCCAGAGAGCAAATCTGCGTTCATGGGCCACAGGGACTCCATGTGGGATGCGCCAAAATATTTCGTCGTCGTAAATGCTTCCGCCTGGCGAATGAGAGGATGTGCCTGGCGATTGAGTTTCTTGGGAGAAGCGTTCCGGGAAGGCATCTCTCGCGCATGCACTGGATTATTCGTTGCACAAAAAGTACATATGTTCAATTGGCAGTGAGCTTCTCTCATCAAACAGTCAGGCTGAGGAATTAGAATCCCGGGTCCCAGTACGTTGGACAGATGGCACTCTTGATGCAGCCACACGCAGGAATGCGGGGCATGCCTCCTATCGATGCTCCTATGAACAACTTTACTGGAACTCCAAGGGCTCTGTGCTGGCGACAGCGACAAGTAAGGACCACATTTAGCGGCTCTCGTTTTTGCGCACGTGCATGTGCCCCTCTTCAGAGCAAACCTTGATGGGGCAATCCCTTGTTGCAGGCACAGAAGTGCACAAAGTGGCGCCCCTTCATCGGGAGAGCCGACGCAAGGTGAGGGTCTTGATACCTAGCAGGGGTCACCACGTATCCTGTGGCTGTATTCACAAGGTGTGCTTTTGGAAGTATGTGAACCTCGTTTCACCGATCGTAGGGACGCCGCTGGGAGCAGCAGTGGAGGTCAGGATGAGGGGAAGCCGGAGCTGTCCGTTCCTGACAGCCTCCCTGCCAGCGCTGCAGACACTGACTGGAGGGAGTTCAGAGCACGCCTTATTGCTGGGCAAACTGCATCCACCTCTGGCAGAACCGAGGAGCAGGTAATCTTCAAGGCTGTGCAATCTGGAGCCAGAACAGCAGTTTTCCTTATTGCTTTGCTCAACTCGCTCTCTGCTGTGCACAGGGCGTCAGTGAGAAGTCCACAGAGCCTGACGAGGAGTCGAAGCTGTGGGCGCACTCCATCAACTTCCCAGAGAAGGGGTGCCTGCTCATCGCGCACCCACTCGTGTTCACCACCCAGCAGCAGTACTTTGCGCAGGTAATATCATGTCCTGTCGCCTCTCGCACATGGGTTGCCTCCCTTGCATGTCCTTTGATCTACACTCTCTTCTTGGTATTAGTGTAAAAGAGTAACAGGAAGATGCTGCTGGCGCAGGCTGTCATATTCATATTCGAGCACAGCGAGCAGGGCAGCGCCGGGCTGATACTGAACAAGCCCACACAGTACACCATTGGCACCATGTCTGGGCTGGAGGCGCTCTGCCCAGAGTTCAACAACAATGGTCTCTTCCTGGTGCGCCTCCCATTTTCAGTAGACGTCTCCCTTATACACAAGCCTGCAAATGCTTCAGCCATACGACAAGCATCAAGCAGCATCCAGAACGGCTGAGGCTGAAAGACAGCTCCATCTTTGCAATGCCACTTTGGAATCCGTATCTTTGCCCAATGCAACTAGAGTGGTCCGCACAAAGGCATTTGCTTTAAGAACCTCTCGTCTCTGGTCTTCATTGTCTGTGAATATGCTATGTTTTCGAGCTCCCCAGCCCCTCATTTTCCAGCTCGATTTGGGCAGGCCATATCTCTTTGGCCCCATTTTCTCAGGTGCTCCTCTAGATTGGGCGGACTGAAGACGGGTGTGTCGATGGGAGCAGCTGAAAGCGGGGAATGGTGACCTTCATCAGCCTGCACATCAGCGCTCCATCAAAGGAATTTCTGGTACGTGCAGGGTGGAGATGTGAGCCCCAACTCGATGCACATGCTGCACTGCCACGGGCAGCTGCCAGGGGCAGTGGAGATCATCCGGGGCATCAACATGGGGGGCTTTGATGCGGCCAAGGCTGCTGTCAGCCAGGGCAGAATGCCAGCCACAGACTTCAAGTGGGCGCCCTGTTAAATAATCACCTTTGCCACTCCTTTTCAGTCTTCGCTTGATGTAGCATACATTGGTCAGGAAAAACCACCTTGCCACTGCTCTGCAGTGCTCGCTTACTATTGCCCCTCTTCAATTACACAAGCACAGAGCAGACATTTATCCATTGCTTAGGGACTACATTCACTGCAATCAACTTCGCCGAAAAGAGCCTGAGAGGAGGACTGACTACTACTTGAAATTGAGTGAATTGTGCTACTTTTGCTAGACATTGCCTGATGGGCGTGAAATTCTTGAACAGGTGGTTCACAAGGTACTCGGGGTGGGGTGCGGGGCAATTACAGAGGGAATGCGCGTCGGGCGTGTGGTTCACTGCGGCGGCCAGCAGCGCCCTGGTGCTCCAGCAGGGCTGCGCAGACAGCGCAGACTCGGGGCGCGAGATGTGGCACCAGGTGTGTAAACCTGCATTCACGATGTCACCCTGTGTAGAGACAGCATTGCTCCATTCTCATGCACTTGCATAAGGTCTGCTGTAACATAATATGTCTTTTTGAAGGCATGTGCTTCTGCCCTGTCAGTTTGTGTGATCATGCAGCAGCAGTTGCATGCAAAGGAGTTGCATCAGCAATGTTGTGTGCCTATTTGGCTTCTTCAGTCGTGCATTGAGCCAGTTGGGGTGCTTGTGCAGGTGCTGAACCTGATTGGGGGTGATCTGGCAGAGCTTAGTAAGGCCCAGAAGGGGGTGTTCGACCCAGAAATCATGGGAACCCCGGCCCCTCCCTCAGAGAACCGCGATGGTGATGCAGTCTGACCTATTTAAGCAGATGAAATGAAGTGCATTTCTTGAGAAAACACTCGGCTGACCATTGATGTCAACACCAAAACTAATTCGCTGGAAGATTTTTGCCAAATGGCAGGTTTGCAAGCTGTTTCAGTATATGAGACTGTTTGTGTGTGCACGAGTGCTCTATTTGAAGATTGCCGGACCCCGTGTTGATGATGAAGCAGAGTTCCTTTGTGGTATGCATAAGATACCAGATTCTCTGCAGTCGACTTCAAATGCTTGAAAGAGCAAGATCCCTGATCATCAGCATGATGCTGTCTATGGGCAGGGTTTGAGATTCAGATAAAGAGGTGTACTACACTGTGACAGTAGAGCTTTCTCCAAATTCAAATTGTGGCAGCATGGCCAAATGGCACATATATGCACCCTATCACGGTGATGATCACTCAACAAGACTGTGTGAACCGTAACGTAGAGCTGTGTTACAAGTCCCCCATTTGGATGGGCAAATTTCAACATTTGCGGAGCTTCTCATCAAAGGATTGTTGAGCACTGCACTGCCTCCTTGTCCTAGAAATTGCTCTTGACAGGATCATGCAAATTGCAGCAACTTCTAAGACACAACTTTGTGAGCTATCTAAGGAGCTTCCTTGGCTAAATGGATTGGCACTACCAAGTGTCGCAACTAGATGTTGGAAGATCCCCAGATGGAACAAATGTCGTTGCTAGAATTCCATACACCAGCCCAGCAGCAAAGCCTATCACACCTAATGAAATGAAAGGAGAACACAGGCCCTAATCATTTTGTGACTGGAACCTAACTACCGCACAAGAATAAAAAACAAATCCAGAGTGAGATCGGCTAGGAATTCATGCAAGCACAGTTTCCTCTCTCGAGATAGGTCCGGCAACACATCATTCCGAGGAATGGCATTCAATGGGTGGCCATACATTGTACAGGTACACATCGCGTTGTGGCACAGCTCTGCCTGTCTTGACCTCCCAGTAACAGCGGCAGGAACAGCCAGACGAGTCTAGCAGCCATGCAGGTGTGGGAAAATCCACCCATGCCTGCATGCTGTTTGCCAGCCTCTCAGGTCCTCCCTTTTGCTGGGCTGGTCACCAGGTGTGCGTCCAGTATGTGATGGCATAGGCCTGAGGGAAGCGAGCCTTGCACTGATCCTCGTTGAAAATCGGGTGCAGCGGATTGCAGATGCTGAACTCGTCGCCTGCGAAGCCACCAACGCTGAGTCAGAAGGTACACACCCAGCTGCACGCTGCACACGCAACAATGTCCAGGCACAAAATATTGTGCTCGCAGAGATATGGGGCGGGCAGTGCCCCAAGGCTGCACTCTTGAAAAAGAAGCTGCTCTCAAATGAGTCGACCTCATTATAAGGGCATGTAATTGGCCCACATCTTGCACAGTAATTGGCAGGATGCTTAAAATAAGAATGACAGCAGTGAGAATGGGGAGAGGGCACACCTGGGCCGTCCTTGGGGCCCCAGACGGTGCGGCGCCAGTCGATGGGGTAGATCACGCCGGGCGGCAGGATGGTTAACCCCGACAGGCCCTTGACCTTCTTGTAGGCCTCCACCGCATGGAAAAGCATCACCGGCCCTGTGGTCGCCTCCAGCCAGTCCCACCTGTCACAAAGCAGCACAAAGTCTCAATGAAGCACTCACAAATAAGGGTCACCACCCTACGCAAACGTGAGGCAAGTTACGGGTTGCAAGCCGTCAGCAAGCATAAGTGACTTGAATATCATCTGCCTAGCAAGAGATCCTCCAGCCTGGCTCTCAGACACCCAAAAGAGATGTTGTTGCATGTGGGTATACGGTAGGCTAACCAGTATCGGCCAACCTCCTGCTCACTGCGAGCATTGCTGAGACTTCCACAACCTTGCCTTAATTTACTTTGTCAAACGGTACTCTTTGAGGAGGTGTCCAGGACTCCGCCCGCGTAGTGAGCATGTGTTAAGAGGAACAAACGCAAGCGCACCGGTCAGTGTTGGTGGCGGCGCAGGAGCCGGCGGCCTTGATGATCTGCTGGATACAGTAGAGCCAGAAGGGGTGACCCTTGGTGGAGGCCAGCCAGGCATTGGGGATCTTCTGGTCCCACTCCTCCTCTGTCATCTCTGCCAGCACCACCTGCCTCCCCGCTAAAACATCCTCCAGGCTCCTTATCGACTCAAAGTCCAAGTCCGCATACACCCCTGCGCCATTGAACACACACACTCCAACAAGCGCTCTGCCAGGGTCTAGGGTATGCGACACAGCTGGCCCAGCCAATGTGCTTCTGAGCATGCATCCTTGATGTATTGAAGTGATGCTGAATCATCCTGTTCCGCTGTCAACGTCCTTGTGCCAACTCTGCAATTGCTAGGAGCAAGCCGAGTATACGCAGCACAAAGATCTGAGCGTGGTGCACTGTTCTAAGAAGGCGGCAGAATGGGTCAGTGGTGGCGAAGTGCGAGACCAGTGCTCATAAGGGGGCTCCGCACCTCCTACATGGTACATGTAGAGGTATCGCACGCTGTCTGCCTTCATGATGGGCTTGGGCAGCGCATCGTATGTGTCCAGGAACCAGGGGTAATGATCCAGCACAAGCTTCCTATTGTCCTCATCGGTCCATAATCTGCAATGCACAGCAACTTGATGTCTCACTCATCGCTACTAAATCTCCACTTTGGGTGGCACTGCATGTCCAAGTAGCACGAACAGCAAAGCAAGTATGTGCAGAAAATTCAGATTCTTGTGGAAGAAGGACCCACCTGTACTCCCAGCCTGGGTGGTTCTTCTTCCAGCTGTCCTGCCAGGGCTTGAATCCTTGGGGGACGTTCTCGTCTTTCCAGGACTGATGTATAATCTGTGGGATGTGATGTTCGCGGATATGGTGTTGGCCTCGCACCGCCGGCTTTGACCAGATACCTCCCTCACTGCCAGGCAAGAGGATTAACCACACCCACAATACTGAAGCCCCGGCGATTCTTCGCATGTTTCGTGCGGCCTTCAACAATCTGATATCTTAGTGCTTCGCTGTAGCACGTTTGTATAGCGATCCGTTTTCTATGATGTCTGAGCGCAATCTTTCTGCGCTTTGAGTTCTGTGTCAGACTCGGCGAATACACTTTTCTATTGCACCAGATCCCACAGACATGCTCATCACTTGCATGAATTCTCAGAATCAAATAGAAAACTCACACATCATCCCCAATTAGCTTCTGATGCAAACCCGGTTGTTCAACTGTCTTACTATGTACAATACTACAACGATGGTTCTGACTTCCTGGAATTGTCGCAATCAGGTAAGCACGTTGGCAGGACACTCTTAAATCTCTCTAAAGGTACTGGATGACGCTGCAATTGGTCCAGCCGATTTTCCTCCGTCATGGAATTTCCTCTCCCTTGTTTCCACCTGGCCTGCTCCCCGTGGGCCAGGCCTTAGGGCTTGCCGCCCAATTTGACCCGAACCTGGTACCAACCCCTTGGATTTAAAACCCTATGTAAATGCTCCGTTGCTTTCTTGGCCTCATCGTATTTCTCAGAACAGGTATCCAAAGATGCACAGATGACACCAATGCTACTTGTCCAACGCATGCTGGTGCGCCGCCGTGCCTGAATGGCGCTTGCTGATATCATCTTTCTGGATTCGATCTCTGGATCAGACCTTTTATCGTCGCACATTCGAGATAGAGCTCCGCCAATATACCTAGATCCATAAGCAGTACCAAAAATGGGAAAGGATGCATTTGTGTTTCCTGGACAGCGCAAGAAGACGCCATTCCAGGTGAGTTTGTTAGCCTCTGCCATCTGCCACAAGACCTCTGCAAGACCTCTAGATCTCACTGAATCGCCATTGTTCGCGTGCAGCGACATAAGGAGCTGGAAGAAGAGAGGAAGAAGGTCAGGCATCCATCACTGCCACAGCTGTCCCTCCCTTTTGGTATCCTGCTTCTTTTTCATGCTCTGCGTTTCCTCCCACTCATTTTATTGTGTGTTTGATGCCATCGACGCAGAAAGAGGAAGCAGAAGCAGCAAAGCTGTACGAAGAGTTTGTGGAATCCTTCGGGGATGCCAAGCCTGAGGAGAGCAGCGGCCCAAAAGCCTTCCTGCGGGGTGGCACCATCCAACCCGGCTCCTCTGCAGCCCAAGCTGGTTGGCATTGATCTGCCCTCTACTTGCTTCTGTAATTTCTCCACCTAGCATAGATCAGAAGATTGAAGCCCTGCATGTTGGGCAGGGCAAGGCCAGAAGAAGGCAGCAGCAGGAAAGTATGTGCCATCCTTCTTGCCGCCATCCATGGCGGCCGCAGCAGCCAATCGTGGGCCCACCAGAGATTCCGGCTTCTCATCTATAGGCGGGGTATGCCAACAACACACTTCTGCTGAATGCCTGATCCCCAGTGTCTTACATTGTCCGCTTCCTGCTTTGGCAACCCATGCCCTGTACACATTCTGAGACACAAATGGCAGGCGGCTGACTTGGGCTGATGTTTTAAACTTGCCAGCGTGACTCTGGCTCGGCGCTGCCACCCAGCTCCTCTCGTAGTGATCGCAGCAAGCCCCGCAATATTGACATGATGCTGGAGAATCTCAAGCGGTATGCATGACGCCCCCCCCGCTGCCCTCGTGCGGCGGCAGGGTGCTGACTGGCAGCAACTAACCCAATTATCCTCCCTGAGAACCCCCACCATGCCCGATCTGTGTACCCCTAGAACAGTTTTACAGAGTGAGGATCCTTTTTGCGTTGGTCGTGCTATGCTTTAGGATATTGTAGCAATGCATTGTGAGCAGGTTTGCAGTGACATCAGGGTTCAATGATAAGAATGGCTTAGTGCAAGTCTGTCTTCTAATCCAGTGTCAGAAGGCTTCAAGCTGAAACGATTGGTGGTGGTAGCAGTGCAAGAACTTTGACTTTTGGTCATGCATGATTACAGACATTGCGTTGGGTCTAGCAGAACTAAAGAAAGGAAAAGCTTCCTTTAGAACAATGTACCTGTGTGGAGAGGTCAAAACAAGCATAGGGTCAAGCAGTCGCACTACGAGCATGGGACTGACGGCGATGCTGTGCCTGGCACGACGTGGCGGCTGTGAAGGGAGCAAGAGGCGCGCGAGGAGCGGCAGCGGTTGCGGCGCGAGCAGGGCATCGAAATGGAGGACGACGGCGCAGGCTCCTTCGACGACGGAGACCCCTACACCACCAATCTGTATGTGGGCAACCTGGCACCGGACATTGATGAAGAGGTGAGACACCGTCCCGCATGCCTGAGGAGAACAGGTCAAGGAGTGGCACTTGCTGCACCACCTCGGGGGCTTGCTATGCATTAGAAGCATCCACACATGCCCGCTGCAAGCTGTAGCGGCCGGCGATGCCACAGGCGTGAGAATATTGGCATCGTTTCTGCGGCCCCTGTGGATGAGGAGATATGCCTCTAGTGACTACAAATTCTGTCCTGTCCTGGGAATGCAATTAATTGCTGCAGATCCAGCCATGGCACCCTTCCCAATTTCGCTTTCTGAGGGTGAACCAAAGATTCTGTCAGCCTGCCCAGCTCACAGGCATGAGGCGACTAGCAACTGTATCTGTGCGCAATCCAGGGGTCAGTGCAAAGGATGCATGTTGTTGAAGGTGCATGTGTGTGGCATGCTTGCCAGGTGCTGAAGCGGGAGTTTGGGCGCTTTGGCGACATTGCGAGCGTCAAGATCATGTGGCCGCGAGATGAAGACCAGCGACGCCGCGGCAGGAACTGCGGCTTTGTGGCCTTCATGGTGAACCCCTCTCCAACCAATTCTGACCCAATCATGAGTAGGCTTTCCGTTTTGTTGCCAGATGCTACCATGTTCATGATGGATCACCATGAAAATTTTGCAGATAGCACAGTGTTGGGAGGTGCTTGCCTAGTGGTGCTCTCCGGTGCCCAGTGCCGGCTTCGCCGAGTCTAGTTGCTTTGACTGCCCACGTGGTGAACAATATTCATGATGGGTTGCTGCAGACGCGAGCGGGAGCGGATCGGGCGAAGGCAGACTTAAACGGCGCGATCCTGCACGATCTGGAGCTGAAGCTGGGCTGGGGCAAGTCCGTGCAGCTGCCGCCCGTGCCCCTTTATTCCGCCTCCACAGCTGGGGCCCCCGCGGGCGCCGGCGGTCCCCCCGGTGGCCCGCTCGGCAAGCCGACCGGCGCCGCCGTCCCGCCGCCGGGCGTGGAGGCCGCTCCGCCCTGGGTCGCGCCGCCGCACGGCGAGGACAGCCTTGAGGGCGTCGGTGGGCTCTCTTAAGCCTTCAGTATCCTTCTTGCCCGTTTCCTGCATTCCTTGGCCTAGCTGATCTGCCGCTGTAGTCACGGCTGAGCACACTCATTGTCAATGGTGAAAGCAGTTCTGTCCTGAAATGAGCCATTACAGTGCCCCTGCGCATCCTGTTGAAACAATTTTCTTGGGCTGCAAGGCTGCGGCTGCAGCAAAATCTCAGGCAGAGATCCCTGCCGCTGAGCGAGGTAGCAACGACCAAATATATTTTTGCCACTTTTTTTTACGGGACGCATGTTACTGAGCGCAGGCCCGGACATAGTGGTGGATGTGCCAGGCGACAGCCGCGTGCGTTTCATAATCGACTCCATGGCGAGCTACGTGGTGGTGGACGGCTGCGCATTTGAGCAGGCGGTCATGACCGGCCAGGCGGCCAACCCGGAGTTTGCCTTTTTGTTTGACTTGCGCTGCTCCGAGCACGCCTACTATCGCTGGCGCCTTTTCAGTCTGGCCTCGGGCGACTCCCTCAAGAGCTGGCGCGTCGAGCCCTTTGTCATGGTGGAAGGCGGACCCAGGTGCTGCACTCCCATCCTTCACTGCTGCAGTACTTGACAAGTCCAGCATACACAAAGTGCATCTTCATGCTGTAAGTTCAAGATTTTGTCCTTGTTCGCGCCGTTACCCCAAAGTATCCTCATCATGCCAGCTTTCACCACATCTGTGCTCCATTTGACTCGCGTTTGGCCTTCATGGAATGGCTTTGGAGCCTTGTTTAGAAGTTCTCCATTCAGGGCTTCAGCCAAGGGCGATTGGTTGCTGCTAGGGTGTGGTTTTGCTTAGAGTAAGGCACTTTGAAGGATCTTGGGTTTGCAGGTGGGTGCCACCGGCAATGATGGCTGCGGACGGGTCGCACCAGACGGCGGCGCAGCGCGGAGGCGAGGCCAAGGACAAGGACCGGCCGCTGTCCGACCTGCAGCGGGACAAGTGCGCTGCTGCAACCCCTGCCGCCATGCTCTGCTTTTGCGTCTGCACAGAAACATGATGCCAGGACATCTTCTCACACTATAGGATCAGTTCTTTAGGGTGGAGCGAGAACACCCCTGCACAGGAGAAGCAGAGTGAATGAGTAATGAGAGTTGGGTCCACTTGCGAGTGTGCATCTTTAATAATCCCTGATGTGTGACAGATTTGAGGACTTGCTGCGTGCGATCACAATTGCGCGGTTGGACATCTGCGAGGCGATGGTCTTTGCTCTGGACAACGCAGAGTCCGCCACAGAGGTGTGAGCATGTTCACATCGGGGGCTACTCTTTTGCCATATTTTGTGAGAAACGACCAAGCACTGCAACACTGACTGAGCTGGGAATGCCCTGAGGGGTTGTAGCCCCCACACATACTGCAGCACCATCCCTGTTCCCTTGTGCTGAGCCTGAGTGAGCCGCCAAGGGTGGCCGTTCCCGGCTCAGGCATAAATCATGGCAGGGTTTGTGAAGTATTGTTGTAATCTTGATAATGTGATGTCATTATGCAATATGTTGTCTGATGGCGTACCTCTTTAAGCACTGTGGCTGTCCATGGCGTGCATGTCGACCTTGGGGCTGTGTGGAATGTGCTGCCCAGTCAGGGAAGGGGTAGACACATGCATGCACAGGGGCAGAATTGTCTCTGAAACTTGGGATCTCCAGATGTACCTAAAATCTAGCAGATGACTTGAAAGACGAGGATGCTAAGACAAGCCTCCAGCTCGGTCCATGGGCCTACTCTTACCATCGGATTGTCGCTCGACAGAGCATAAGTACGTGCAAAGGGTCAGGGATATAAACAAATGTCGTGGGGCCTGGAAATAACAGGTGGCGGAGACGATGGCTGATGCGCTGACGCTGGCGGAGACGCCGGTGCCGGTGAAGGTGGCGCGTCTGATGCTGGTGTCGGACGTGCTGCACAACTCCACCGCGCCCGTGCGCAACGCCTCCCGCTACCGCTCCCTGCTCGAAGCCCACCTCCCCGACATCTTCGAGTCCCTGCAGGTGCCACCCTGCTACCCATCACAATGTGTTGCGGTGCAAGGGGTCATTTGGCTAAAGACTGAGCATGGGATGACTCGTGCACATGGGTCCAGCACTTCAAGCAGGGTTGTGGCTCGTCTGTGTAGTCAGCAAAAGGCGTCGGAGCCCGTCCTGGACTGATGCCCGTTCCTGAATCGCTAGTGACTATTCTGTCCTGCTGCCAATTCAGATGTCCACACTGCATGCTTCCATCTCTCATACACTTATACGCTTGAAGAGTTGAAATAGCCACTCACTTAGTGATACTCTTATACAGAATTACTTCCTAGAATGTTCAAATTTATAGACAGTAGCTTGCCAGGCCGACCCTTATACATGCTGGCACCTGCAGTGCATGCATGTCCTTGCAGGAGTCCTTGCAGACATATCCTAACTGGAGATGTGAAATTCTGCTGTACTGGCTGTGACGTGGCATGTGTCTGGTGCTCGGCTGCAGGAGACATACCGTTCGGTGGAGAGCCGCATGGCGCAGGAGTCACTGCGGCGGCATGTGCTACGTGTGCTGCGAATCTGGCGCTCCTGGTTCATCTTCTCCGACGACTTCCTCAACGGCCTCCAGGTGCCCCTCCCCTGCAATTTGCACGTTATGTATAAGACTGATAGATTGCTTAATTGGAGGTCAAGCTGGTGTTGGAAAGCCTCAGCCCTGCACGATCCATTTCATGCGATAGACTGATAGACTGCCCCACCCATAGGTGTTGGGTCCGGTGGATAAAACACTCCCCTCCGCACGCATTGGCCCGTGTGACTGGTTGTAAATCCTTCCCTGGCCCTTTGTGTGCTGCCGTGCTTCAAAGAGGCATGTGTGGACCCCTGCGTCGTCCAAGAAACAGAAAATTCTGGACACTGTAGCAGATGGTCAGACCATGGCCTGTGGAGGTCTGGAGGGTGTCACTCCAGAAATTGCGCAGAAGGAAGAGCAGGTGGTGAATGCTTTTTGGGGTGTGGTTGGCTGCAGGCGATGTTTCTGCGTGGGTCCAGCTCGGGAGGTGACGAAACGGAGCTGGCTGCAGAGCTGAATGCGCTGTCCAGCGACGAGCTCGACACGCGCTGCCGCCGCAACGGCCTCTCCCGCAGGTATGCCCCCATGGCCTCAGGCTTTGGGTTTGCCGACATTTTCATTATGCGATCAATGGTCCAGATTCAAACCACAGGGTCAAACCACAGGGTCACAAATATTATACAGGGTTTGACAGGCTGGTAAACAATGCATAGAGATGTTTTGTAGCATTTCCTGTGAGACACTTATACTTTTTGCATCCGAACCATGTCACATGCTCTGACAAGGAAATGCGAACCCAGTGGAAACCTTGATACCTACGCTCAGGTGCCAGGCTTTCAGTTTCTTGATGTCTTGGGCTGGGGTGCAATGGGGTCTTGGCTCATTGGTATCCATGGGCTAATAGATCCAGAAGCTTCCAGACTGGAACATTAGCTTTTGCAACAGTTTGCTTCTCAAGGCTGCTGGTGTTTGCTTAGAGCCCATCCTTTGCAAGGTGAGCTGTGCCACCCCGCTCTAGACAGGGATCATGTTGTTTGCAAGTGTGATTGAAGTGAGTTGTGTGCCGTGCAGGGGCGGCCGCGGCGCGCAGGTGTCCCGCCTGTTGGCGCTCCATTCCTACCTGCATGGAGACCCGGCAAGCAGCAAGCCGGACGCAACTCAGCAGGCTGCTCAACAGGCTGCAGAGCGCAAGGCTGACAATGAGGACCTGGCTGTCAAGGTGGGCACCAACTGTGCACTTCTCATTAACAAGCCCCTTGCATGGCCGGCTTGTTGCACAAGCAAGGTGGCTTGCCATACACACTGCGTCGTCTGTGGCGTCCTTGCTATGCACTGAATATGTGCGGGCATTCTGGATGTTGAATTGTGGCACGCTGGGCGCAGCTTGCTGAGAAGAATGCGCCAAGCGTCTTTGACGTCAACAGAGACCCTGCGCCGGAGCCAGCAAAGAAGCCGCCCGAGCCGGAGATCGTGTCCAAATGGACCCTGGTCGACTATGATACCGAGCCTGCAACAACGTTTGATGAGTGCGTTTCAGTCCCCTCCCCAATTCCCAGATGCACTTCTGCACTTCTCGCCACCTGAAGCTTGAAAGGCTATGAAATATCTACTTTGCATGGAGGAAAATGGGTTTGCCATGACTTATAATAAACAATCTACTAATTTTTCCTGGTCAAGGTGAATACAGACGTCTGGACTGTATGCGCAGTGCCAAGGCAGAGGAGCCCGGCGACATTTTCAGCGACGCAGAGGCAACGCCGCGGGATGAGCGGGGCGCGTCCCCACCGCCGGACCCCCTGGCGGAGGACCGCGCCACCGCAGCCGCCGACGGGGGTTCTGGGGGCCCACGCCCCAGTCCCAAGCCAGCTGACGGCGGCCGCGCGGCGACCTCCGGTGCAGGCGGAGCCGAGCGCACGGACGGCGCCGACGAGGAGCGGCGGCTACGCCTGCGGCAGGTGAAGATTCCCTCCTCTCTGTGCAGGATGGTTGCTGAAGGCGCCTTTGACGCTGGAACGTATAGGCTGGGGCGGATGCCTTTTACTAAGTACCAGGGACGTTTGTTGCCTTTGCTTGCTTGAGGTGTGCCAGGCAGGAGTGCTTGGAGGAGAAGGTTATACGGACGGCGTTGAGCCGTGACAGCATTGCGCATGATATACTGCTTTTCAGATTAACTTCAATCCGTGACATTGACACGCCTTGGACACAACTTACACTCGCTATCAGATGCTAGAAGCATCTACCAGATCACCTTCGTGCACACTTATATATATGTCAAATATCCACTGCATTTCCCACGTCTGACCAATGCTCTGATGCCAAAATAGGTGGAGGTGTCGACGATGCTGTACCGGGACGAGCTGGAGGAAGGCGGCATGGCGCGCGATGACGTGGATGCGGCCGTCGCCGAGCGCCGCGCCGAACTCCTGGCCGAGGCCGAGCGCGACCTCGACTCCAAAGCCGCCGCCGGCAAAGCCGAGCGTAACCGCAGCGCCAGGTGCGCTACGAGCATCACAGATCCGCACCAATTCTGCGGTTTTACCAAAACGGTCTACAGTCCCGAGATGTGCCTAGCTTGATATACAGCCTGATATTTTAGTCTTACCTATTCCTTGCCGATCCGTGACAGCTAGCAAATCTCTGTTCAGTGACACGTATTCAGCTGAACACATGTCACTGATTTTGAGTTGTACTCGTCGGTGATTCCGTGAAGTGTGCTTATTCAGTGGATATTAGCCGTGGTGGGAGCCGTATAACAATCTTTCGCTCTGTTGCTGATGTGGCCATGGGTTGCTGCGAGCAGGGGTAGCGACAGGGAGAAGCAGAGGGATTCAGACAGGGCGAAAGACCGGGATCGGGACAGGGATAGAGATCGGGACCGGGAGAGGGACAGGGAAAGAAGCCGGGAGAGGGAGAGGAACAGAGAGAGAAGCCGGGAGAGGGAAAGGGAAAGAGAGAAGGACAGGGAAAGGGACAGGGAGAAGTCAGAGCGAAAGCGCGAGCGCAGCGCAGACACAAAAGACACGCGGGACAGGGAAAACGGCAGCAGGAGGGAGAGAGAGCGCAAGGAGAGGGACAGGCCGAAGGACAAGGACAGGGAAAAGGAGGACAGGGATCGCGAGAGGGAAAAAGACAGGGACCGACTGCGGGACAGGCGCAGCCGCAGCCACAGCCGAGACAGGTGCACTTACACTTCTACTGTAGCATTTTGTCGGGTAGCATGCAGCACTTTGAAGTGATGTGATGCCTTTGTTGAGGAGCTAGTATAGGCTACTGATGCATGTAGATCATTGTGGAGGTTGACAATGCCATGTTCTCAAGGCATGCAGCAGGTTGAAGGAATGCGGTGCATCTCAAGTAAAAGGCTGAGCATCTGTCGCCATAAATATGAAAGTCATAGAAACACTGCTGCGATGCACCTGATCCTCATGGATTGGAAAGGCGTGTAATAATAATAAGAATAATGATATCAAAGGTGACGATGTTGTGCAGGGCCCGAGGCAGGAGCCGCTCCAAGAGCAGGGAGAGAGACCGGCGCCGGGACCAGTCGCGAGAGCGCTCCAGAGATCGCGCCGCCAGGGAGAAAGAGCGGGAGAGGGAAAGAGAGAGGGAGAGGGAGAGAGAGCAGCGCGAAAGGGAGCGGGAAAGGGAGAGAGAAAAGGAAAGGGAAAGAGAAAAGGAAAGGGACAAGGAAAGGGAGAGAAAGCGGGAGAAGGACGGGGACCAGAAGAAGCGCAAGGACAGAGACAGGAGCAGAGACAGAAGCCCTGCAGGAAAGGAACACCGCAAGGACTCCAAACGGTCCCGGTGACAATATTTCCATGCGTTATTAAGCCAGGCGGAGGGACCGATGGATGTTGTGATGCTGTTGTCATCTATTGTGCGCGTCAGGCTTGTATTTACAGCCATTGATCAATGCCTCATGAGCTTACAGCCTGACTTGACTGAGCACTCAATTTGCCACAACAGATGTCCTTGTAAGGATTGCAATTGCCAAACAAAGCAACAAGCAACCACACGACACAAGAATGACACAACTGCAACCCACAACTGAGATCAGTGCACACTTAATGCAGTACATATGGTGCATGATGGCTCAAGCCCTGAATGTCAGGCACTGCCAGGCGCCTTCCAGAGTATCCTTGCGCTGGATGGACTCGCATGTGATGCACAGCGCGGCTGCGGATGACTCATCAAGCCTCCTCCACCGCCAGTCTGTCAGCGGCTCCTTGGAGCACAGAGACAACTTCCTGTTCTTGTACGCCATCCCGCTCTCCACCCATCTGCAGAAACAGATAGCTCTTCACACGCAATCAAGATTCAAACATCTTCTCAAGACAGCAAACAGCAAAGTCCCCCGTCACGGTAAGACAGTCTTACTGCCGCGAGCCTAAAATCAGAGCAGAGCACGCGCCCCAATAGTAGGTAGCACTCAATCTGCGAAGTAAGAAGCAAGTACAGAATGTGTTCCTAAGCATGGGCATGATGTGACACCGGTACCGGTGCGTAGCAGAATGCCCAAATGAAGGGCTATCCCTAAAGAAGAGCGCTCTCAGGGCTGGAGGGTTGTACTGACAAGGTAATTGCATGGCAGGAGGCCCACCCAGATGCGCTGGCATGCAGTGAGGAGACGCCTGTGAGGGTGACGAGCAGCTCGGCAGTCTTTGCGCGTACGCCTCCCCCCGCCATGACTGTGATCCTCCCCTGCGCCTGCTCCACCAGCTGCCTGATGGCTGTGCTGCCCTGCGCACCCAGTGTTTAATGTGTGAGCCACACAGAAAAAATGTCCTTTGATGGAGACATGGATGTAGCGGCTGATCCGGGAATGTCTCTCGCTCATCGGTTTTGACCATGATATCTGTATTTCTGGGTATCTATGTACCCTTCTTGGCACCAATTGGTGGGGACGGTAAAAAACGCTGAGCATCGTTCCCACTATTGATTTGGGCCGTGCTTGGATCTGGCGGGTCCATACTTGGCAGCGAACTAATTGCAGCTGTCGGTAAGCAAGGCTCTGCAAGCTTGAGGAGTATGCACATCATCATTATGTGTGTGTGAGCTGAGGAGAAATCACCTGCAGCGCAGAGTGCGCCCCGCCAGAAGTCAAGACTCGTGGAACACCGCATGAAATGAGCGTGTCTAGCGCAGCCCTACGCAATCAGCTACTGCAGTGAGCACGGTCATGCAAGTAATGAGCTCCAGAGCATCTCTCACCTTCTTCCCAAAGTGGTGGTCAACCAGATGCTACGCAAGGGGCCAAAATAGGGGAGGTACCTCTTGTCTCGCGCCATGTCGAAGGCTCTGTGGAAAGTGAAGTCCATTCCCTGCATGCACAGAGAGGGGCAGTCATGCACCGACGCCTGTTGTTGCCACGATCACTTCTGCAGCAAGTCAACTCATCAGCAGATGCGGTTGGGTAGAAAGGGCGCATACCAGGCTTCTGCAGAGCAACATGATGTCTGACAGCTGGCCGGCGTCCACATCTCCTTCCCTGGTCAACATGCCAGCTACTACTCCATCCACCCCCAACTCAGCTGCTGTGAGCAGGTCATCCCTAATTACCTGCAGTACATGCAACACCCCACTTTTGCTGCTTGCAATCTGAGTATCACCACTCTAGACTGGTTCATGGCCCTTTCACGGATGAAGCATGATTGTCACAATTGTCGCAAGGCAAGGGGTGAAGAGGCTGAAAGGGATTTACCAGCAGCTCCTGTGTTGTGTACAGAAAGTCCCCTCCACGAGGGCGGAGCAGGATGTGCACTGGGATCTTCAGCGCCGCCCTGACTGCCTTGATGAGGCCTGTGGACAAGGACAATACATCAGAAGCAATGGGAGCAGTTCTGGCAGGACTTTGCTCTCAACAGAGGACGAGTTTGACCCAGGAATTGGGCATGATATTCGTGATCCAGCGACTGTCACCGGCGCTGGGAGTCAATCCTCCCTCTGACAAGCCACAACATAGTTCCACACGTGTCGCCCCAGTCCTCTGTGCGTGTACTGCTGATGAGAGAGAGTCCACACAGAATTCAACCTCAACGCCGGTGGTGACAGCGGCAGCAGCCGGTGCCACCATCTTACATTTAGAAACTGCTTAGAACTGCCGTGATGTTCTGGTTTTCACCCCCTTCATACTCTCAGTTCGTTCTCCAAAGTGCATGTGACTTTACCGAAGTTCAACGATTTTGGAGCCCCCTCCCGTCATGCAAGCTCTTAATTTATATTCAGAACAATTTCCTCAAGACTACATCGACTTTCCAGACACCTTCTTGCTCCAAGTGCCGCTTCCAGTTTTCTTGTCCAAGGCGAAAACCCTACGTTTGAATTCAAAGGGCTTGTATAAACCGGGAGCTCAATGACCATCAGAGCTGACAGGGAAGGCCAAAACTGACTAACCCGGCCTGCTCGCTGCTCTGGCTGATCACCTCCGCTGATGGCATCGATTCCCGTCGGAACTTCGCCCAATCTCTAGTCTTGGATAGCAACATTGGACTCGTCGGGAATCAGTCGCACAGGGACTTTCTTGGTTTTTGACAGCCTTGTAGCAGGCAGGACGCTGCCAGTAAGACGTCCGCAATAAGTCGACCAGAGCGGCAGCAAACAGGTGAGTCCGCCCGTACGACATCCTCGTACGGCCGAGCTCCAGCAGAAATTGCTGTGTTGTGCGCGAAGGAGTGTAGATACTCCTAGACACTGATCGCAGCGCATGGGAAGGCGCGTTTCGAGTACGCGCGCAATGTCTATGTGCTCAATAGCACATTGAAACGAGTCGACAAGGACTATATTTCAATAAGCAGGTATTGCGGACACCTACGTCTGGCCAGCAAATTGTGGCCGTACTTTGTGCGGCAATGTGCACACACTCCTGCGCCCTTGCTGCGCCTGAAGGTCGTTGGCTCTCACCACTGCCAGGCGGAACGCAGCCGTGCAGTTCTCACACCTTTCTAGCGCACAGTTTGGAGGCAGACGTCAACTTTTGACACCTGACAGGCGTCATGTAGTGCCGCGGATCCGAGAAAACCCGATGGAGCAGACGTCAAGTCCAGAAATTTCTCGCAGGACGTTTTCTGTGTGTCCAAGAAATACTTTTTCCTAGTCGCCTTAGACAGCATGAAAATGTTTGTCAATTCCATCAGATAGACCTACATACATGGTTGTTTCCTGCCAGAAGACCAGACCTGGTGCAAGCCTCAGCCCCCATCCCATGCTGCATTCCCCTTCTCACCTTGCTTGGCGCATGCTGCAGGTGACATCTTGCTGCCGAGGTCAAACACCCACAGCATCTGCTCGACGTCTCAAGCCTGCATGCGCCGCCACGGCGGCCGGGTAGCAGCCTTTCGCGCCCGGCGATGAGCGGCAGCCGCTGCCATGTCAGAGCAGGAGGCAGCACCAGCAAGCCCCGCGGAGGACTCAGAGGCCACCGCCAGTGATGCCAGCCGCCACGCTGCAGACGAGGAACACGATGGCTCGCCAGTGAGCACAGCCACGGACGATGCCAGGCAGGGGCGCAGCCGAAGGGGGCTCAGGGCACGGCCGGAGCAGGCTCAGCCGGTGAGCAGGCATGGCGCACATGAGATCTCGGCACGCGCCGGCCCGCCGGGACGCGCCGTCGCAGCCGCCAATGTTGCGAACATCCCGGGTGCATTTCCCGGACGATGGCAAACTTGAGAGAACGACTGTCATTGCACATGTCATGCTTGCATCCGCTCTGGCAGCTGTATTGTGCAACTTGTTCCCCGAGTGCAAGGCAATCATCTTTTCAAGCACATCTGTCCGCTGCATTCCGGTACTGGCTGGGTGAGTGAGGTTGCGATGTGGGGTTGAGGGTCCTATGTGTTGACAGGGGTTGCTACGCCGAGCCTGTCGGCCCCCCTTCTGGGACCGGCTCAGGCCACACCGTCGACCGCGTCCGGTCAGCTTGCACCCGGGGAAGCTGCGCTGCACCATGTGCTCAGCGGGCACAGCGCGGCCACCTTCCTCGACGCCTCCGGATCGCCGCGGTGGCAGGTGCCCATTCCATCATCTATCACATTCAATGCCCTTTCCTGTCCTGCTGATACAGCAGATCGTGCCCAACAGCATGTCTTCTTGATCCCAAGCAGCATTGCTTTTCCTTCTCGTTCTTGCCTGCAAGAGAGCACGAGATAATGTAACTCCTTCCATAGGAGGGAGGCCACTGATAGCAGCATCTGATTGGGAGCTGACTTATCACTGGGGATCGTGTTGCCAGCAGGCAGCTAAGCGAAGGGTGATTGGCGGCTGAGCGATTCATGACTTGCCATGTATACTTGTGCACCAGCCACACATTCTTTTCACAGCGTGTCTTCTGCGAGCAGGGGAGCTCCGGCAGCGCGACTTTGAGCGGCCGCAATTCGCTGCTGAGCTCGCTGGACTCGCTGCTGGCCGCGCGCCAGGCGTCCGCGCCCGTCGGCGGCGCACGGCAGCAGCCGGCCACCGGCGCCGAGCGGATGCTGGCCGGCCTGCTGGGCGCGCTGCGCCACCAGCAGCGCACCGCGGAGGAGGGCCCCGGTTCCCCTGCTGCCGCTGCCGCGGCCGCGCCGGCGCAGCCGGCCCTGGCCGCGGCGCTGGGGGCCGTCGCCCAGCAGGTGTCCGACGCCAACACCATCCAGGTGCGCAATCTAAATATGCAAATCTGTGTAATGTTTGGTGGTAGATTAACTTGCAGCTGACTTCACGCTCTCACCTCCTCAGGACATCTTCTACTCCAGGGACAGCTGCTAGACATTGTGACACATGTCTGGTGAGCCGGGCTGTACCTGGCGTACTTGGAGAGTTTTCAAAACGAAGGATCCAGCTGGCTCTGATACTAAGTCGGTGCTGCAGGCGTTCCTGAATTCAGTGGGCTTCAAGCTGCGCACGCCCGACCAGGGTGACAGCACAAACGCGCCGCCGCCGTCAGCGCAGCTACCGCGCCAGCCGTCATCCCTCCCCAAGGTGACACTGGCCCCTGTCAGCTTGCACAGATTCCATAGATGATTGACTCCCATTCTGGCGTGTGAGAACACTATTCATTTTGATGTGTAGTACCCCTGCTTTGCATGTCGTGTTATAGGTTGCCCCACTTGGAGGTCATCTGAGGCCTTAGGGTCCAGAGATGTCCAGGGGTAAGCGAAGATACTAGCCGGGGGTGCGGCTGCAGGGGAAGGAGGCGGTAGCTGAGAGCACAGAGGCACCGGCGCCACAGGGCAGCCGGGGCCTGCAGAGGACCAACAGCCTTCCCATCCCTGACCCAGGCATGCCCCCACCACAGTCTGCCCAATTACTCATCCCACTTGCTCAGCCACCTTCACCAACCCAACGAGCAATATTCACATCAGATGCAAACCCGCCCAAATGCTGCACTTCTGCCCTGTTCGTGTCTGGGACTCTGTTGAGTCCTGCCCGCCAGTCTCAAGTCTATTGTGGGGTTGCATCCGCATTTGGTTCGATAAAGCTTCGTTTGGAGGGCATCCTGCCGGTGCCACCATGCTGACAAGGACATTGCGGTTGTTGCGCAGAGCTGCGAAGGATATTAACCGGGAACCTGAGCGCGATGCCGCCGGCGCGCAGCCATCCGCAGGAGAGCGCCACGGTCGCATTCCAGCTGGGCCAGCCAATCACCAACCCCTTCGCGGGGTACGCCAATGACTTGTTGCAGCGCCAGGCGTCCTCGCTTGCCTCACACCCGCCCCTGCACTGGAGCACAGCCGCTCTGGCAGCTGCCGCGCAGCCGCCGTCGGCCGCCGGCGCCGCGCAGCAGGCACGCCCTCCGACGAGCTCTTTTGTATTCCTGCAGCCCCCCAAATCGCTGCCAGTGACCAATCAAGACAGTGTTGGCGCTGCATCTGTGCGGTCGGAATTATCATTTGGTCAGAAGCAGAAGAGTGATCCATAGGGCTTCCAGGAGCACAACCTGCCCCCTTTGGGCTGGGTTGTGGCTGTCTGGAGGGTCTCTTGTTTCAAGCACATGCCGTTCACATGCCACCACACAGCCCATTTGCCAGCTCCCCAGGGCTGCACCAATAGCATACTTGTCCAACATACACCTAGGCCCCATGCCACAGGCAATCAGTACGCTATCTGCCCGGTCTGACTTTCACTTCTTTTTTTTTGTTGTGCAGGTAAATTCGGACACAGCGTCGAGGCGGAGCGGGGATGCGCAGCGCGACCCCAGTGGCGGCAAGGGAGTTAGCAGTAAACGCAAGGCCGGAGGGGAGGCCCCTGCAGAACAGTCCGCTGAGTCCCTGCCCCGACCCAACCTCACCCATGTGCGCAGGGTGGGTGCATGTCGCCATAGTCCCTTTTTCTAAATCTCAAGCTCTGAATTTGATCAGGGGACAGTACCTGTTACATGGAAAAGTCCAGGACTGAAAATAGACACTCGGCAATGCAGTTGGACAAGAATGTCAATCTCCTGCTGTTCACAATGAGCATTCTAAAGCGTTCGTTGTAAGCACATAGTTTGAGTGGAGCTGACATCCTGGGAGTGGCATGGGAGTGACATCCTGAGCAGATGTGGGCACCCTTCAGGGGATGTGAATTGCAGGCTTTGAAGGCTCAGGTACCAAGATTTGTTCCTTGGTGCAGGCGCTAGGGGATGCTCTGGACTGGTCAGCCAGCAGCAAGCCAGGGCTGCCGCAGCAGTGGTCAGCACTGCAGGCTGCAGCATCCGCACCCACGGTCGCCGCTGCAGGCCAGGACCTCCAGCGGTGAGACTGATTAGCATCCTTCCAGCACTTGTGACAAACAGCCACTTTCATTTTCTTCTCGGAATCAGAATAGGCTGAGCTGATCACGGTGATGGCCAGCAATCATCACTGTATTCGAGGGCCCAGGAAATGTGATGTAGTGCATTCCTTGTCCTCTTAGCTCTGTTGCCGAATGCATATACGAGCTTGTAACTGGAAATATCTGTAGGACCCACCAACATTCCTGCGAGTGCTCTCGTTACTCTCTGCGAGTGGTGGCATGGTCTCTTGTTAGGGAATCTTTGATTTTGACTGCGCAGGCACGCTGGGGACTTCCTGCGGCAGATGCAGGAGAGCATGCCAGCCGCCATGCGCAGCGCACAGTCACTGCCGCCACGCTCTTTGCTCACCGCCGACTCCTACCGGGCCCTCGAGCGCTCCCTCAATGCTACCGGCCAGGTGCGCCTGTTATGCATGACATCACCACCTTGACTGGAAGGTGCAGTAAATACTGTGTTTCCATGCATTGTATCGGTGTGAGCTGTGCATGTCATGGCAACCTCTCCTTAGAGGACCTGCACAAGCCATTTCAGCTTCTGCGCCAGGTGTCTAGTTGCTTTGTGTCTATCTCGTTGTGGGCTGCTGTATTCCTTGTGTGGCACAATGAGACACAATGAGAAAAGCCATGGCGCCGGAAGACGCCAAAGCACAGGAATGGACAAGACATGCGCAGTTGGTCCTGTTTTCACGCACTTTGGGAGCACATGCAGGATACAAGATGTGCTGACAGGCTTTGCGTCGCTCCACTTGTTCATCACTCCTTCTTGACACAGGCAAACCACTGGATGGAATGCTTGCACTAGCTGGAAAGCTTAGTGCCTTGCTGCATGGGTTGTGAGGCTGTTGTGGCGCTGTGCAGGGCACGGGGCGGGCGATAGCGGAGGAGGTGCAACGTCTACTGGGGCGTGCGCGTGCGCAGGCGGCGGCGGCTGCCGCTCCCCGGGAGGCGGCGGCTGCCGCGGCTCGGGCCGACGAAAGCGACGCGGGCGCCAATGACAGCGAGGCGCCGCGGGAGGGCGAGCCTGCAGCAGACACCCTTGAGGATCGCATCAAGCGCCGGTGCGTGCAACTCGCCAGACACACTGTGTACCGTCGTGGTCGCTCTAATTCCCGCCCCCCCCCCCCCCCCCCCCGCCGCTGTGGCGAAATTTAACGGAGACACTTCTGGGGCCTCTCCGTCATTTTTCCCCCTGGGCTGTTGCAATTTTTCGGGTCTTTTGGAGAGTTTACCAGAC